>SMTZ1_10006718_pt1 | contig 11575 bp, 13 predicted proteins | sample DeeMarSWOR136_30_FD_25667 | JGI IMG/M metagenome (IMG submission 25667)
ATATTGATTGCAGGGTTAATTTTTGCTATTCATAATGAAGAACCTAAAAGAGGTGTTCAACAAGAAGAATTATATCAAGTACTTCAAGATGATTCAATAGTATATGATTTTCAAATAGATAAAGAAATGATGCGAAAAACTATGATCAGTAAGACTAATAGTGTTGCTCTAATTGAAGGAATTTTCACTTGTATTCTAATGAGTAGTCTTAATTTCTTAATATTAAATTATGTTCAGAATCCACCTTATAATTTAGCTCCATTTTCTATAGGTGTTTTTATGGTCGTTTTTGGCTTAACAGGGGGATTAGTTGGACAAATAGTATTATCAAGAATTAGTGATAAGATTGCTATGAAAGATCCAGTAAGGAGATTACCAATTATTGTTATCGCCATAATTGGAGGTTTATTTACTTTTGCACTTTTCTTTTTCCTCCCATGGGTTCCTTTAAGTCCAGAAAAAGGGAAAGATATTGCTTATATTATGACTATTCCTACTATGTGGATTATGGGAGCCTTATTCTTCACATCCCGAAGTATTTTTTCACTATATATAGTAAATCAGAGTCCAGTTATTCAACAAATAAATTTACCTGAGGCACAAGGTCAAATAGTTTCTTGGAACCAATTTTTAGAACAATTTGGGAGAGGTATTGGTCCCTTATTGTGTGGAGTTTTGTTAGCTTTTACAAATACAAATTATCAAATAACAGTCCTAATAGTTTGTTTATGTATCTTTCCTGGAGTGATATTATGGATTCTTGCGATGAGATGGTTTCCAATGGATAGAGAAAATATAAAAACTATTTTAGCCGAGAGAGCAGAACTTCTAAACTCTAGAAAAAAGGTTTAATCATCAAATAATTCATATTTACATAACAAATGAAGATAGTAAGGTCTCTCGATCAAATTGCTCTCGTATAATTAGATTCTTATTAACTAATTTTAGATATATATATTTCTATAGAGATTCTAATAAATAATTACTAAAGTCTTAAAAATCTTTAAATCAAATAGATCATAAAACTTTCTTAAAATTATTTAGAAATCATTTGAATAATAATTAAACGAGAGCGAAAAATATGATTTCCTTTATTTTGTTAGGTATTTTTGGTACATGGGTTTTAATTAACAGATTTAGTGAGGGAGGTAAAGTTGAAGGACATCCTCTTGGAATGCCACGTGGAACAGTCAGAGCATTGAGTACAATTATGATTGTCGCCTTTCCTTTTGGTTATATACTGTTCAGGGATGATATTCCTAGTTTAATAGTAAATGTCATCTTTGTTGTTGTTGCTTTTTACTTTGAAGCAAGAAGATCTGAGCGGGAAAAAATAAGACAAATTGTGGATGAAATAAAAAGGCCTGATATTATTATAGAAGATTCTAAAAAGGAAAAAAAGCCTTTATATTTACCTAAGTATTCTGTGAGAATTCTATTGGTATTAATGTTAACAATAACATTACTCACTAATTACTTTGGTCCACAAGTCCAATTTGAAGTAACAAATACTATATTTGATCTACTTATAATAGTTACCCTTTTTATTATAGGTGCTTCAATCAGATCTATAATAAATTCTCGAGAAAGAAAAAGATTAAGAGGAAAAATTGCAAATATGGATGCCTCCCTTACTGAAGTTGAGATAATTGAAAAACTGATGTTAGAAGAAACTAGTTGGTGGAAAAAAAAGGGTAGAAATATTATTTCAATAGTTATGTTCATAATAGTTGTATCTTCTTTAATTTGCTTTACATTTACATGGGATTTAATAATATTTGATTTACCGGATTATACATTGACTCTTGTTGGTTTTCTTTTATTATTAATTAATGCATATTATGGTTTCAGAGATTAAATAATTAAAATTTTTTTTCTATTTTCTCTTATGAACCAATTCCTTTTTTCAATATTCGATTAAAATTAATACAATTTTATTAATATTTAAATACTTAAATAATTCAAATGATAACTTTTGAAAAGGGTAATTCTATTTTTTCTTATCGGGTTGCTGGAGTAGCAATTTATGGTAATAGAGTACTTGTACATCGTAGTATTATTGATGATTTTTGGTCTTTACCAGGAGGACGATGTGAATTTTTTGAAATCTCTAAGGACACATTAAGAAGGGAGATGAAAGAAGAAATTGGAGCTGAGATAAAGATTATAAGACCTCTCTATTTTGTTGAAAATTTCTTTAATTTTGAGGGAAAGGATTATCACGAATTATCAATTTTCTATTTAATAGAATTTCCTTCAGATTCTGAATTAGTTTTAAAAAATGGCCTATTCTATGGAAAAGAACGCAAATTAGGCTTTGAAAACCATAAGTTATATGGAAAAGAGTTGGATTTAATTTTTAAATGGGTCGATATAATGGAATTAGAAACTTTGAGATTATATCCTTTATTTCTACGTAAATCTCTAAAAAATATTAACCAATATCCAGAACATATAATAAATAGAGATGATTAGAGAAGAAATATTCAGAAAGAAATAGTATAAAAATTGTAAAAATAATATGTAATTAAATTATTTTATGGTGAATAAAGATAGAAAATGAAAAAAAAAGTGAGGATTCTAATATCTATAGAATTTTACAAGAACACCTTGATCAAATGCCAATTGGATTCCCTCGCGCAGAATCTGGGGCAGATATTCGAGTTCTAAAGCATCTTTTTACACCCGAAGAAGCAAATATAGCCACCTTCTTAAGATTTGGGTGGAATAGAGATCTTGAATCATTAGAAGAGATTTATGAACGAATTAAATATACTGGAATCTCCTTAGAAGAATTAGAGACAAATTTGGATAATTTGGCCAAAAAAGGTTCCATTTCATCGAGAAGAAAAGGAGATAAGAAATATTATGCCAATGCAATGTTAATTATTGGTATGTATGAATTCCAAGTTAATAAACTTACAAAGGAATTCTTAAAAGATTTTAATGAATATTTAATTGAGATTTGGGGAGCTGAAGCTAATAAAACTAATTATCATCAACTCCGAACAATACCAGTTGAAAAAAGCCTTGATCCAAAACTTAAAGTTGCTCCTTATGATAATGTGAGAAATATCATAGAAGAAAGCAATGGTCCCTTCGCAAAAATTAATTGTATTTGTCGTTAAGAAAGGAATTTCTACGGAAAACCATGTAAAATGACGAAACATGAGGACAATTGCTTAGGATTTGGAGATATGATTCAAACCTATATTGATCAAGGATGGGCTACCCAAATTACTAAGGATGAGACGCTTAAAATTTTACAAACAAATCAAGAAGAAGGTCTAATTCTACGACCAAGTAATTCTCAAAATGTTGAATTTATTTGCAGTTGTTGCTATTGCTGTGACAGAGGGATCGCAGAACTGTTAAAAGTTCCTGATCCTGCTAATTATGTAATATCTAATTATTATTCAGAAGTAGATCCTGATTTATGTACCGGATGCGGAACTTGTGTTGATCGCTGTCAAATGAAAGCTATTACACTTATAGATGATATATGTTCAATTGAAAGAAAGAGATGTATTGGTTGCGGTAATTGTGTTGCTATATGCCCTTCTGAAGCTATAAGGCTCAAACAAAAAGAAGAACAATATATTCCTCCTCAATCTATGGATGATCTTTATGATCTGATTTTAAAAGAAAAAAATTAATTGAATGGATAAGGATAAATAATTAATTATTGATTTAATCGCATTTCTTTCCGAACGAATGGTCGCAAACTTTTTCCTTTTGTCCAATACCATTCAAATAACTCTGTTGTCCATTTTATAAAACTCTCATGATTATCGATTAAACATTGGCTATAATCAATTTCATCTTCTTTGCTCAAGAAAAGTATCGCTCCTTTATCGGAAACAATTAATGAGATTACAATTTCTTCCAAAATTCGAATATTTTCTAACATTTTTCTAAAAAATATTTTTGGTTCTTCAAATAATTTTGACCAACCTTGGGGGATATTATAGGATTTTAATAGATTCTTATCTACTAGGGCTCTTATCCTAATGGATTGATTTCTCATCTTTTTCTCAGCTTCTTTCAATAAGGATTTTTGATACTGATCTGTTATTGCGTAAAGATATTTTTCAGAATTTTTTACAAGGTTTTCAAAAATTTCCATATTTTCCATGGTTTTGTTCCCAAATTCAATATCTTTTAGTTTTCCTAATTGAAATATAAGGTGAACAGGTATTGATGTGATCTCATGACTATTAAAGAACTCACTATGAGCTAAAGTAACTCTAAAAATATCCATCATTCGTATGAATATTCTTCCTATATTTGTTACCTGGTATTTATTATTAATGTCCTTAATAACAAGATTTTTTTCACATAAACGTCTTAAATGACGAGAGATCTCTGAACCAGGAATTTTTAAATCCAGCTGAATTTGTTTATGTCTTTTTCCTTCTTCATACAGACTTTTTAACACATTATACCTTTCTTTATGTGAAAACTCAAATAATAAATCGTTTAGCTCCAATATCAGTCCTCTTGACAACTTTTACCTTTTTATTTTATTAAAAGATTTGTCAAATAAAAATTTAAATTGATTTAAATAATTTAAAAAAAATTAAACTTAATTTAATATTCTTTAAAATAGTTATAGGGTTGATTTTTTAAGTTTTTAATGATATATGAACAAAACAATATATCTAAAAAATTAAAATATTCATAAGTCAAACGAAATCTAATTAAAATAAAAATTTAACTAAAACAATTGGCGAGTAATTATGTATGAAGAATTAGAATTACGAGCGTTAAAATTATTAGCAAAAAACTTTGAATATAACCAAGCATTGCACATGGAAGCTGATCAGATGGCTCGATTACTTGGTGTGAAGAAGAAAGATATTCAACCAGTACTAAAAGCATTAGGAGATGCAAACCTTGCTAATTTGTATCTGGAAGGGGATAATATTAAATTAGCGAAAATTTCATGGCTAGGTTTAAATGAAATTGGTAATGTTAACTTAAAGTTTGGTATGGGAAAGGATGCTTACAAGAATTATAATGCGGAGGGGTACCGATAAATGCCTTTTGATTATATGCCTTGGTGGGATAAAGATACTAAAGAGTTTGCTGATGAAGTAGAAAATTTTTGTGATACAGAATTAGTACCTCGAACAACTAAACTTTTAGAACAAAATAAAGATCCAATGGAAATCCAATGGAGTGCATCAAAGCTATGTGTAGAAAAGGGTTTTCATCCTTTAATGGTTTTGGCAGAAAAAGAATATGGAGGACGAGATAAAGGTTACTCTGGATATACAATCTTAAATGAGGAGATTGGTAGGTCAAATCTAAACGTAAATCCATTGCTTACTTCAGTTTTCGGGGCAGGACCGGTGCATTTATTTGGAACAAAAGCACAAAAGGAAAAATTTCTCATGCCTATTGTGAAAGGTGAAAAGTGGGCTAGTATTACAGTTACTGAACCAGATGTAGGTAATGATGCTGCTGGAATTCAGCTTCATGCTGAAGAAGATGGCGATGAATGGGTATTAAATGGATGGAAACGTTACATTACACTTGGTGCCCTTTCCGATTATCATATGCTTTATGCAAATACTGATCCAGATTTAAAACGTGTTTATAGGCATTTAACAGCATTCTTGGTTCCTACTAATTTACCCGGAATTACAATAGAAAAGATTAATCAACTTATTGGAGATGTTGAGATGGCTAATTCAGTTATAAGATATAGAGATGTACGAGTTCCAAAAGAAAACATGATTTTAGATCCTGGAGATGGTTGGACCGTAATGACAAGTGCACTCAATATTGAAAGATTAGGAATTGCTAGTGTAGTAGGGTCATCAAAAAACCTTATAGAGACTGCTCGAGCTTATGGACGGAGAAGAGTTCAGTTTGGGCTACCTATATCTCGTTATAATGGTGTTCAAATAAGAATGGCAAATATTTCGATGAAGATGCATCTAGTAAGAGTCTATATATATTATCTAGCACATTTACTTGATACTGGTGAAGCAGATATGTTTACTTTTGCTCTAAAATCGTCAACAGCAAAAATATTTGGAACTCAATCTTTAACAGAAATGGCTTTAGATGCACTTTATATAGTCGGTGGGGATGGTTATCTTCAAGAAACTGGTATTGGTGGAATATTAAAAAATGCTACTTTAATGCAGATTGCTGGGGGCTCAAATGATATACTTAAGTTATTCATTGGTAGACAAGAATTTAAACAAGAAGTAGATGAACGTATGTTAACTCCATCAGTTAGAGGACCAACAAAAGAAGAAGCAGATAAATTATAATTAAAATAAGAGGTAAACATAAATGGCAAAATATAAAGAAGTGAAGTTTGAAATAAAGAATGAGATCGGGATTATTACTATAGACCGACCAGAAAGAAGAAACGCATTATGTAGAGATGTTTGGGCAAGTATTGGGGAAATATTATCAGATACCTGGGATGATATAAATGTTAGAGTAATTATACTTACAGGTAATGATGAAGAATACAAAGGTGGTCGTGCTTTTTCAGCAGGATTAGATATTAAGGAAATGTCCACCACAGGCTTTAAGAATCTTGGTGATTTTCTCGGTATCTTACTTGATCCTTGTGAATTAATGGCACGGTATCCAAAACCTATAATTGCTGCGATTAATGGCTATGCATATGCCGGTGGGCTTGAACTTACCCTATGGTGTGATTGTGCTATTGCAGCTCATGATGCTTTAATGGGGTTCTGGGAAAACCGTCGAGGTTTAGCAAGCGGTGTTGCATTTTTATTATTGCCTGAATTGATTGGAATGCGTCATACTAAAGAGTTATTACTAACTGGAAAAATCATTTCTGCTGATGAAGCTTATAGAATGGGTTTAGTTAATCAAGTAGTCCCTCATAATGAATTAATGAGCGTTACTATGAAAATGGCAGAAGAAATGAAAATGGTTGCCCCAATAAGCCATAAATGGACTAAGAAATGGTTCCAACAAGGATATCATTATACAAGAACTCGAGCAATTGGTAGTTTATGGGAACCATTCCAAGAGCTATTTCATAGTGAAGATGTTATAGAAGGATTTACCGCTTTCATGGAAGGAAATAGAGAACCGAAATGGAAGGGAAAATAATTTTTTTTTTATGAAATTTATAAAATAGGAGGTAAGAAAAATGGCAAATGAAGAATTAGTAGAAGGAATTAAGAAAATGGTAAGTAAATTAGACGACCCTGCATATGCCGAAAGATTTCAAAACTTTGATAGAAAATTACAATTTAATTTTACAGATACAGATAATTATTATCTTGTTTTTAAGGATGCAAAATGTGAAATTAAAGAAGGTGATGTTGAAGAGCCAGATATAACGATTACAACAACAAGTGATGTAATCATTGATATAATGGATGGCGAGCTTAGTCCTACCAAAGCATTCATGGGTGGGAAGCTTAAAGCAAAGGGTCCAATGAAAGATATGCTGAAAATGCAAATGTTGATGAAATAATTATTTCTAATTTTAAAATTTTTAATTTTTTTTAATAATTTTTAAGTTCAAATAAAATTTAATAGAAATTTGGGTGAGATATGATATGGAATTTAAATATCTCTTATATGAAGAAAAAGATAATGTTGCTATTATAACATTCAATAGGGAATATAAATTAAATGCTATTAATGGCAAAATGTTTGATGAGATTTATGATGTTTTAGAAGAAGTATCAAATAACAAAGATATACGTGCTATAATTATCACAGGAAAAGGTCGTGCTTTTTCAACTGGTGGTGATTTTGATCAAGCAAGTCAAGGAATGGCAGGAGACATAGATAATGTGAAGGATGGAGGAAAAATGCAATCAGGAGAATTAGAAATTGATGTTTCTCAAAAAAGAACTGTTTTAAAGCTACAGAGAACGCCTAAACCCATTATAGCTGCTATAAATGGGCTAGCGTTAGGAGGAGGGTTAAATATTGCTTTAAATTGTGATTTGATCTACGCTACTGATAATGCTGAACTTGGTACTTTCTTTATGAAGAGAGCAATTATCCCCGAAATGTCTTCTACCTACATTCTCCCCAGAGTAGTAGGGATACATAAAGCAAAAGAGTTAATCTTTTTCGGTGATAAATTTAGTGCTCAAGAAGCTTTAGATATGGGGCTGATTAATGGAATATTTCCTGCTAATGAGTTTATGGATAGAGTAATCGAGGTTGCTAAAAAGTTGGCAAATGGTCCCACATTTTCTATTGGGTTAGCAAAATTAGCTATTAATAAAGTACTTGAGGATAAAACAAAACAAGCACTTGAAAATGAAGCTGATGCTTTATTTAAAGCTTTTGATTCAGAGGATTTTACTGAAGGATTATTAGCATTTTTTGAAAAAAGAGATCCAAAATTTTTAGGACGATAATTTAAAAGTTAGTGAAGTATAATGGATGAAAATAAAAGTAAAAATTATTTGAAAATATTTTCTCTAATTGGAGGCATATATGAGATTATATTTGGGATTTTAATGCTATTTTTTGTTATACCATTATTGAATCTAATAGGAGCAAATATAATTTTATTAGAATATCCAATTTTTTCACAAACTGGGGGTTTATTAGCGATAATTTTGGGATTGATCTTAACATTGTCATCTTTAAATGTTGAAAAATATTTGTTAAACATCATTTTAATAACGGTTTTACGTTTTGCGATCCAGATTATCATTATAATCAACATGATAATGATACCAGAGATTGCAATTGGTTTATTATTATTTGGCTTAATGGATGTAATTTTTGCTATTGTAACTATTTATTTATTGAGAATGTCAAAGCTTTCATTTAATTTATTTAAGGTCATATATCAATAAGGAGATTATCAAGATGACAAAATCAAATAAAATTCTTACCGATATTTTAGCAGAGGATCGAAATTTCCTAATGGAACACGAAAGTAAAGATTTTCTCTCTAAATATGGCATTCCGGTTGGAAAGTACAAAGTGGTTAAGACAAAGAGCGAAGCAATAACTTTTGCAAATGAAATTGGGTATCCTATTGTAGCTAAATTAATGAGCCCCGATATTATCCATAAAACAGAAGCTAAGGTTATAAGATTAAATATAACATCGGATGAGGAGTTAAGAAATGCTTATGATGAAATAATTATAAATGCGAAAAAATATAAATCAGATGTCAGTATAATTGGCGTTAATATTCAAAAAATGGCAGAAGCTGGTGTTGCTGAGATTATCATAGGCGCTGTGCGCGATAAAAATTTTGGACCAGTTCTTATGTTTGGTTTTGGAGGAATTTTTGTTGAAATCTTTAAAGATGTATCATATAGAGTATGTCCAATTAATAAAGAAGAAGCGAGAAGAATGGTTCGAGGTATAAAGGCGTTTCCCTTATTAGATGGATATCGTGGTCAAATCAAAGGTGATATCGATCAACTTATTGGAGTTATGCTAAAATGTTGCAAGCTCTTATTAGAAAATTCACAAATTATAGAACTCGATTTAAATCCTGTAATTGTATTTGAAATTGGAAAAGGAATATTGGTTGTGGATGCTCGAATTATATTAAAGGAGGAAGATTGAGATGCCAAAATTGAAAGAATTTGATGGTTTTTTTAATCCAAAAACAGTAGTTTTTTATGGAGCCTCAAATATGATGCAAAAATTTGGAAGTATCCACCTTACTAATTTATTATCTGCTGGATTTCAAGGAAAAGTCATTCCAATACATCCAAAAGAGGAGCAGATTTTAGGATTTAAAACTTATAAAAATATAAAAGAGGTCCAAGAGAAGATTGACCTAGTTGTAATGGCGATTAATCCAAATTTAATTAATGGTTTCTTAGAAGATTGTGGACAGAAAGGCATAAATCATGTCATTGTTTTATCAGGAGGTTTTTTAGAAGTAGGGAATAAAGAAGCACAAGATGAAATGAAAAATATAGCTGATAAATATAATATTAAAATCATGGGACCAAATTGCTCGGGTGAGGTAGTCACTCCTTCAATAAATATAACTCACGTACCATGGCCTCCAAGAAAAGGGGGTGTGTCGATTGTTTCTCAATCTGGAACATATGCAGTTCAACCCTTAATTGCAATAAGTTCAAAGATTGGATTAGGAATCTCAAAAATAATATCTGTTGGAAATGAAGTGAATACTGATCTGGTCGATTATTTAGAAGCACTTGAAGAAGATGATCAGACAACATGTATAGGTATTTATTTTGAAACAGTTAGAAGAGGCCAAGATTTTATCAATATAATTGATAAAATTAATAAAAAAAAGCCTATAGTAATCATTCCAATTGGACAGACGGAAGCAGGTACAAGATCCGCAAAATCTCATACAGCAGCTATCACATCTCCTGGTTATGTGATAGATTCTATTTGCGAACAAACTGGCGCTATAAAAGTTAAAAATAGTATAGATATGTTAAATTTACTTAATGCTTTTGATTCTCTTCCCTTACCCAAAGGAAATAGGGTTGCAATTCTTACATTAGGAGGTGGACCTGGCACTTTAATGTCAGATTTATTTGAAAGTAATGGAATGAAAGTTCCAATGTTAAGTGTAGAAATTCAGGATAAATTGAAACCTTGGATGCCAGAAATAGCCTCCACTATAAATCCTATTGATTTAACTTATTCGGATGACATGCAAAATTTCTTAAATGTATTACCAGAGATATTATTAAAAAGTGATGAGATTGATTCACTTATCTTTTATGGATTAATGGGTACCGAATATTTTAAAAACCTCGTTAATGTTCCAGATTATATGAAGGATCATGAGAGTATTATAACAATGAAGAACTTCGGGGAAATGATGGAAGATTTCTTTATTGCTCTATTTGACGAAATAATAGATTTTAAAGAAAAATATCAAAAACCAATTATTTTAACTTGCTATAATACGAGAGAAGAAAAATTTGTAGCTTACTTACAAGATAATGGTATTCCTGTCTATTATCCTGAAGAAGGTGTATGGACTTTAATAAGAATGTGGCAATATAGTAAATTTTTGCTATCAAAAGATTAATTAGATAATACAATCTATTCAAATAGCTATGTAGATAAAAGTATGCCTATTAAAATGTGTTATAAATGTGGGATGATTCGATCAACAAAAGATCTTGTGCTACTAGAAAATGGAAAATATCTTTGTTTCTCATGTTGGAATAAGTGCAATAGAGAAAAAACCAAAAACAAGCGACTCGCAATCTAAAAATTATTTTTATTTAGTCATAGGATACCAGAAATGTATACTTCTCAAGATCAAACTTCTTTATCTGTATTTCCTCTTTATTCCTTTTCCTTGGAACGAGAGGCATTTTAACTACTATTTTATAATTTTGCAAATAAAAATTATTATAAAAAACGTTTTCGAATTTATCCCAATCAATAAACTTTTGAATACTTATTTCTTTATCTTTTATTATGGGCAGTAGGGACATGAATTTATATCTAAATTTTTTAAAATTTATATAATTTTAATATCTGCGAAAATTTCTTTTGCTAACCCTTTTTTCATTAAAGTTTCATTCTAAAATAGCAAATAAATTGTTATTTCTGAATAATCCCTTAAATCTGGTACCAT
>SMTZ1_10007015_pt1 | contig 11574 bp, 9 predicted proteins | sample DeeMarSWOR136_30_FD_25667 | JGI IMG/M metagenome (IMG submission 25667)
AAGGATCACTTGCCCATTATTCAGCAGGTCTATTTCATCGGTGGGCTGTCCTTCGCCGGCTGCCAGAGGCAGATTCTCGCCTGTGTGGGCCTCATGCCAGATGAGCTTTTGGGCAGTCAGCTCTCCTTCCCAAATAATCCAGCCGGTGTTGGCGAGTCTTATTGTGTAATTGCCCGGCAAGATTCGTTCGAACGATTCGCAGTCGGGGACCTTCTTAAATTCCCTTGTGACATCGTATCCTCTATCACTCAAAACTCCGATTACGGGAAAGCCCCGCGTGAAGTCTTCATCTTCCTCCACACGTCGAATGGCTTCGTATCTTGTCTGTATCTTGTCTTCAAATCGGGATGTGATCTGATGAAGTCAAGAAATGCCCTTTTTTCCTGTAGGCTCCCTCCAAACGTGCCTGTCGCAAGTTGGGCAATTAACTCAAGGGCGCCATCGATTGCCGTCATCTGGTGGTGGCGATACGCTGAGTCCATGAAAATCCGAAAGTTACTGAGACCCTCGGCATAGCGCTTTTCAGTTCCCAATCGCTTGATTTTGCAGAAGGCGGCCCTTAGAGCTTTTTCGATGTCTGGTTCCTCTAAGGCTCCTGTAATGAGCGGGATAAAGTATAGATTCTGACTCATCTCAAATCCTCCTTGTCTTGCTCTTGTTCTGTGACATTTGGGATACCTGCTTCCAGACGCCTGCCTTTTCGGCGGCGATAATGAAATCAGGATGGCCGCTGAGCACCTCGGCCGTATTTTTCCAGAGATCAGGTGGAACCACCGCAACACGGTCGTCACGACATTTCTCCCAATGAGCGCCGGCAAACCGGCTGAACGTTGCACAACTTAATCCGAAGCGCCGAGCGATATCTTTTTCCACATAATCTGCATAGGCTATACTGATAAAGACCGTTCGAATCAGTTCTTTGAGCTTGTCCTGACCCAACAGCCGAATGGCTGGTCTTTGCTCTTTGATGTTCTCCACTTTTTCAGTGGCAACCGCCTCTGCGAGTCCCTGGGTTGATATCTCATCTCGTATTATCCACGGTATGCTATGTGGGCTCGGCGGTAGCTCCTCGTCTATTTTGTTCAGGTCACTGAAGTAGAATATCTTTTTTTTTGCCAGAAGCCTGTCTACGACTGCCTGTACGCGATACTTCTCCCCAGGTCGATGGGGATCGACATCTGGAATATTCTCCGTTAGCCATTCTCTGCAACGGTGACTCGGCAATTCCAGCGGCAGCCAGAGATATAGTTTCTTTCCGTTGACCATCCACATGTATCGCCTTCTCAGTTTCTGCCTCCGTCGTTTGGCCTCCCAACAGGAAAGAAGAAAGTGGCGCCTTATCAGTCTCAGCAGTGTCTCCGTTACGGCAATCTCAGCCTCGATAGCATTAGTAGGCGGTTTAGCCTCCAGCTGTTCTTTTGCGCACACAATAAAGGCTTTGAAATAATGGCGACAATCAACGTCCCGTCGGCTTGGTTCTCCGGCATTCTCTACGGATGCCGGGATATTGCAGACCTTATCAATGGTCAAATTGTACGCTTCGTCCAAAACCAAGTCGTCATGACCCGACCAAGTCCGTGCCATCTTGCTGTCCTTCAGTCCTGCGATGTACTTCGCCAAAGGAACGGGATGTTTCCATCGTTTATGACGCATGAGACGATGGTCATGCAGGTGCTTCAAAGCCTTGGTATCCCCATCCACAATACGTTCGGCCAGTTGCAGCAAAGTCAACTTTCCATAATGGACTCGATCCCGTAGGCTGATTGACGATGAGGATAATGTTTCTGTTGTCATGTTCTGCGACTCCTGAGCTTTTGTAATCATCGGACCATATTCTTGATTTCCTCGATATAACGATCGAGGTCAGAGGCTAGAGACGTTGCCTCCTCCTCTCTTCCCTGGGCCAAGGCGGCATCTATATTGTTTCTTGCGGTTTCAATCTGTCTTAGCGCCGTCGTCACGCTATCCAGGTGCTGCTTGAGCAGGGGAGATCCGGGGCTTAGTTGCCAAGCCCTTTCGAAATTGATTTGTGCCACCCGTAGTTGAGCGTTACCTACTGCCTCAATACCCTTCTGCATAACGTCCTCATATTCTTCGGCTGCTCCCAGGAGTTGTACTTGGACCAAGTGCGAATCAGGGTGCTCCGGGTAGGTCGCGACCGCTTCGTTCATCAGCGATATAAGCTGGTCCAGGGGCTGATGACCTAAACCTGTCTTGATGAGTCTATTGAATTCTTGCGCCTTCCTATATCTATCTTGAATGTCCGCGTGCATACTTATCGCGTCACCGTGATCAGGGCATATACTCAGAATCTGACCGCATAACCTGTCCGCCGCACTGAGATCACTTTCACCGACCGCCTCACAGGCCCGCTGCCATAGCGGCTCAATCTGTTCGATACTTTCCTTTTGGGAATCATCTACGGGACCATCTGTATCACTCATCCTGTCTTCAAGGGCATCGAGCAGTTCCGAAACCGATGAGAATCTGTCCGCAGGATCCTTCTGCAAACATTTGGCAACAACTCTTCCTACGTGAGGTTCTACATCTTCGAGCGCAGGTATCGGTATACGGTGCAGATGGTGCTGAAAAATCTGCTCATGCGTCCCTCCGAAAGGAGGTCTGCACCGGTAATGGAGCATCTCAAAGAGAATGGCCCCGAGCGCATGAATGTCTGCCCGATGGTCAAAATCGTCTGGGTGAGCCGCCAAGATCTGCTCCGGGGCCGCATAAGAGAGTGTGCACGGTGCACCGCTCGATTGATAACCACTGTTGCTCTGGCCGCCATGAATGTAACGTGACAAACTAAGATCCGACACCTTGAGATTTCCCTGCTCAAGCAGGAGGTTCTCGGGCTTCAGGTCCCCGTGGATAATATTGGCTTCGTGCAGTGCTTGCGTACCATGACAGGCCTGTTTAAACAAGGTCAGACCTATTGTTCGGCGTTTGTCGATGTGATCTGTGTTGTCATCCAGCCACTTCCGCAAGGAGCCACCCTCCGCATACTCCATCGAAGCCAACAGTAGAACCATCCCGCCATATCGAATAGAATGGATATCATGGACGCGAACGACATGGCTGAAATTAACAACCTGATGGTTTAGCATGATTTCGTTTTTCAACTGCTGGGCAGCGAATTCAGATTCGACCGGCACCACCTTCAGGGCAACATCCATCCTTTTGAGCTCATCCTCAACTAGATACACGGCGCCGAAGCTGCCTCTACCGAGAAGTGACCGGATCGTAAATCTCTCACGCAGTTTCTGACCCGGTTTCAGGTCAGCCATTGAATCGGCCCGACTTGGTCCGGAGAGATAGTAATGGACTTGATCGGAAGCTGATCCCTTGCGGCTCGTAGGGCATTCATTATCAGTTATTTCGGTAACGGTGTGGCAATACCTGCAGTATCTTAACATCGTATCCCTCCTGACTGTCGAATCCGTTCTGCCTTTTTGGGATTAATCAGCCGACAAACAGTGTGGTTGATAGTCTGTTCAACCATCTCCAGCCATCCTTTGAAGTGGTCGTCCTCGTTATGCCGCAGCTCTCTGATGAGACGCCCGTTGTATTTCTCAACAGATATCCCATCTGTCCTCTCGCCGGCGTTAAGCATCATCACGGGGACAAGCACTGTCTGCAACCGCGTGCTGAAGAACTTTATACCCAGTTCAATATGACCGAACCGATCCAAAGCCTCATTCCTGAAAACGACTGTGGTTATCTGTTCCATCTTGTCCCTCGATAGCCATTGAAGAGCCATCTGTTCTGCTTTTGGTAGTGTTGCGTTTCCGTGGTAGAGTTTTTCATACTTTTTGACAAATTCGTCAGCGTCCAAGACGGCCCGGCAACTGACCGGCCGTCTGGCTTCAAGCAGATAGCGTCCTGTAATACTCTCTCCCAACACAATGGCGGATTCGATCAGCGATGAAACTGCAAGACCCGGTACAATAACGTATTTGTCTGTTTCGGTGATCGCGATGCGGACAGAGAGCCTCCGAACAGCGTCTGCATAGCGTTCATTATCCGGATACCTGTCCACCAATTCCTTGTACAACGTGTAGGCCCTGCACAGACACCAGGCAGATTCCAGTAATCCGGCATATCGCGCCAGAGCACTCTCAGAGCCGGGCTGATCGTGGGGGATTATGTCGGTTAGCTCGCTGTAGACTTTCAATTCGGTGACGCAATCATTCTCGCTTCTGGCCTGTCGGCCCCGAAGCGCCAACGCAACGTGCCTATAGCCCAATTCATTAAGATCGTTATAGTCATCCTCCAGTTCAGAATATTGTTGTCGCATAATTTTTTCATTGATTTGAGCACTCAAATTTTGCACGCGTATCATCTTTTGCTGTTGCGCTGCCCGTGTCAGTTTCTCGGCGTCAGGCCCGATGGCGGTACGATAGTCCCGGCCCGGCAAGGATTTGATGAACTCCAGGCCCGTATCATTCAATGAATACACGCCCGCTTCGCCTTCATCGTTGATCAGCAGCAACGTTACGTCGTTATTCTCCTGCCAGGAGGTGGCTGAGACGATTCGATGAGGGGCCTCGAAGGTACCTGCCGGTTCACTGGATCCGGGATGCCACTGTCTTGTGCGGCCGTCCGTTCCGATCGTCAGAAGCTGCTCGCCACATATCACCAGAGCGTAAACCTCTCCAGCACCAGACCAAACACAGCTCACCTCATTGGCCCGTGGGTGATAAAAGACAATAAGTCCTTTGTTACCCGGCCATGTCCAGACTCCTGCCGCCGGCCAATAGACCGGTTTGAGCAATGCCAGGCAATCCTTCGGGGGAGCGGGCGCCTCTAGGACCTGTACGAGGTCATCTTTCAACCAGTCCCAAACAAGCAGATCACCCTTTAGGCTCAAGCCGGCAAGATAACAGCTATCGAGGTGAAAGGACCTGTAGATTAGCCTCTTGCCAGTGGAAAGCTCGTGGAGGTGAGTCTCTTCTTCGGGTTGCCAGACGAAACAGCGCCCCGCCGTGTCTGCAACCGCAATCGTCGATGCCCCTACAAAAGATATGGATACCACGGGTCTGCCGTAGATCCATTGCTGTACGAGGAAGTCCTCGTCATCGCGCTGTTGAGTAATCCAATAGAGATCTCCTGTTTTGGTGCCAGCAGCAATAGTTTTGCCATCAGGAGAAACATCCATCGCGTACACACTATGGCCTTCATCCAAGGCCAGTATCGTCCCTGTGCGATCTGACAGTGCGTTGTATACATGTACGCCGGGCTGGCGACCTCCTACACCCAACAGAATAGTCTCTACTCGAAACGGCAACGTGTTCATTGTATTTGTCTCGATCACTTTAGATTTCCCTCTAACGGCCCCAAATCTATCAAGCCGGCCGTTTCATCATCCAGCTTCTTCGGGCCAGTTTTTGTATCCGTTGACGGTGAAGGTTTGGGCGTGTCATCCGGCTCTGCGCCTGGAACCGGAGATTGCCTTTGAGGTTTCCTGCCTGGAAACTTCTTCTTCTGTGAGATATGCAGGACGGCCTCGGCCCTGGCTAGAACAGCGACCGTCTCATTTCTCGCACCGGTGGCCGCAAACAGTTGTTCTTTGGTCTCCGCTTGAGCTATAAGATATTTCTCCAGGGGTTCCGGACGATTCAATTTTGCAGCATCACTCTCGATCCGCTGCAGATTCTCTCTGCACTGCTGAACCTCCTTTTCAAGACGCGGCAGGTACTCGTTCAGCTCTTCGATCCCACGAGCAAGCTCTTTTTCGGTTTCTTCCTTCATCGCATAATCATCTTCCATTTTAGGCGCAATAACGCTCTTTTCATCCAGCTGATGCAGCCTGGGGAGGATCTCTTCGAGTCGATTTGCGAGCCCAGATACGTCTGCGCATTTCCTTTGCACCTCCATCCTCTGGGATTCGTTGCGACTAGTTTCATCTTTTTGGGAATGGCTTCCCGGTTTAAAGCGAGGAGGATTCACGAGCTCTTTGCTAACATCTATTATCATCTGTCTTATCTCCTTGAATTGCGTACATAGCCTTCATCTGTTGTCAGCTGGGCTTTTCCAAACGAGCCTGAGGCCTTGTGTCTCTAAGGCTCTCTTGTTGTCCAAATAGTCACGCTGTGACCCAGTGGTTCCTTAAATCATCGATTCCTTTCCGTTTGTCCTAACGGCCCTAAAGACACTAGGCCCGTCACTTCGTTGCCCAATCCTCCCGGCTTAGAAGAGGAACCCGGTGACGGTGAGTGGGCGGGTGACGGGCCCGAGGGGCCTATTGGAAACGAAAATTGCTGGGGTTTCCTGCCGGGGAACTTTCGCTTCTTTGACATTTTTAAAGCCGCTTGGGCTCTGACCAAGACGGCGCCGACCGCATCCTTCATCTCTTCGAACAAATGACAATCGTCCGTTAATCTCAGCACGGCCTCCGCATAGTGATCTGAGGTTTCCTTGATATTCAATTTCTTATAGTCCTCTTGTATTTTGCCCATTTTCTTTATACAACTTAGCCTCTTTGCATCAAGTTGCATTAGATGATTTGACAGAACACCCAATTTCCCCGATACTTCCTTCTCCAGCTCTTCCTTCTGGGCCCAGAGCTTTTCTGCAAAGGGACATTCGGACTCCCCCTCTTCGTTAACGTACGGCAAGCCCGAAGTGGCCCTCTCAAGACCCTCGATTTCTTTCGAGATGCTCGCTAGTTGATTTTGTAGTGCCTTTTTCCAAGGCAGGTCTATAGGTAAGGGTCTGAGCCGGGGTTCTGCATTTGTCATTTCCTTGGATGTCATTGCCCTCTACCTCTTCCCGCCTTGGACACGGCTTCTGTGCTCCTGCTGTAATTGCGTGTTTTCCTCTCTGGCTTCTCGTGCCGTTTCGTTTTGTTCCTTCAGGAACTCTATGTCATCATCTATTTCCGACTTCGCCTGCTCAAGTTCGCCCTTGGTCTCTTCCGTCGTGATTTGACCGATCGCTTCGGATACCTGCTCAGAGTCGGATTCCGAAGAATCGGTTCGCTCCTGCAACTCGCCTTCGAAATCCTCCATGTCACTTTGTACCTCTTGAAGCGCCTCATCTTCCTCGTCAAACTTTTCAACGGTTACATTTTCAGCTTCTTCGATGGCACTTTCTACCGCATCACTGCCTTCAGATGTCCCATTCAGGTCGAGCGACTCGAGCGTACCTCTCACCGTTTCGGCGTCGGTGGCAATGAGATCCAGATCGTTGACTTTTTCGTCCATTTGCTCTTTGCTTTTTTCCACTCTTTCGCTTACTTCCCCGCGCGTTGGTGTATCACTTTTGTTTCGCATGATTCGTCTCCTTGCATCTGAGTTTCATAGAGTTTTTCGTTAATTTGTCGATGAGTGCCACCAGGTTTCGCGTGCCTGATTTGACGACCGTTTGGTATCGTCCGTCCAGACTTTCTCCAAACGCCCTTAAATCGCGCTCCTGACCGTCCAGGTCACTTAGTAGATGCGAAAACCTCCGATACGGTCCCTCATGAAGCCTATTGAAAGACGCTATAAGCCTTCCCCTCAATGCCCTGAGATTGCATTCCATCGCAGCGAGACGCCGCTTCCGGATTTGTCCGCCTTCTTGACCGAGTAAGACTTGGTAGGCTTCCAACAGTTTTATGACCTGATTGCTCATGGCCTTTCGTTCCTCGTCAAATACATCCAGGTGCTCTTTCAACTGGTCCAATCCGTCACTGATCCGCTTCGTTCTTGCTTCCTGGAACCATCGTTCCCCGCGAATTTCCTTTAGTAGTTTTTGGTCGCTTGGTGGCGGAAACAAAGGGAGTTCCTTGCCAAGATTCGGTGTCCGCATGAGCTGCGGCTCAAAATAACCCTCTGTGAAGAAGTACGACCGGCCGGGGGTTAGCCGAGCGATATGCTCCATTTCCAAAGGTCTGAAATTCATGCTTCGACCCAATTCCTCGCGGTCCGGGCCATAGACCTCCTGGAAGGTCTGTTTGGAGGCCACGCTTTGAGATGCCGCGGAGTCCAATTTGGTGGGGTGCTGGCTACTCAAAATGATGGCGACGCGAAGAGCCCGGAAGGTCACCAGCATCTTCGAAATAATGTCACTAAGAACCGACCCCGTATCCACGACGTCTTCCGAAGCAGGGCTATTGTTACCCGAACCGAATATGACATGAGCCTCTTCGATCATGATGACGAAGACGATGCCTTTTGCCGGAGGTGGACTGGCCCTGAGATATTCACAGATCTGGCTCAGGATGGACAACACCAATAAACACGCCTGCTCCTGTTGCAGACCGTCCAGCTCAATGATCGAGGGTACCGTCATCAAATACTCGATACTGAGGCCGTGACGGCTTTGAAATATCTTGCCCATCACTCCCCGGGCCAGGCTTCCCAGCCGGACTTCGATCGCCGTTTGCATATCTGAACGTGTTTCGCCGGAATAGCCCTTCGCCGCCAGAACCGTCCTAATCTTGTCTATAAGATCAGTCATTACAGGCGGCGTGGTACGGTCAGGATAGTCTTCATAAACCTTCTCAATGGCTTCGGCCAGCAGGGCCGGCAGGGAGCCGACGGAAACTGGAATCGAGCCTTTGATATCCGATTTGATCTTCTCTATATGCTCACCGGTCGTGATTCCCCGCGATATTTCAAAAGGATTTAGCCGAAAGGGTGAAACATGCTCGATGCCAGGAGTGAACACATGCAGTTCCCTCGCAAGGCTTCGGACATTCGTTTGCTCGTGGTCTTTTAGCATCTTCATCGCACGGTATTCCCTTTTTGCACACTCAATGACCATAAATGGGATGCCCCGGGCATGCAGCTGATAGAGAATATTCATATTGCTCGTTGTTTTGCCTCCGCCAGGGAGCCCAAACGTGGCGAGATGCTTCCGGAGCACGTCCACATGTATCCCTAAAGGAATGGGACGGTCATTGCCTGTAAGGCTCTGCTCTTTGTGTCCAAGGAGGATGAGGTCCTTTTCGTCCACCCGCGGCGGGTCTGTATTCTTGCGGCAACAAAGCGGAGGCGATGAGGCAATCGGCAATGTGAATATCCCCCGCAGCTCATCGACCGTGGCTACTCGATCAAGCTCTCTCAACTTTTTGTATTCTCGTGATTCAATGTCATCATCGATGCGCGGCAATGAGGTACAAGCAGGATTGTCCGCCTTCCGCCGACAAGTCTTCTCAGAGGGTGTATCCTTTCTATCTCCACGAATGATGCGATAGCTGCCTTCCTTAAATCCTGCTTCGGCTACAGTCGAGGCGACAAGGAGTGCTACAGGTTCTGTTTCCGCGTTTACTTCAATACGGAAAGCCAAATGAGGTTTCGGCAGTGTTTTGTGAATCTGACGTGCCAAATGGAGTATATCACCGGCAAGGGGATCTTTGTAATTCAGGGGAGTCACCCGATTGTGTGACCGCATGTAGGGATGCTCATCGGAGCCTGTAAAATGGATACCCCCTGAATCGTCATCATACCCTTCCCAGCAACGCCGATTGATGTCTTCTAAGCGTGCCATATGGGCCGTATGAACATGTAATAGCTCAGAGACATCGGCAGGCTCAATCCTGATACCAACCGTCACTAGTTCATCAATACGATCCAAAACCCGATCCAGTATCAGGTAGTCATTGTCCTCATTCGGTTTGAACGGACTGATTGTAAAGTAGCTTTCAGGAATCTTTGGATTGAGTTCGCAGGAGTAAAGGGGCTTCAGATAGTCTATTCTCCGGATGATTTCATAATGGGCACCTAATCGTTTGGGATTAGGTGTTCGTTCAACAATTCCAAGATCATAAAAACGACTGATCAGACTCCCACTTAGCAGTCTGTCGAGATTGGTGACCGTCACCGAATCACATGCGTGCAACTGCACGTAAAATTCCAGCCTCTCCTGGCTGTTTCTGTCCTTTCCCACAGGCTTGTACATAAAGAGGATCTCGGCAGAGCAACTTCCGAGTGGCATTTGAACAATCGTTCTCAACGAGTGGGCAAAACCCCTGGAGATCGCTTTGACCACGCTCCCCCCAGCAGCAGCCTGATACAATGGGTCAGCCGGATCTGGCAATACCACGATGCGATACATTCGTCGGTGACCATTGTCATACATTTTGTTTTTCAGCTTTTCTTTGTACATGTTTCTTTACATCCTCGGGTGATATTGAAATGCCGTGGGCTCTTGACATTTCCCCTACGTAGTCTCCACAAACGGGACAGGCAGGATTACGCTTCAGTTCAATGCCAAACCATGAGAGGATATGCATGCCATCGCCTACATTGAAGCCCAGAGGTTTCAATCCTTCGTAGGGGCCTTCTCGCCTATTCAAATACATGTACCAGGGGGCGATCAGGTCTTCATCGAGCGACCGTAATGTTGTCGGCTTGTTTCTGAGCAGATGGTTGATGCACAAACGAGCTGTCATCACGATCATAGGCGCAATATCTACCGCCAGACCCGGCTCAGGAGTTGGGACAGGACGGTCGGCATAGGCGATCAACTCCTCTTGATCAAGGTCTGGACTATGTCGATTCTTGGCTTCGGGTGGCAGGGACATCAAGTAACATGCGTAGCATGGATCAATTCCAGGTCTTCGCATGAAGAGCACCTGAACGCCAAACGCCCGATGGAAAGCCCCCATCAATATCAGAGGCTTACCCTCCTCTACACACAACCTGTTGAGAATGATCCTCGGCTCGCGTTTGTCCAATGAACCGATCACAATGTCACTTTTTCTGACATGTTCCCTGAGAAACTCCTTTTTCTGTCCTGTAATTTCGAGGTCATGTGCTTCCACCTGGGCATAGGGATTTTTACTGCGAATCTTCTCGGCGGTCACTTTTGTTTTGTATCTTCCGATGTCAGACATCCGGACGTTTTGGCGACAGATATTTCCAGCTTCGACCCTGTCATGGTCGAAGAGTACGAACCTCATAATCCCTGACATTGCCAGCAGCTCCATTAGGAAGGAACCAACCGATCCCATGCCGGCACCTAACACACATGCATCGGACAGGATATCGGTGTCGAAAATCCCTTCAGAACGACTAAACAAATGCTCTTGCAACGGTATGACCTTAACCGACGCTTCCTGCCAGCGCCCGTCCTCTCTGACAAATCCCGTCGTTTCCCATTCGCCTGTCGCATGTGAGCCATTCGCATTGGGGTCAGTTGATTTCTGCTGCCGTCTGGCGACTACACACACATGCACTTCTTCTGCACAGATCTTCGAAATATCCACAATTCCTTCGCCCTTGGCGATGTACAGGATGCCAGGAACGGAGTACCTAGCCTTCTCCCCTGACTTGACTTGCGTATAGGCTTGACCGTTGTCCCAACAATGAAAAGGCAGATCGAAGCTGCCTTCCATGCCACACTCTTTTAATGTGTCCGCAAAAATTGTGACGACCGTATTGTCCTGGCCAACCCGTGCAGCGTGCCCCAGATCTGGTTTTTCAATCTCCAATCCCGGTCGGTCCGGATCACAATAGCTCACCGGCCTGATCCTTTTTTCTTCAGGAATCCAGCAAAGCCTCTGCGCCGCTTTGTTGGCTCTGGCCTTGGCTTCCCTTATTCGGCTGACGTAATCCTGTTCTTGGCCCATGACTCTTTCCTTTCATG
>SMTZ1_10036659_pt1 | contig 11574 bp, 13 predicted proteins | sample DeeMarSWOR136_30_FD_25667 | JGI IMG/M metagenome (IMG submission 25667)
AGCCAGATAATTCAGGGCTCGCGGCAGAAAAGGAAAGGAGGCTCAAGGTGCGGAGAGCAGCTGTAGCCGGAATGTTTTACGATAGCAATCCCGAACGTTTACGGGATGAAATCAACAAGTATCTGCACAGCGCAAACCCGAAAGGCGTTGAAGGAGAGGTGATTGCGCTCATCAGCCCCCATGCAGGCTACGTATATTCAGGACAGGCTGCCGCTTTCGGTTTTAAACTCCTGGATAAGTCCAGGATCAAGAGAGCCGTTGTCATTGCGCCGACACATCGGGTGGGCTTCAGGGGAGTTTCAATAGCTCAGGTCAGCGGCTATGAGACGCCACTCGGTGTCGTAAAACTCGACAGCACGGCCTGTGATATACTACGGGGGCAGACGCTTTTTACATCAATCGCGGAGGTTCATTCCCAAGAGCATTCCCTTGAGGTGCAACTGCCCTTTCTTCAGGTTGTTCTCGGGGATGATTTTAGCCTAATACCCATGGTGGTCGGGCAACTCCGGAACGGCGACTATAAGGCTATAGCCGACTCTCTCAGGGAGGTTGTCACGAAAGGTGATGTAGTCGTCATCAGTTCCGACTTCACCCACCAGGGCCCGCGATTTGGCTATGTTCCTTACAAAAAGGACATCAAGGAGAACATCAGAAAGCTCGATTTGGGCGCAGTGGATATCATTATTGAGAAGGACTGTCCCAAATTCATAGAGTACATCGAAGATACAGGAGCTACTATATGCGGAAGGTGCCCCATCGGTATCTTGCTGGAACTCTTGCCCGAAGACGCCAAAGGCACTTTGCTCACCTATTATACCTCAGGAGAACTTACCGGGGATGAACGCGACACTGTTAGTTATGTTTCCCTGGCATTCAGTTCGCCCTCCGGCTGGCCGGAAAAGGAATAAGCCATCCGTTGATTACGCTCGCTCCCAGTAGCGCACAAGGCTGGGAAATACGGCGCAAAGTGATACGAGACAGAAACTTCGTTGATGACGAGCAACCGTGAGCGGACCTATGAGATTTTCATCGGTCGCTATTTGCAATCATAAATTGCGGGATTATATTTAAGCAAAAGAGATGAGCAGATTCTTCTGGCGAAACAAGGCTTATGCAACAAAAGGATTATTACGAGATTCTGGGTGTCGACAAAAGCGATACCCAGCAGCGTATCAAGGAGGCCTACCGAAAACTGGCCCTTCAGTATCATCCAGACAGAAATCAGGGCAACCCGGCTGCGGCCGCCAAAATGAAGGAGATCAATGAATCTTATGCGGTGCTCTCGGATCCCCAGAAAAGGAGAGAATATGACTCGTTAAGAGACATGTACGGTCCTTCCGCTTATGGGCAGTTTAGACAGGCCTATTCAGAACAGGATATCTTCAGGGGCTCCGATATCCAGCAGATCTTTGAGGAGGAGGAGTTGAGCAGGGCCTTCGGGTTCAGAGGATTTGATGAGGTGTTCAGGGAGGCGTACGGGGCGGGAAGTCGAACCTTTGAGTTTAGAAGCCCCGGGGCCTTTGGCAGGGTATTTGTAAGTCCTTCCATGGGCAAGGGAGCACCCTTGTCGAATTTTTCCCTGGGTGGCCCATTCGGTAAGTTGGTAAAAGTGGGCCTGCAAAAGATATGGGGCATAGAGTGGCCGGAAAAGGGGAAGGATCTGCACGACAGCATTGTGATTCCTCCTGCCTTAGCCCAGAGCGGTGGTAAGATCAGCTACACCTGCCGCATTAACTCCAAGCAACTGATCGTTAGAATTCCCGCAGGCATTAAAGCAGGCCAGCAGATACGGTTGAAGGGGATGGGGGGAGAAGGAAAAGGCGGAGCAGAGCCGGGAGATCTGTTTGTCCAGATTCGTGTCAGAGCACCCTTTGCCCAGAAAATACGGGAGTTCTTCAGGCGATTTTTGTCCTCTAGTATCAAAGGGCAGATCATCTACTGAATCCTCGTGGTCAGCGGTGGCCATATTGTGATTTGATCTCTTCAAAAAAGGGTAAATGCACAAGGAGCCGCTCAACCTTGGATGCCGGATTCCAGTATTTCGAGGATCTTGGAGTTCATGCCATCGGGCACCACCAGCCAGATGCGTTCAAGGTGCCTCAGCTCAGTATGGCTAAGAGCATACCCAAGCAGCTCAAGGAAGCGCCCTTTTTTCAACCTCCCGTGTAAGGTGCCGAGAAAGGGAAGCGCAATCGATTTCAATTTTCGGCTCTCGGCTTCCGCAAAGATCTTCTTCAGACAATCCGCTACCCATTCCTCTCTCCACGAGGGCTCCTGGTTCAGGTCATGAACAACAGCAAGCAGCCGCAGCGGCCGTTTTCCCCTGACGAGCACGGTACCAGGTGTTTCGGGCCGTGTTTCAATCACCCGGGTCATTACCCTCATGAGGGATTCCTTGGGGGCACGGATAACGGCTCTGCGCTCATGACGAGGAAGGTGTCCTCCTCGAACGCCATTGCATCTGCCTTGAAGGGGGGCCTGTCTTTGGGTGCGGCCACGATGTGGATAGTTCCAAAGGAGATCTCGAGGGGATAGGTGCCGGGAATAATTTGGAGGTTCGGCTCCCTATCGGCTTTGGTGTTCATGTAAGGCTCCTTCCCTTTCAATCCCCGAGCCCACCGGATCCTCGCTCAAGCTCGAGGGTCATTCCATCAGACGCTGCAATCACATCAACTCCTAGCTCATGGGATAGTTCTTCCGCAACCACCCACGGCTTTGCTTTTAACATGGTCATGCCAAAGTGGGTCAATACGGCTTTTCTCGGACGTATTCGGGAGAGGATTTCTCGAACATCATCAATACATAGGTGCATTACCGTGTCGCTCTCATGAGCGGTAAATCTGACAACATTCATTACCAGTATGTCGGAATCTTCATAATCTTTTCTCAACTCTGGAAAATAGTGCGTGTCGACCATGAAGGAGATCCTTCGCCCATAGTAGTCAAAGATGATACCGTATGTTTCCACCTGGTGCTGGTGTCTCAGTGAGGTGGTAAAAGATACCTCACCGACTGAATACTGCCCTCGCGGTTTGAGAATGACAATATCTTCAAGAAAGCCCCTCACATAGGGAAGCACAACGGCATTTTCACCACGGATGCATTCCTCCGGCGCGAACAGAAGGCCTTTTCTGGTGAGCCCGCCGCCTGTCATGGCGTCAATTAATATGTTGGCGTCATTGGAGTGGTCGATATGGGCGTGCGTGAGGATAATGGCATCGAGCTTTGTTACGTCAATGGCCGGCTTGGATTTGGCACATCTCACGAGAGTGCCCGGACCGGGATCCATGACAATATTGACGTCTTTCATGCGTATGTAAACGCCCGCCGAGGACCGCAGCTGTCTTGCCACAACAAATCGGGAGTCTTTGTGGCCCGTTTCCATGGCTACCCCACCTTGCCCCATATCTGCCCCAGCCCATCGAAGGCGTATCTACTATACACAGTGCATGTCTTAACGAGGCGCATTCTCGATGCTCTCGTAGTACCCCTCTTAGGCTCCTAAGAAATTCGCTGGAGAAAAGAGCATGGGGATGTCTTTTTTTGACTCTGTCCCTGGCCCAGACCTGGCTCATACGGCATGAGTAAGGAGAGCTGAGATGTAAAATACTCTCCTATCCATACACATCTCCGGAAGCTGAGCGCCAGGGCAGGCCTCCCATGGTTCAGAGCAGTGGGCGTTTCAAAACGGCGCACACAGGCTGCTACCTTAGTGCTAAGGCTTACGGGGAGGTGAGCCGGTTTGAAACGGCCCTGTACGGGGCCTTGTTTAGAGGGCAGAACAAAAAAAGACATCTCCATGCTCACTAAAGCGTTTCTTTCGTATATAATCCTGAAGCGAAGGGTCGGGGTCATGTGCAGAAATGTACCAGCGTATCCTGCAATAAGCAAGCTGATGTTATCGAAGCGCCGATGAACTCTTCCCATACCGTTCCTCATGTGCTACTATGGGTACCGTTGCGCGCGGGCGCCGTCCGTGACATGAACGGGCTCTCTCAGGACATAGGAAAAGAATGAGGCGTACGCTCAGTGGCTTTTCAACGCTAATGGTCAACAGGAGGCTCAGATATGGGAAAAGGTGATAAACGTACTAAGCGCGGGAAGATCTGGAGGGGAACACATGGTAAACGCCGTCCAAGGCAGAAGAAAACCAAGGAACAGAAGTAGGATACATTTTTGCGGAGCAGTGAAGGAGATTATGCTTATCGGGTTGCTACCAAATGTCCTTCCTGTTCAGAGCTCCAAAGGCTCGTCACTAAGCCATCCGGCAATCTCGGCCGCCAGACTTTTGCCAATCCCGGGCAACTCCCTTAGCCCCGCCTCTCCTCGGGCTTGATGCACGTGGAAAATACTCTCCGGCCACTCATCCACCGCCCAGGCCGCCTTACGATACCTCCATATGCGATATTCCTGTGCCCCCTCCAGTTCGAGATCATAGGTCTTAAGGAACAACAATTCGGCGATCCGTTTGTTTGCCGCCACTGGACCTGATGGAATATATCGGGGCATGCGATCCATCAGGCCACGCCGTGCGCACAATTCCCGAATCAGTAGCCCCAGGCGGGCGGCATAAGCCCGGGGCGGGCTGTATTTGGGTTGTGCGCCCATGTCCCACCCATACAGGTCTCGCCACCGATTCTCTAGTTCAGGGGCGAATCGCCGGAGGGCTTCAAGCGTCCGTGCGGCCTGCACACCGCTCATCGTAAGCCCGCCTGCCAGCACGAAGGACCCTCCGTGGTCTATGGTGGCGGATACCACATCCTCGAGATGTACTTGGTCGTCACCGGCGAAGGGGAGCACGGGCATAAGAGCGGTTCCAACCAGAATGCCGGCATCGGCCAATTGCGCCATAGCCTGAAGGCGAAGCCTCACACCGGGGCTACGGGGTTCAAAGGCCCGCTTCAAGACCGGATCCAAGCTACTGATACTCAACAATACACCCACCCATGCCTTACGGTTGATCTCGACCAGGATGTCCAGATCGCGAGTCAGGAGCGGTGACCGTTCGACAATGAATAACGGAAAGCCCAGCTCGTTCACAACCTCCAGCATTCCGCGCGACAATCGGTGACGGGTTTCAGCCGGCTGCTGCCAGTCGCCGCATGAAATCACCTCCAGAGGTAGTCGTACCAGTTCCTTTCGCAACAGTTCCACGGCGTTGGTCTTGACCTGGATCAGGCTGTCAAAGGAGTTGGGGTCCCGCCGTCCGAGATATCGACCGCCCCTGAGGTAGCAGAACTCACAACCACTGCGACAGCCCACGTAGGGGTTTGCGCTGTACTTGTCCCAAAACCATGGGCCGTCCACATGGTGATGGACGTTGACCATCTTGCGGGCACGATATTCCTGGAATTCCAGCTTCATGAGGGTGCCTCCCCGGTGGCGCGGCCCCGTTGCTCTTCCGTGAGATAGGTGAGGGCCTTGCGCAGCAGGGTAGCCCGGCAGCGGCGTTGCCGATGGACAACTTGCATAGTCAGCCAATCCACCACCAGGTCGGGATAATACCTGCCCAATGTCTTCAGTCCCCAACCAACGCCTTTTACTGCATCTCGATCCCTCTCCTCGAACATGGGCTCCGCAAGCGCCAGGAGCGTCGTTGCCTGATCCGTCAGCTCTGCCTCCCCCTGTGAGCGCTTTGCCCAGAAGTGAATGCTTACCCCGACAGCCCGTCGCACCCAGCGGTTGGAATCCACGCACCACGGTTTCAGCAAGGCTAGGGCCGGTTCAAAGGCAGTCGTCAACGCCGGACCGGGCACCCGCTCACCCAAGATGTCCGTGGCATACCAAATGTCGGCCAAAATAATAAACGACCGGCAGCGTGCATGAGCGCCCGCTAGATCGCGGTCCAGTTGTTTCTTTAATGCGCTCCCAATAATCACCCAGCCTCCCTCGGTACCTGCAGAGGCGATGCGTTCCAAAAAGGGATTAACTACCTTGACTGGCGCAGCGCCGACGGCAATACCGATGTGTTCGAGCAGGCGAAAGGGCGTGCGCTCGGCCAGCACGGGTCCTAGAAGACCGTATGCCCTCTCACCCTTTCCGGTTTTAATAAGCTCGGCGATGTGAACTCCCAGTTTCCTGGCCTGTTGCGTGTTCATGGGATGATCCGGTTCAAATCATTTCGTTGCTTGAAAGCACCTGCTGCCGGCGGCAGCATGTGTTGAAATCACACCCAGTCCATACGGGCAGAAAACACAGAAAGGCCGAGGCCGTTTAATCAGAGGGCCTTCTTGATCTCTTCGACCGTTTCCTTACTCTCCAAAGAGACGATGTTTCTCAGAAACCCCTCCTTCCGGTAAAAGCCTATGAGGGGTGCTGTCTTCTCGATATAGGTGTCCAGCCTGTGCAATATGGCCTCTTCGGTCTCATCGTCTCTCTGAATGACGGGGAAGCCGCATTTCTCGCATTTTCCTTCCAGGGTGGGTGGTTTGCTCTTAATATTGTAAATCTCTTGGCACTCTGGATTCGAACAGGTCCTTCCATATTGAGCTTTGCCAGGAGCTTTTTCAGCTCCTCCGCCTGGGGTATTGTCCTGGGAAATCCGTCCAGGATAAATCCCTTCTCGCAGTCATCTTCCTGTAAGCGTTCTTCCATGATCCTCATGACAAGCGAATCGGGAACAAGATCACCCCTGTCCATATACGCCTTGGCCTGTTTTCCTAGGTCAGTCCCCTCCTTGACCGCAGCGCGGAGGATGTCTCCTGTTGATATCTGAACAGAGCCGTCATAATCGGTGAGGAGTTTGGCGATGGTGCCCTTGCCGGCACCCGGTGCGCCCAGCAGAATAACCCTCATACAGAACCTCCTTTATGTTTTTGTCGTAGTTTCCCTTCGATGCCGTGATTAGGGAATCGAACTATAGAAAAAAGTATCGCTGCGGTCAAGTGCCCGGACAAGCTTCGTATGCGCCTTGCTCCAAGGCGTATTGGCTAGAAGCACGGTTAGATCTCTAGTAAGCATTGGAATACGTGCTGAAAACCCAAGAATACCCCGCCCGGAAGGGCGGGGCCCTTAAGCGAAACAGGAAAGGTTAATAGTGGGTATGGATGAACCGTTGGATTCTTTGGAAAGCCTCCTCCAACCGCCCCTGGTTAACGGTGAGGGCCAGCCGAAGGCATCCGGTTCCGGAAAACCCAAAGGTCTCTCCCGGAACTACCAAGACCTGCTCATCCTGTAACAAATCGACCGCGAATTGAAAGCTGTTTTTCGCTACTTGACTCACGTCGGGGAAGATGTAGAAAGTGCCAGCAGGCCTATGCACCCGCACGCCGGGCAGACCCTGTAATACCTCATAGGCCAGATCGCGCCGTGTACGAAACTCGTCTACCATTGTGTCAACGAACTTCCCGTCCAGCTTGAGTGCTGCAAGGGCTGCCCGTTGCGATACCGATGGCGCGCAGGAGGTATAGGAGGTTACCACCTTGATCATCGACTCAATAATCCATTCGGGTCGGGCCCAAAAGCATACCCTATTCGCCACCCGGTCATGGCATATGATTTCGAGAAGGATTGAACAACAACGGTCCGCTCCCGCATGCCCGGCCGTGTCCAGATGGATTCGTGGATAAGCCCGTCGAAAAGAAGCCTGTCATACACCTCATCGCTCAATACTAATAAATCCCTTGCCACCGCGATACGGGCAATGTCGTCCAGGGTCTCGGCAGGGATAACCGCCCCCGTTGGATTGTTGGGTGAATTCAGCAGCAGGACCCTGGTGGAAGGGGTTACTGCTTCCTCTAAAGTTTGCCCAGTGGGCATGAAGCCGCTTTCGAACGATGTGCGAACAGGAGTGGCCCTTCCCCCCACCCATTCGATCAGATGTTTATAGGGCGGAAAATAGGGCTCTATTAAGAGTACTTCGTCATTAGGATTAAGCGCAGTCCTAAAGAACGAAGACAAGCCGCCGATACCCCCAGTGGTAACCACAATCTGGCGGGTTGAGAAATCCTCTCCGAAGCGCTTCATCAGGTATGCTTGGATGGCCTCGACTAACTCGGGGTCGCCCTGCGATTGGGTGTAGTGGGTCGCCCCTCCAACCGCATCGCGGAACGCCCGTTCACAAATCTCCTTGGCCGTGCCAAAGTCAGGCTCGCCAATGCCAAGGGAGATGACGTTGTCATACGTTGCAGCACGTTTCATCATCTCTCGAATACCCGAAAGGGGTATACTGCTGACCGCATTAGCTATCTTCGGTTTCATGGCAAGGTACCTCCAGGTAAAGATTTTTCGTTAACATAGAAAAAGGCCGCAGGGCTTTTTGACCCGCGGCCTTGATCACATTCCCAAAACAAAACCGTGGGCCTTACGGAAGCGAGCCCACGGTTGTTCCTTACATAACGGTGCCGGTTATGGTGGACTCACCTCCCAGCGGAAGCTAAAGTACCACCAGCCAACGAACGAAACAAAAAGGATATCTTTGATTACACGGTTATGCATGATTGAGTACTTACCGCTAGAGAAGGAGTTTGTCAAGGGGAAAATAGCTATGTCTTCAGCGGAGAAGATACGTAGAAGCACAAGCCCTTTTTAGTGTTCCTTGATCTGGCGCCTCCTCCGTCCTCACGAATCCAAATCAACTGCTGCAGACTGCCATCCTTTAAGTACCATCTGGTTTGCCGCCCTTTTCAATCTGCAAAAGCCCATTCCTGTGCTATGATTATCCTCAAAGGCACTTATTTATCCGGTCAAGACTATGGCCAAGTTTCGGGAATATGCTGAGACGTCATATTCACATATCTCATTTATGAAATAGGGATGCAGTCGGTGCTTAAGGTCAGGGAGATAACGGCGAAAAGCGTTCTCAACAAGTCAAAGATCTTTGACTATTGCCTCAATCCTTATACGGGTTGCCAGATCAATTGCGCCTATTGCTATGCGCGCCTGTTTATGAGGCGCTATTCGGATGTCAAGATCAATGCCGCCGAGCTCCTGAGCTGGCAACTGGATAAGGCTAGGCCAGGCACCGTATGGATCTCCTCGGTCTGCGATCCCTACCAGCCGCTCGAGGCAAAGTACGGGCTGACCAGGCGTTGCTTGATGGAGCTGGCGAAAAAGGGGTTCCCTGTGAACATTCAGACGAAGTCGAGCCTGGTGCTACGGGATGTGGATGTGTTTCAGGGGTTTGAAACCATTGAAGTAGGGTTTACCATAACCACCGATGATGAGCGGATCGCCAGCTTTTTTGAGCCCGGGGCAACGCCCGTTGAGGAGAGGATGAAAGCGCTGCAAAAAATCCACTCCTTGAGGATAAAAACGTTTGCCTTTTTAGGACCGCTTCTCCCGGGCAACCCCCAAAGGCTTATCCAGCGTCTTGAGGGAAAGGTAGACGAGGTTCTCATCGATAAGATGAACTATATCCGTTCGATACGTGGCCTGTACTATCACCTGGGGTTTCAGAAGGAAATGACCGATTCGTTTTTCCGTCAACAAAAGGAAAGGCTTATAGGCGAGTTAGAGACAAGGGGCATGAAATACCAAGTGCTGTTTTGATGTTACCTTGGACCATCCCTGCTTGCCGAAATTGTACTCATCTGAGTTCCCCACTTTCAAATCGCTTTCGTTCCATCAGATCTCGCCAACAGGAGAGATGACGGCAGCCGTGCCGGCGGCAAACATCTCCCCCAGACGCCCGCTCTTAAATCCATCTACAACCTCTTCGATGGAAATGGACTGTTTTGTAACTTCAATGCCCCAGCTCCCGCTTCAGGTCTTCGATAAACTTGCTTCTGGCCGTATCGTCTCTCCTGATCTGCTCTTTGATGGCCTTCCAAGCGGCGGGGCAATTCTTGTATTGCACGTTCACCATCCCGTGGATCAACCTGTCTATCTCCTTCTTGTTTTCCTTAGTAACCTCAACCCCGGCCTCATTGAAAATATCTTGCAGGTGTCTAAAATAGCAGGACATCCCCTCCCTCCTTTAGCTTTGATTCGCATACTTTTCCCTCCCATGAAGTCTGAAGTTCCTTGGAGAGCGTTTCGCCGTTCGCGTACTGTCTTAACGCGTTTCCTCAAAGAGCTTCAGATACTGGCCGTACCCCTCTTTTTCCAAGTTTTCTTTCGGTATAAACCTCAAGGCGGCGGAGTTCATGCAGTACCTCATTCCAGTGGGCTCCGGTCCGTCCGCGAACACATGGCCCAGATGAGAGTCCCCGTGTTTGCTACGGACCTCGGTACGGACCATAAGAAGACGCCTGTCTTCCCGCTCCACGATATTATCCGGTTCAAGGGGCTTGGTGAAGCTCGGCCATCCGGTTCCCGAGTCGAACTTGTCACGGGAGCTGAACAAGGGCTCGCCCGAAACAATGTCTACATAGATGCCTTCCCTTTTGTTATCCCAGTATTCGTTGTTGAACGGCGGCTCAGTGCCTTCATTCTGGGTAACATCATACTGCATCGGCGTCAGTTTTTGGCGAAGGACCTCGTCGGCGGGCTTTGAATAGGTTTTGTTCTTTGATTGCCCTTCGGTGATTGGCACAGACTCACCCCATGTCTTTTCCAGGAACTTATCCCTACCCGAGTTCTTCCGGTAGAGCTTGTATCGAATGGGGTCTTTCTTGTAGTAGTCCTGATGGTAGTCCTCGGCACGGTAAAACGCCTGTACCATGGCGATCTCCGTGGCAACGGGTTTATCGAACCGGCCCGACTCGTTGAGCTCGTCTCTGGATTCCTCTGCCAGCCGCTTCTGCTCCTCGTTATGGTAGAAGATCGCTGTTCGGTACTGAGGCCCTCGATCGACGAACTGACCACCGGCATCGGTGGGATCCACATGTTTCCAAAAAATATCCAGCAGTTCCTTATAGGTGATCTTCGTGGGGTCGTAGAGCACTTGAACGGCCTCGAGGTGTCCGGTGCCGCCGGATGATACCTCCTCATAGGTGGGTTTTTCCTTGTAGCCGCCCGTATAACCCGATATGACCTCAATAACGCCGCCGACCTTTTCAAAGTCGGACTCAATGCACCAAAAACATCCTCCTGCAAATGTCGCCGTCTCCAATTCTTGAGCCTGTTTTTTCATCATCTCACTCGCTACAGTTTCATGGTTTGTGGGTTTTTGACATCCAGGTATAGCAAATAACGCCAATACTGCACCTAAAATAATCGTTTTCATTGCAACCACCTGATTTACGTCGTTCTTGATTTGCACATCTACTGAACCTCACATCAAGAGTTCGCCATACCCTCACGGAAATAGGGTGATTCAGTTTGATGTATCCTGCAATTCTAATGAATCTTTTAATCATTATCTCGCAAAAGTCAAAAGACCTAGCGGAGCCCGGAAAGGAACGAAACGAAAGATTTGCCCCCGTGGTCAATAACATGGTATTATCCTGTGCAATTGCCGATGCATGCTTGCCTTAAGGAAGTGCACATTCAATTGCTATAGGGTAAGGTTACTAAGCCGATGGGAAATGCTGCCAGCAGACCTGGCTTTCTTGAGAGAAGCAAGAAATAACCGAGGGAGGTTGTTATGTTCTATATTTTGGCAATCATCTTGCTGATAGTCTTTCTGAGTGCGGCCATCAAGGTGCTCAGGGAGTATGAGCGAGGCGTTGTTTTCAGGCTCGGGAGGGTATT
>SMTZ1_10006719_pt1 | contig 11573 bp, 12 predicted proteins | sample DeeMarSWOR136_30_FD_25667 | JGI IMG/M metagenome (IMG submission 25667)
AAAAGGCCAATCGCGCATATGCATGAAGATCGAATCGAGTCGTTCTTCTGCTAAGATCATGCGTATCGGTCTTGATGCCGAAAAAGAGTACGGTGGCCACCCTTTTTTGGAGATCCAGACCGGAATCGGTGAAATGCTCAGCAACAATTGTCGAGGTAGACCCATAGTGTTGCCTCACGTCCTCATTCATAAGCCGGTCTCGGTGAGCCTGGTATTCTGGGTTGATGATCGACGACTGCGGTCCGGGATTGTCATGTGTGCTGATCGGGTATCGCTGTCCTCCTCTCAGTGTGTGCAGCAGTTTTCTTGCTGGCCTCGCAATTCCCATACCTAGTTTCTCAGAACAGCAGCTGACATCACTCATTATTACTGATTCGGTGAAATGTCAAGTCAGGTATGAACATTTGACATCGGGCAAGTTCGTTTGTAGAATTTTAAATGGTAGCTATGAGACACCCACGCCCAGCCGATGGGTGGCGACTAAGATAGACGCAATAGCCGTTTTCTTTGACGTCGATTGTAGAATCTCTCAATCGAAGCGCGCTTCCAGAAAAGGGAGGTCAAAATGGCAGAGTTCAAAGATTTGCTCCAGTCTGCAGACTGGAAGGAGGAAAAGCATGTTCCTGTGATTGAAGCACCGGAAAAGGTCAAGAAGGGAGAGTTCCTAAAAGTAGCGGTGAGTGTAGGTAGAGAAATCTCCCATCCGAACACTACGGAACATCACATCCGCTGGATCGAAATACATTTTTTGCCTCGAGGAGAGAAATTCTCCTATCAAATTGGCAAATTCGAGTTCACTGCGCATGGTGAATCGACCGAGGGACCGGATACGAGCACAGTATACACTCATCATGAAGGGGTTTTGAGTTTCAAGACTGACAAACCTGGAAGGATCTTCGCCTCCTCTTACTGCAACATCCATGGCCTCTGGCAGAGTTCCAAAGAGATAGATGTAGAGTAGGTGAGTGAGGAGACCGGCCTGCTTCTTCCGTACTGGAGAATCTGAACTGGAGACTGAAGAAAAAAATCACCCTTGTTGGGATATGAAACCGAAGAGGGCAGAGGGGCCACAGCTGACGCTCACTTATCAACCGAGAATCGAGAAGCGAGCAGACAGAGAAGTTTCGCTTTCAAGATGGGTGTTATACTCACTTCAGGAGAACCAAGACCAATTCGCTCTTGATAGTTAATTCTTGTTTCAAGGTTTGACCCTAACCCGACTAACCCGATGGAAATTCCGGGTGGGCTTACGGGGATCATGTCAATAGGTGTCTCTCGAAGAAGTCAAGCTGGTCGCTTATACTCTTCTCGAAATTGCTTCCCATATAGATGTCAAAATGGCCAATAGGATAGCGTTTCACTTCTGCATATGTCCTTAGTTCCTTTTCGACTTCGGCGCTTATAGGAGCTAAACTGTCATTATCACAGATCTGTATCAACACGGGACAGCCTACGTTCTGAAGGTGCTGTGCGGGCTTATATCCGTGCGATCGGAGGATGATACGAGCACAGATTTCATTGATGAAACTCTCCGATGCAAGTCGGCGGTAGCCGTCGTATGCATCTGCGATAGGGAAAATAGCCATAGTCCCTGGTTTTCCCACGATAGGTATCTTGTGGGGCGAAAGGCCTAAGCGGTACCTGATCATATCACGTTGCCCGTGAAGAAATAGACGGAGAAAGTGGCCTCTACCCAATGCCTTCAAGAGCGTCTTCCTTGAGGCACGATCATCAAGGCCCGGGCATTGTGCGACGACACACGCTACATTCTTATCTCTCGCTGCGACTAGAATGACGTGTCCACCGCTTGCAGAGGTACCCCATAGAGCGATTCTTGACGGATCTATCTCTTTGAGGCCTCGGGCATACTCAACCGCTGCTGAGTAGTCTTCCAGCTGGTAGGGAATCCACACGAGCTGTCGAGGTTCGCCACCGCTTTCACCGAAGTGGCGGTAGTCGAAAATGAGCACTGCGAAGCCGGCCTCCCGATAGCGAACACCATAACAGTCCAGGAGCATATCCTTGGTACCGCCGAAACCGTTGCCCATAATGATGCAAGGGACCGGTTGAGACAAATCCTCAGGCAGATAGAGCCATGCGCTTATGGACGTGCCTTTCACATCAAAACTCACATCTCTTCTTGCTGGGGACTCTTCTGGTCCAATCTGCTTGGTCAGTCCCATCGCTTTCGGAAGAGGTTGCTTCGGCACTGAAAAGCCGGGTGCAAAACCTACAATCAAGAAATAAAGAATTGCTATTCCAACAATAATGCCAATGACTAGAAAAACCATGCCTTCTTCTCCTTTGCCAGACAAATGGTCCGACCAGCGGAACTACCCGTTTCCATTTGATTCGAGATTATGTGAGATGACGGAATCTGTCAACAGGGCAACAGTGCTGGCGATGTTGCTCTTTTCGAGACTGGGAATGGACAACATCAATCACCCCCAGCCACCCACCGGTGCATTGCGAATGCGTTTCAAGACATTTGGCGGCCTATTGCCCCACGTAGATATACAGATGAATAAGTGTCGATTCTCGGTAATCGGGTATCAGTTAAGAAAGTGAGAATGCTATCAGATGTTCAAAATTCATTTGTAGGGCATACTTAATTGTTATTTCAAGGTTTGACCCCGGTGCTCTTTTCCGATCTGTATGAAGGCGCCTAAACGGCTGGAGACCCGGTGTCAGTTCTCCGTAACCTCTTGCCGGTGAAGCGATTGTCGCGAGACTTTACTGCTCGGCGGAACGAGATCCAGGTGCTTTAGCAATACGCATCGTAAGGTTCCGAAAGCTCATCCTCACTGGTTGTGTGTGAACGGCATCGGTGAAGGGAGGGGGGTAGAAAAGTCTCTGTGTAATATTATGTGTTTTAAGTACTTCGGAAGAACTGACACCCCTCTGGCAGTGATAAAACAGTAAAATAGGGGGACACTTCCCATTTTTTAGCCTAGATAGAGGCCAATCTTCGACCGCCATGTGTAAATGATCGTGTGCACCTGCAGGCTTGACCGATACCATGGTGCCGAAGAGGGGATTCGAACCCCTACCTCCTCTCGGAGACTGGAACCTGAATCCAAGGGAAGAAAAAACGGAACTCCCTACCAGATAAGCAATACCGCAAGAACCAATGATTCTCAACAGATTCCGCCCTTTACATCTATTATGCCTATTATGTCTATTTCGCTCTACTCTGGCCAGACTCTGTTATGCAATTTGGCACAGTCTGAATTATCTCATCCCCGTAGGAGCTGGGGTGAAGGGTCCGACCATTGGTGTGGAGAGCAGCGAAGCCCGGGTTTGGATAAGGCGGGCCGCATCCAAGAGAACTCCCAGTCTGAGATTCTCTAAGATCTACGCAATTCCCGAGCACAAAAACGAGCATATTTACACATGAGAAGAAACGAGAGGGGTAGGTTATTGCTCTCGAAATAAGAATTTTCGCCCCAGTGTCCTCCTTAGCTCATGTGGTCGTGTTTCACCAATCTCGGCTCCAATTGCGCGCAAAACCGGTGGAAATATATGATCGCATCCGAGAAAGAATTCTGGGATAAGTCTGCTCCTTAACGAAACCTTTAACCGCAAGTTTTTAGGAATAATCTTGTCTAAATAAGTAGGAGATAAAGATGAAACACATAAAGACAATAAGATTATCTGCGTTTTTGGATAATGAAGTCTCTGAAGAGGAGAGAACAGAGATTTCAGAGCACCTCAAAGACTGTTCTTCTTGTCGAAAAAAGGCGGGAGAACTATCCCAAGTATCAGAGCTTTTTACTCCTATTCAAGATGTACAAGTCTCGCCTCACTTTCTTATACGTCTGAAACTCCGGATTTCTGAAGAAAAGGCGAGGTCTTCTGTTCGCTGGCCATTCCTGGAATGGATACGAGAGCTTCGGTTTGAGCGGATGGCGATTCCAGCCGCCACCGCTGCCCTTCTAGTTTTGTCTCTCTTGCTTGGAAGTCGTTTCGGTACTGTGATCTATCAGGAGAGACTGGAACAAACATTGACGTCAGATATAGAGCTTGCAGAAGTCTTCAGCATCACATCTTTTGCTGACTTCCCAGAAGGATCCCTAGGCGAAAGTTATGTCAGTGTATTCAGTCAAGGAGGAGAATGATGAAGGTAAGAATTCTTGTAGTAGCACTCATCGTCTCTCTGGGGATGAACGTAGGAGGTATCCTGACACTGGGTTACCATCTGTGGCAGAAGCACAGGGCAGAACAAGACCACCCCGGTTGGCCAAGAAGCCCTTCTGGATTGTTGAGAGACAGACTGGATCTGAGTGAGGAACAGATCGACAAAATGTACGCAATGCGAGAGAGTATGGTTTCGGAAACGTTGCCCTTGAGAGAAGAACTATCTGGTAAGAGAAAAGTTTTGATGAGTCTGTTGAGAAAAACAGAACCGGATACGACGGACTTGAATCTCCTTATTACTGAGATTTCACATCTTCAGGCGAAGCTCGAGTTGCATATTTTCAAGAATATTCAGCAGACTAAGAAGATACTCACCCCTAGGCAGCAACAGCAGTTCTTGGAATTCTTCGAACAAGGATTTCATGAAAGAGGTATGCATTTAGGTCCTCCCAGAGGCAAGTTTCCAGGCAAGAAGCGATAGTGATCCATAGAAAAAAGCTCTCTTCACCGATGCATGACATGACGGTTGGGAGATCGTATGCGACTAACCTCACCGAGAACCTATGAAGAAAACTCATGTAGAGGATCCTGGCCTGGGATTGATCAAAGAAGTGGCTGAAGGTGATGAGAATGCTTTTGGGCAACTCGTGAAGAGATATGAACATTCTGTTATGAATACTATCTATCGCTATATTGGCAATTACAGTGAAGCAGAAGACGTCGCACAGGAAGTCTTTATCAAGGTATGGCGAAACGCAAACAGATTTAAAGGAAGATCTAAATTCTCAACATGGCTTTATCGAATGGTAGTCAATCAATGTTTGAACTACAAGAGTAAACACTCTGAGAAACTTGGATCTCTGGATGAGACAATCAAGACAGCAACGACTCTTAAATCATCAGGAGTCGAGATTGAGTTTGAGCGCAGACAAAGGATAGAAATGGTGAGGAAAGCGGTCGACGAGTTGCCAAAGACCCAGAGAATCGCAATAATATTATCAAAGTATGAGGGCAAATCTTACAGGGAGATAGCCCAGATTATGGGAGTGTCTTTGTCATCGGTCACATCATTGATCTTCAGGGCAAAAGACAATCTAAGAAAGAGACTCCTGCCACTAAGAGTGAACCGACACATCTGACCGCAAGTTTTTTGGAAAAAGTCTTGTCTAAATAAGTAGGAGATAAAGATGAAACACAGGACACCAAAAGCATTTGCTATCGTAGACCCCATCTCAGTGACCATAAATCTTGGAAGTTTGGACGAGTGGAGGGAGGTGGTAGAGAATGACTAGCCACAATCAAATCAGCAGCGAGCAGATCACCACTGATGATCTGGCTCTTTCAGCCTATCTGAAACTAAATGGTCATCGGCTGATCAAATCAGATCAGAAAGGGTCAAAGATCATTTTCACCTTCGAGGTCGAAGGAGACCCCGAGCAACTGAAGGTGGACTTCGTCAACAGCGAGTTTCTTCAGTTCTATAACGAGCTGAGAAACTTGAAAAAAATGGTTTTAGTCAAATAGGAGGCCAAAATGAAAAAGTGGCGGGCACTTATTGGTGCTTTTTCTCTGATGGGTCTTTCAGTTCTAGTTGTCGGTTTTGGAACTTATGGTTCGGATCGGGAAGGCGCAGGATGTCACGGGAAAGGATTCACGGCGGAGCTGACTGAGGAGCAGAGAGAGGCTATCCGAGAGAAGATAGACCAGATGCGGAGTGAGGGTGCTACCCGTAAAGAGATTCACGCTGCGGCAGGTGAGATGCTTGAGCAGTATGGTATAGAGGTGCCTGAGGGCTGGGGTAAAGGACGTGGTCGAATGGGCTTCTTCGGGAACCTGACCGAAGAGCAGAGGGAGGCTATTCACGCAAAGATAACCGAGTTGAGAGGAAAGGGTGCTACTCGTGAGCAAATTCATGCTGCAGTACGTGACATGCTTCAACGCTATGGTATAGAACTACCTGAACACTGGGGTGAAAGACGTGGCCCAATGGGCTTCTTACCGGAGCTGACTGAGGAGCAGAGGGAGGCGATCCGGGAGAAGATTGACCAGATGCGAAGTGAGGGAGCTACCCGTAAAGAGATTCATGCTGCGGTAGGCGACATGCTGGAGGAGTATGGCATACAGGCACCTGAGCACTCTCGAAGCAGCTCCGAAACGACTCTGTCTCCTGAAGGAATGGTCACCAGCCCCACATCGTGGCAGCGGAGCTATGCCAATCCTAATCCCTTCTATGAGCACACGAGTATCTCCTACACCCTGAGTGCTCGAGAGGATGTGCAAGTCCAGATCTACAATGCTACTGGGCAACTGGTGAACAGTTTCGAGATGGGAGTTCAGGACCCTGGAAGCTACAGCGTCCAATGGGACGGCACTTACGAGAATGGAGCCAAAGTCCCTGCCGGAGTCTACCTCTACCGTATGGAGATTGGTGGTGAACCAGAGACCGGTCGTCTCGTGTTGCTTAGATGAAAGAATTCCCTGGTGTGTGGCGCTCGTGTCGGATTCGGAGAGGATGGGTTAAGGAACCGTCCCATCCTCTCTTTGAGGCAGGGGAGTGACTTGCGACAAGAAGACGCTCCTTTACAGCGTCAAGGAGAATGAGATGAGAAAGAGGTTGTCTCTTTTGATTACGATCTTGGGAACTGTCCTTCTTTGCAGCTGCGGCGGCGGCCCCAAGATAGAAATTTAGAGCCACTGGAGCGACAGTGCAGTCATCATGAACGGGAGCGCTGATGATTGGGCTGGGTTTCCGATTGAATACTCTGAAGAAGAGAAGATCTCATTGGGAGTGAGGAACGATGCAGAGAACATCTACCTGGTGTTCTCGGCAAGAGATGAAGGCTTGGTCAGAAAGATCCATATGGGAGGTTTGACACTCTGGTTTGACACCACCGGTGGCAAGAAGAAAGACTTCGGAATACGCTACAGGGGCAGTGTTGGTTCAATGGAGAACCTTCAGAACCGACGAGGCTTCTTGGAGAGTATACCACCTGAAGAAAAGGCAAGGTTTGAGCAAATGCAATCTGAGATGCTGGGCATCATCACAGTTATCAGGAAAGGTGAGGAAACCTCGGTGCCTGAGAACAACCCGAAGGGACTTGCCGCTGCCTCTGCAAGTCAGCAAGGGATTTTCTCCTATGAATTCAGAGTTCCTATCGTGACAAATGATAGTATCTCCTACGCCATTAGCTCCTTCCCTGGCGAGGAAATCAACATGGGGCTTGAAATCGCTGGGATCAGCCGCGAAGATCGCGAGAAAATGATGCGAGAAAGACCGGAAATGGGTGGTCCGCCCGGTGGAGGGGGCATGCCTGGCGGCGGTCCTCCCAGAGGTCGTCCTGAAGGTCGCTTTGGAGGAGATAGAGGACAAATGTCCGACAAACAGGAGATATGGATACGTATTCATCTCGCTCAAAACCCTCATAGCGAAACCGAGAATCAGGATTAAGATGGTAATTGCCATTTTGAACGTTGAGGAAAGAAAATGGTAGACAACGATTTTCCGAGGATATAAACTACTAACTTAGTCGAAATGGAGACTCTCGAGATTGTAGTTTACGGCCGAAACCCAGTAAGAACTGGCGAGTCTATTAGGATAGCCAGTATCTTTATCGCGTGTACAATAATAGGATTAATATTTCCAATCCACGGATACGCAACACAGCCTGATAACGATACATTGGCAACTTCATCTCATGATTCATTAACTCTTGAGCAATGCATAGAGACTGCATTAAAAAACTCTGATAGAATTGCTGTAGCCAAAGGAAATCTAACTAAAGCTGGATTCAACTTGAAAGACGCTAGATCGGGGTTCTTGCCAGAGCTTTACCTTTCTGGAGGATACAATCTTAACGATGTGTATGATAGACTTGAATGGAATGAAAATCACTACAATTTGTCTATGTCTGCATCTATGACTCCTTTTACCAGTGGGAGAACTCTCCTGAGTGTCGCAAAGTCCAAGGCATTACTATCTTCAGCTGAGCAAGGTTATCGTCTTACCGAGATTGAGCTAATTCTTGATGTGATCAGGAAGTATTACGATTTACTTGAAGCGTCAGAAATCTTAAAACTCAAAAAAGAGAGTCTGGCTCAGAAGAGAAAGCATTTAGAATTTGCTAACGCTCAGTTTGATCTGGGTCTCGTGCCAAAAGCTGATATCCTGAAGGCTGAGGTGGATGTTGCGACTGCTGAAGTCGATTCACTGCAGGCTGAAGGTGACCTTACGCTTGTACGTGCTAAGCTAAACGATGTGATAGGTGTCAATTTGGATTATCCTACCAAGATTGAATCGGTCCATTTTACTAGAGAGGCCCCCCCCAATTTCGATGATTGCTTAAATGAGGCTCTCCAAACCCGCTCTGAAATTACACAGCAAAAGGCAAACCTTTCAATTAAGAAATGCAATGTGAGACTGGCACAGATAGACAGATTACCTACTTTTACGATCACAGGCAGTTATGATGTCTATGCGGATAAGTTTGTGTTTGCTGGAGTCCCGATTAACCGGGCAAATTGGAATGATAATACTGATTGGCGTGTAGGAATAGGATTGAGCTTTCCAATATTCGATGGTGGAGTGAGAAGGAGGGCTATCGAGGCAGCAAGGATAGATTTGAATGAAGCCGAGCTCAATTACGCAGATTTGGAGAAGGCAATAACGTTAGAAGCAAAATTGGCATATCTTAATTTAGTTACCACATTCAAGAAGATAGACCTGACACAAAAACAAGTAGATAGTGGAGAAGAGAGTTACAATGTAGCATTAGGAAGATATAAAACCGGTGTTGCTCCAATAACTGAAGTCATCGATGCTGGTGTGGTATTCTCAAACAGCAGAGCAAATCATACAAAAGCAATATATGATTATCTTTTAGCCAAAGCCGTGTTAAAGAAAACCATGGGGCAATTACCTTATTAGTTAATAGGGAGGTTTGATGAAAAAAAAGCGACTGGGGGTTATTGTTGGTAGTGTTACAATCGCAATAGTGGTATCGGCTACTTTTTGGTCGATTTTAAGAAACAAAGGTTCCAAGGAGCAACCATTTAGAACTGTATTGGTTGAAAAAGGGAACATACTTATCAAAATAACTGAAAGTGGCAAAGTAGAGCCTTTAACCACCGTCAATATAAAATCAGAACTCGCAGGCGAAGTAAAGAAGCTTTTTGTACAGGAAGGAGATAGTGTGAAAACTGGCGATCAGTTAGCATTAGTGCAGCAGGAATCCTCACAAGCCCGGCAGGTAGCTCAGGCAAGAGCATCATTAGAGCGTGCAAAGCTTGATTTAGGGGACGCAGAAAGAGATTTGGAGCGCAAAAGAGAACTCTACGAGAAAGGATTTATTGCAGAAAAGGATGTTGAGGATGCGGAGACATCATATAAGAGTAGTAAGATACAGTACGAGTTAGCAGAAAAGCAGCTGTGGCTGGTGTTGGGAGGAACTGAACCAGCAAGGCCGCAAAGTCTTGCATCAAAGGACTTCGACAATATAATCGTCAAATCACCTATCTCAGGGGTAGTTATCAATCTAAATGTTGAAGAAGGCGAGATGATTACTTCAGGGACTCAAGCATTTGGTGGCGGTGGCACTTCCCTTATGACGATAGCTGACCTAAGTAAGATGATTGTGAAGACAAACATAAACGAGGTCGATGTTGGCAAAGTAAAAGTAGGGCAGACAGTGAATATCGGGTTTGATGCCATAAGGGATAAAGTGTACCAGGGAGTAGTAAAAAAGATAGCACCAGCAGGAACTATTGAAGGGAATATTGTGGTGTATCCAGTAGAGTTAGAAATCCTAAGTTCTATATCCGAAAAGACCCAGGAGATCCAGACTGAAGGTGCCCCCTATCATCTTAGAGATCGGATTTTTGCGCAGTTAAGTGAAGAACAGCAGGATGCCATGCGAAAGGAAATTCAAAGCCTGCGCGAGCAAGGAGTCAGGCATGAGGAAATCCAAAGTGCTATCGAGAAAAGACTAAGGCAGTACGGAATCGAGCCGCCAGAAAACAACCCACAGCCAATTCGCCAACCAGCCGGGGAGCAACGAAATGGTATCGAATTGATCAAACCCGGGATGACTGCTGACCTGGATATCATCATCGGAAGTGCAGAAGATGTGCTTTGCGTGCCTAAGGAAGCAATTACAGAGAAAGACGGCCTTACAATGGTAACGTTGATAAAAAATGGAAACCCAGCACCGCAACCAGTGGTAACAGGACTTGAAGATAATGTAAAAGTTGAAATAAAGGAGGGATTAAGAGAAGGTGATAAAGTGCTTATAGCACGGTTCGAACGCCAATTTCCTGGAGAGTCAGAAAGGTTGAGAGGCAGAGGACCCCCGGGGTAAAGGTGAATGAAGGATTAGAAGACGATGGCTAAATTGATAAAAGCAGATAACTTAACTAAAACTTACACTAATGGTAAGATTGAAGTTAAAGCATTGAGAGAGCTCTCGTTGGAAATCGATAGTGGTGAATTCGTATCACTCATGGGACCCTCCGGATCGGGTAAGACTACCCTGATGGACATACTTGGCTGCCTTTCAAAACCAACCTCCGGAAGCTATAGCTTGAATGGTCAGGCCACCCATAATCTTGATGACAATTACTTATCTGAAATTCGAAATGAGCAAATTGGATTTGTGTTTCAAACATTCAATTTATTAGCACGAACAACAGCACTGGGAAACGTAGAACTTCCATTACTCTACGCTGGCATAGGAGACAGAGAGCAAAAAAAACGGGCCATGGGAGCATTGGAAGCGGTCGGTCTTAAAGAACGTGCACATCATTATCCTAATGAACTATCCGGTGGTGAGCGACAAAGGGTCGCTATTGCCAGAGCACTTGTAAATAATCCTTCAATAATACTGGCTGATGAGCCAACAGGTAATTTGGACTCACAATCTGGTAAGGAAATTATGTCAATATTTAAAAGGCTACACGGACAAGGCAATACCATCATTGTAGTAACCCATGATCCAGAAGTTGCAGAATGTGCAGATAGAATAATACAGATGAAAGATGGGCACGTGGAGCAAGAAAAAGTTCAGAGAAAAGCATTGGAGCATAAAGTAAGCATATCAGATAAAATTAACAAGAGAACCAGTCTTATAGGAAGTCTTGTATCTGGGCTCACATCTGGATACAAGGGACTTTTAACTAATAAGATGCGCTCATTTCTCACAGTATTGGGCATCATTATAGGTGTGGCTGCCGTCATTGGTATGTTGGGAATAGGTGAAGGTGCAAAAAGGCAAATCACATCACAGATAGAGAAATTGGGATCAAATGTCTTGATGGTCTTTCCAAGACGCCCGGAAAGTAAAGAAGAGGCATTGGAATGGAGAGGAAGATCTAAAGGTCTAATTCACGAAGATGCAATCGCCATCAGGGAGAAAATTTCAGCAGTAAATGAAGTGGCACCTCAA
>SMTZ1_10006722_pt1 | contig 11571 bp, 9 predicted proteins | sample DeeMarSWOR136_30_FD_25667 | JGI IMG/M metagenome (IMG submission 25667)
TTCCCTGCAATCCCAACGTAACCCCCTTTTGGGCCCGAGTTTTTGTCACGAAAGATGTATATCCCGGGTCTCTCCTCGTCGCACTCGGTCCACTCCTGGTGCCAAGGAGTCCTCTGTGCACGTACTTTCCGACAGATATCGTCCACCCACTTGCGTAGGTCTTGGTGAACAGCACCACCCCAAGCCTTCTCCAGTTCCTCATGGCTTTTATTGGGTGGCTCACTGTTGAACCGGGGAAGTTCCCCCTCGCCCATCTTGAACATCAGCCAGTCCTCAACATGCTTTAAGAGGGCCGTCATATCATCGTCCCTGCGTTTCCTACGCCCCTTGTCCGAAACAGACTCCAGGTTATCCAGCAGTTCCTTAACCTTTTGTGAGGTGAATGGTAGCGGCGCGTATATAAATTCCAGGTTTGCTTTCATCCAAGCAATAGCTTGGTCGCAGATACTGGACTTCATGGTGAATACATCTCGAATTGCGGAGGCCCTGTCGCCGATTTGCTCGCCGGATTTTACTATGACTTCACCGGTCTCAGTATCAACGATATCCTCTACCGCCCACATAGTAGGTGTGAGCTTGTTTGCCGGAATAGTCTTTGTTGAATAAAACTCACGCAGGATTTCCTCGGTGGTGCTGTGGTCCGGGTCTATTGCTCGCAGAAAAATGGTTGCCGGTATCTTACTGGACTGGTCAATTTTCACAACCAGAACATCTTTGCGAGTAACACCTATCTCTATCCAGCTGCCCCTTTCGGGTATGACCCTGCCGCCGTGCAGCACCCTATCGCCTTCTTTGCTCTCGATAAGAAAATCAACGCCAGGGCTCCGGTGCAACTGGCTGACCATAACACGCACGGCACCGTTGATGATAAACTCCCCGCCGCCTACCATAACCGGCATTTCGCCAAGGTATATCGACTGCTCGGTCGAATCCTCGCTGTCCCTGCTGCGTAGTCTGCAGGAGATTTTTAACGGATAACCGTAGGTCAGCCGTAATTGTCGGCACTCAATAGGAGTATAATGCGGCTTTTCCAGCTCGTAGTAAAGATATTCCAAATTCATAGTCTTGTCATAGCTCTCGATAGGAAATATCTCCTGAAACAGGGCCTCGAGCCCGAAGCACTTTCTTTTGGTTGGCACCACCTCTTTCTGCAAAAAGTGCTCGTAACTGCTTTTTTGTATCGCTACCAAATCCGGAATCTTAACAATATCGCGGACCTTGCCAAAACTGCGAACGGTTTGTACAGCACTATTAACTTGCATTGTGAGTCTCCCGCATTAAATGTCTGAATGGCTTTTCCAGCACCAAAGATTAGTACCGAACCATCTCACACCTGTAACTCGGGCATCCTGCCCGAGACACGGCCAGGATGGCCGGGCCACGTTATGCATTACGAACCACGCATCACGAGATTTCAACGACTGCACCTGCAGCTTCAAGCTGCTTTTGGGCGGCTTCTGCATCTTCTTTGCTCACACCTTCTTTGACCGCCTTGGGAACGCTGTCGACAAGGTCCTTGGCTTCTTTCAACCCCAATCCTGTCAAAGCCCTTACTTCTTTGATAACCTGAATCTTTTTATCGCCGAATTCTTTGAGGATTACATCAAAGCTGGTTTTCTCTTCGGCTTCCTCAGCCTCGGCCTGCGCGGCAGGGCCCGCCATAACAACAGCTCCGCCGGCTGCCGGCTCAATACCATATTCTTCCCTCAGATAATCGCCAAGCTCTTTGGCCTGCATCAATTTCAGCCCTGCTATCTTGTCTCCGAGCTTCTTAACATCACTGCTCCATTTCTTTGTCTCTTTAGCTTCCTGTGCTTCTTTCGTTTTTTTGGTTTCTTTTGCTTCCTTGGTTTCCTTCACTTGTTCCTCTGCCATCTTTTTAACTCCTATCAGCTAACACCTGCTGGTAGCCGGAACTCCACCGTTCCGTTTAACCCATTTCAGGGGCAACCACACAAGCAATCTACATTCTCAGGATAAAGCGTTTAGTTCCTTCCCTGATACGCTATCGGCTATTCATTTATTATGCCGCCTGCTTCTCAGCCCTTTCAACGATAGCTTTTATACAACCTGCGATAATTCCTGCAGGAGCACCAAAGGTAGCAGCCAGTCTTGCCGCCGGCGACTGTGCCAGCATGACAATCTCGCTCTGCAGCTCCGCTCGACTCGGCATCTTCGAAAGCTCTTCTGCCGCTTTGCCCCCCATTGCTGAGCCTTCCAGAAAAGCACCTTTAATCTCTATCACAGGGACCTTCCTGCACCACTCGGCCAGACATTTTGCAACATCAACGACACTGTCACCGCCATAAGCAATAGTGCAGGGACCGCTGAACAGGGCCGCCGCTGGTTCCATCTGTTGCTTGCGAAGCGCCTTTCTGAACAGCGAATTCTTTACTACCAACAATTTGATGCCTTTTTCTTTAAGCTCGCCGCGCATCTGGTTTCCGTCAACACCGCTGACACCCCTCGTACTGACAACCAAAAAATCTTTGACACCTTCAGTGGTAATTTTCTTTTCCAGTTCCGCCTGCAGCAATTCTTTTACGTACTTACTCATCCCTTCGCTTCCTCTGTCATTCTGAGCGCAGCGAAGAATCTCTTTCTCAGCGCTCAGGGCAGGCTTATCGCCTGTCAATGTTTAATAGTTTTCGGCCTTTCGCTAATTTTCACCTCTGCTCGACAGATGGCTTCTAAATACTCACCGCTATGCTTGGGCTCATCGTCGCAGATATACACATTTTTTTGATATACGTACCTTTTGTCGCCGACGGTTTAATCTTCTTTATATATGAGACAAATGCCTCAATATTTCCTATCAGTTTTTCGGCCTCGAAGCTTTGTTTGCCGACAACCACGTGGACGTTGCTGCCGGCATCGTTCTTAAACTCAACTTTGCCAGCAGCGAACTCAGCTACCGCGGTTGCTACATCGGCAGTTACCGTCCCGTTTTTCGGCGAAGGCATCTTACCCTGGGGCCCAAGAACCCGGCCGAGCTTGCCTACCTTGCTCATCACCTTTGGCGAGGCGATAGCAACGTCGAAGTCCAGCCAGCCATCCGAGACCTTTTTGACCAGATCATCACAGCCGGCCTCAATGGCACCAGCAGCACGCGATGCTTCGATGGCCGAGTCCTCACAGAAAGCGATAACTCTTTTCTGCTTACCTATCCCATAAGGCAAAGATATTGAGCCGCGAACCAACTGGTCCGCCTGCTTCGGGTCGATGCCCAGGTGCAATACACATTCTATGGTCTGGTCAAACTTTATCGACTTAAACAACTTGACTTTTTCGACCGCCTCAGCCAGACTCATCGCCCCCGCCGAACCGGAGGTTAGCTCCTGCGATTCTTTTTTGTATCTTTTGCCTCTAAATCTCATATCTCGGCCTGTGTATAATCTCTTTTTCTATCCGCTTTACGCTATACCCTATCTTCTATTTCTATACCCATACTTCGGGCGGTACCTTTGATAATCTTTTCAGCCTGGGCCAAATCGTATGCGTTCAAATCTTTGAACTTAGTCTCAGTAATTTTACGCAGTTGTTCGGCACTGATTGTTCCAACTTTTTCCTTATTTGGAACGCCACTGCCTTTTGCGATTTCGGCTGCCTGTTTCAGCAGCACCGCAGCCGGGGGACTCTTGACCTCAAAGGTGAAACTTTTGTCCCTATAGACCGTTATCACAACCGGCACGATTGTTCCGTTAAGCTCTTTCGTTCGTTCATTAAACTGCGAAACGAACTGGCCGATATTAACGCCGTGTTGACCCAAAGCAGGTCCTATCGGAGGTGCCGGTGTCGCCTGCCCCCCCGGCGCCTGTAATTTAATCTTTACTGCTACTTCTTTAGCCATCCTTCACCCTTATAAACAAAGTCGCATACCGTCTTATACAATACGCAATGCGAACTTATATCTTCTCAATCTGCCAATACTCTATATCCAGTGGTGTAGGCCTGCCGAATATCGTTACAATCACCTTCACAATCCCGCGCTCGGAGTCAATCGAATCGACTGTACCTTCAAAGTTCTCAAAGGCACCTTCCCGAATTTTAATCATATCGCCTTTCTCAAACTCAACTCTGATGCTTGGTGCCTCTTCAGGCCTTTCCGCCTCTAAAAGCATCTTTGCAACATCCGTATCCCGCATTGGTGTGGGAATTCCTTCTGTGCCGATGAAATCTCCGACCCCGGATGTTTCCTTAATCATAAACCACGCCTTTTCTTGAACCCGCCCATCCTCGGCCGGCTCCATCTCCATAAAAACATAGCCGGGATACAGCTTTCGCTTATGGACTGTTTGCTTGCTGCCGCGAATCCGCTTAACCTGCTCAACAGGAACCTCTATCCTGCCGACAATATCGCTTAAATCATCTCTTTTGACTTTCTGCATAAGCGCTTCTTTGACCTGCACTTCTTTATTTGCCGCAACCCGTAAAACGTACCACTGCATATCAATACCTATAACATAAAAAAACCCATCGAGTACCCCAGGCTCGTCATACGGTGGCGGTTCCGTCGTTCGCTCGAGCTGCGCAACCCCAACCTAATCCGTTATAAAAGCCAATCAAAAAACATTCGAAAACTTAAATCAGTAACCCCGAGAAGCATAGCTACGAGAATCACAACCACAATAACGATAAATGTCGAAACCGCTACTTCCTTCCTGCTCGACCAGCTAACCTTTTTCATCTCACCTTCGGCGGCAATCATAAAATCTGCAACTGTAGCTTTATTCATCAACCAAAAAATCAAAAGGCACAGGCCAACAAACACACCCACGGGTACTATAGTCGCAATCCACATTGCTACTCTTCGAGTCTGTCCCCAGCTAATGGGCTCTAACTCTACATACAGCCGAAAACAGCCCAACCCTAAAATTACTGCCGCGCCAAAACCACTACAGAGCCTTGTGTATTTGCCCTGACCGCGCTTATAAATCTCAAATGCCATACCAATCTCGTTTTTACCGAAGCGTTTGTCCTATCTCGCTTCAGACTCAAAAGCAGGCCAGAAGGGAATCGAACCCCCAACCTTCGGTTTTGGAGACCGACGCTCTGCCAATTGAGCTACTGGCCTAATGTCAATTGATTATTGATTATCTCCTATTGACTATTGAAAAATCAGCTTTAATCATCAATCGCCGATTGTCAATTATTTACGCCGTATCTTATGAACCGTATGCTTACGTTCCTTTTTACAAAATTTCTTGAGCTTTAATTTCGGCGTACCCTCTGACACACTAACACTTGTCCGGTAGTTCCTCTGACTGCACTGGCTGCACTCAAGCCAGACATACTCTCTTTTACTCTTCTTAGCCACAAAATCTTCCCCACCGAGCAGGAACGCTTAATTGAGATACACTTCATTTCCCTGCAGATGGCCAACAGTCTACACTTCACCGAGGCGAGCACCTTTACTTTCGCCCCCCTGCCTGTTGCTCGCAGGGGTAAACGGTTATTCAGAGATGTCTATGCAAGGATTTTCGTTACCACACCGGCACCGACTGTCCTGCCGCCTTCACGAATAGCAAACCGAAGGCCTTCCTCCATAGCGATCGGGGAAATTATCTCAACCTCCATCGTTATATTATCACCCGGCATACACATCTCTGCACTCTTACCTTCCCTGCTCATTAATGAATGAACCGAACCGGTAACATCCGTCGTCCTGAAATAAAACTGTGGCTTGTAGCCCGGAAAGAACGGTGTATGACGACCGCCCTCTTCTTTCGTCAGAACATAGACCTCGGCGTGAAACTTCGTATGCGGAGTAATACTGCCCGGTGCTGCGATAACCTGGCCTCGCTCCAATTCTTTCTTTTCCACGCCACGCAAAAGCACGCCAATGTTATCGCCGGCCTGGCCCTCATCGAGCGTTTTGTTAAACATCTCCACGCCGGTAACAACAGTCTTGCGCGTTTCTTTTGCAAGCCCAACGACTTCAACCTCCTCGCCGACCCGGACTTTGCCGCGCTCAACCCTGCCTGTGCCCACTGTACCCCGTCCTTTAATGCTGAAAACGTCCTCAACCGGCATAAGAAACGGCTTGTCAATCTCTCGCTCCGGAATCGGTATATACTCGTCAACCGCCTCCATCAACTCGTCAATGCACTTGCATATCTCGTCACTCTTACCCTCATCTTCCATCGCCTTTGAAGCCGAGCCCCTTATAATAGGAATCTCATCGCCGGGAAATTCATACTTGCTCAGCAGCTCCCTTATCTCCAGTTCTACTAAATCCAGAAGTTCAGGGTCGTCAACCAGGTCCACTTTATTCAGAAAAACAACAATCTTGGGCACATTGACCTGACGTGCAAGAAGAATATGCTCGCGGGTCTGAGGCATAGGACCGTCGTTCGCTGCGACAACCAGAATAGTCCCGTCCATCTGCGCCGCTCCCGTAATCATATTCTTGACGTAATCGGCGTGCCCCGGACAATCAACGTGGGCATAGTGACGCTTGGGCGTCTCATACTCCACGTGAGCGGTGTTTATCGTAATCCCGCGCTCCTTCTCTTCCGGCGCATTATCGATTTCATCAAACTCCTTGATATTGCCGCCGCCGGCATTATGCGCCAGCCGCTTCATAATCGCCACCGTCAGTGTCGTCTTACCGTGGTCAATATGACCAATGGTTCCAATATTGATATGTGGTTTTGTCCGCTCAAATACTGCCTTAGCCATCTTAATATAAACCTCCAATGTGCCGGGTTAGTATTTATCCACTCGCCTATCGAATTCCCGTATTATAAACTCACAGCCAGGATTATTGATATCCCCAACTAAAACGTTATCAGCCCAAGCTCTTTTCCTGCGGGGCAAGCCATCTCCAGCTTGAACTGCTTGCATTTAGCTGCTGATGGGGCTTGAACCCATGACCTCGTCCTTACCAAGGACGCGCTCTACCACTGAGCTACAGCAGCAATTACAAATTCACCGTTCGCCGCTCGGCGGTGAATTGAATAACAATAAACAATTCTCCCCACCTTCAAAGCCGCAAAAGATGACCCCAATCCTCTTTTCCTGCCTCAAAAAACCATACAATAAGCACAGGAAATCGTAACAAACGTCAGTTTTTAATATAAATCTTAAATTTTATAGAATAAACGGTAAAATTACAAACATAAAAAACTAAAAAAACATGAAAAAACTGAAAATTTTTATATTTTTTTACTTTCTTGCAAAAAATCACGTCGAAAACGTCTTTTGTATCAGCGCAAAAGCATACAAATACTCGCACTAATTACAAACTAAATCCCGGTTAATTACTGCCTTCTTTTGGCTTATCCGACTCTTTGGCCCGGCCAAGACGACCGGCCCACAGCTTCACCTGCTCGAGCCATTTCGGCCTTTGAGGGGGGGGCTTTATCTGCGTTAGTGCTTTTAACACCGCCTCAGGGTCAACTCCGGCAGGCGGCTTGCTTAGATAATTGTCAATCACGCCAATAACGGCACTGTTGCTGTCTAAGTCCTTGTCCAGTAGACAATTAGCCAACAAATCCTTCGCAGACTGTACATTTGGCCATCTCAAATACGCATCCATCAACTCGGCCAGAACTGACTCTTTTTGCTCGGCCGTCCGGGCCTCCTTAAGAATCACACCAAAATACTTTGCAGACTTTTCAAAATCGCCGCTTTTCTTATAACGAACAGCAAGCTCTTCTCGCATACGTTTCAACATTTCTTGTTTATTCTCGCTTTCTGCCTTCCCCTCCGCCGTTTCAAGAAGCGAAAGCATCTGTTCCTCAGATAATTTGCTCTCGGTGCTCGAAGAAAACACACCTATCCACTCGTCCAGAGTAGCGGCGTCACAACTGGAACTCTTAAATATCTTCAGCATTGCCTGCCAGGCCAATTCGCTTTCGCCTGGCGAACCTATTTTCTTTGCCAGCCAGACCAATTCGCCCTTTCCCCCAACGTCACGGGCAACTTCTATCATTACCTTCCTGATGGTGATACTGCGGTCATTGACAAAATCTTTTCTCAACATCTTCAGCGCCATCACTTTGTCAATATTGACAAGCCCCTTCACCGCTGCTTCTCGAATCAAATTTGTCTCGTCCGTCAGGGCTTCTTCAAATAAAGGCTTAAAAAGCTTGGCTGATTCCGCCTGGCAAACGCTCTGAGCGCACAAATCTCCCATTGCAGTGAGCAATTCTCCTCGCAGTATCCCGTCGGGTTTTTTCTTTTGCCGGTTATATCTTTCCACAAGCAAGACAAGGTAGTTGCTAATCTCCTCAGGCGCTAATCCATCCTGTTCAAGAAGCTTTTTTATCACTTCGGCGCCTTTTTGTGCCTTTTTCGGCTCCTCATCCAATAGGTACTTTACAGCCCATTCGAGCGTCTGTTTTCTAATTTCCTTTGGGACCTTGATTCCTGCTGTAGGCAAAAAAGCATAGTAACACGCTCTGCCGAGCGCAACGAACAGCTCCATTTTGACCTCATCATCAACTTCCATCTTGAGCTGTTCGAGAAGTTTCTCGGCTGAATTCAGCTCCTCCATCAATGATAGCAGCTTTGCCGTTTTTAGCCGAACACTTTTCTCCGAATCCGAAATCAAACCCACTAAAATAGGACCCAGTTCAGCCGGCAATTTCGCTCTTGGTGTCGTTCCTATCCGCCATTGAGAAACCTTTTCCAGCGCCCACAATCTTACCTCCACTTCCGAATCAACCAGATGCTCAGCTAAAAATGTACCTTTTTTAGCTGCGTCATCGCCGAAATCACTGTATATCTTACCCAATGCCGATAAATACTTGCCTTTCCACAAATTCAATTGAATTACCAGCTCGCGCAAACGCTTTTCCTGTTGTTGGCGGATTTTCCAGACCCTCAGAAATTCATCTCTGCCCATTCGGCTGAATTCTTCCCTGATTTGCTTACGACTTTCGGCGTCTTCACCTACGGGTATGTTCAGCGATATCAAGGCTTTCTCCGCAGCCTCAGATATTTGTTTATCAGAATCATCAAGCAAATCCATAAGTTTGAGTATCGCTTCCTTGGCCGGCTGAAGCTTCAACGAATATATCACATTCAATCGCACATTGACCGACTGTGAAGGGTTTGTTACTATTTTTTCAAGTTGCTCCTGTATTTGCCCATACTCAAAAATCAAGGTTGCTTCAGCGGCCAATTTCGCCTTGTCAAAATCCTCCTCCTTAGTCAATATCTCAAGCAGCGGTTGGATAAAGTCGTTCTCGTTGTTTACAGCTTCCTTCGCTGTCCGGGTTTGACCCAACGCCTTGCACACAGCCGCTCTGGCAGCGCTGTTTTCCGTCTGCTTTAGCACGTCAAGCAGAATCTTTCTGGCCAGCGTGTTTTCACTAAAAAGCATTACAGTCGCCGCATCAATCCGCGTCTGTTCACTTGCGCCCTTCAGCAGGGCATCCCTGTTAATTTTCAATTGCTTGTCAAGCTCGGCCTCTGCGACTGCTTCATTAGTTCGCAAGGGGGCTGGTTTATCCGCACCAACCCCGGCCTGCTGGCACCCTATCACCAGCAGCAATAATACCAGATACAGTCGTTTTGCACTCACTCGGATGACCTTAAACAAGACTCTGCTCGCTCCGACATAGCAATCCCGACTTGCGGTAACCAAATTTCGCACTGAAAGTGCCGTAGTCGCTCGCTGCGACTTATTTGGCTTCCCGCGAAGCAGGGTTCCTCTAACGGAGCTCGTCAGTTTAGCCATCATAATAATCCCACACCCCATCGAAGTCAAGTCTTATGTTTCATAACTCCGTGTTTCGCGGCTCGAAGCACGAACCACAATTTACTATCTTACGGTCTTGGGTGGAATTTCTTGTGAATACTTCGCAGCCTTTCCTGGTCAACGTGCGTATAAATCTGGGTGGTCGCTATATCTACATGTCCGAGCATTTCCTGGACGCTTCGCAAATCCGCTCCGCCAGCCAACAGATGCGTCGCGAAGCAATGTCTCAATGTATGGACGGTCAGATTCCTCGGCAATCCCGCACGAATTGCATATTTCTTGACCAGTCTCCATATCTCAATACGACTCATAGCACGACCTGTTCGAGAAAGCAGTAGAAAATCGCCGCTGAACGGCCTGGCCAGCTTCGGACGCAGCTCTGTTATGTACTCCACCACTGCTGCAATGGCAGCCTTACCGATTGGGATTATGCGTTCTCTGTTACCTTTGCCCAGGCAGCGCAGATAGCCGATGTCAAGGTTCAAATCGCTGGTTTTCAAGCCGACTAACTCGCTGGCACGAACCCCCGTGGCATAAAGCAATTCGAGCATCGCCTTGTCGCGTAGGTAAAAAGGTTCACCCGGCGAAGGGGCCTTTATAATACTGATAACCTGGTTTATACTGCAAATTGTGGGCAGTTTCTGCCACAGCTTTGGCCCCTCAAGCATTGCTGTAAAGTCGTCCTCTACAAGGCCCGTAAGCCTGGCAAACCGCAAAAGCATCCTTATAGCGACAAGGCAGCGCTTAATCGAGCTTTCGGCTTTATTACTCCTCGACAAAAGCACCATATACTGCTGGATAACGGACGGATTTATTTGCTGTAACCGCTTGATACCATTGGACTTGCAATATTCCAGAAAATCCTTCAAATCCCGCCCGTAGCCCAAAATAGTATTGTCAGATAGGCCGGCCTCAACTGTCAAATAGTCCAGAAAATCTTTGACATTCCGTCCTAATGGCAACGCAAGTACTTTGTCTGCAACGGATTGTGCCTGGGTCGAGGGTATCGTATCAATCCTCAGGGCTTCGTTTGGGACACTCAAACTCGCTAAAACCTACAAAATAATAATATCGGCGTTAAAACGACCGAACCTTTACCCAGTTAGAAATTTTCCCTTGTTGGCCTGTATTTTGGCTGCGCCTGTGTAAAAAATCCGCCCCTGTCAGATAGCTTCTAACGGGCTTTAGTTGCGAATCCATTTAGAAACTCTATAATCGATGCTTGATGTTCGACACCGAGTACATAGTTCAGTCGAAAGTAGAGGAAAATAGAATGGACGATATTAAACTGACCCGCCGCGAATTTCTGCAAGGTGCCGCTGGCGGAACATCGGCATTAGCAGCTTTTTCTGCCCTCACAACCGCAGCCAAATCGAAAATCGCAAATCAAAAATCGAACATCGGAAACCTGCCCCCTGTCTGCCCTATCACCCACGGGCCAAAATTCCACTGGTTCGGCTACTACGACAAACTCCAGTTCGATCCCACCTGCCGCTATGTTCTCGGGATGGAGGTCGATTTCGAGCACCGCAGCCCCAAAGCCGACGACGTTATCAGGATTGGAATGGTGGATTTGAAAGACCGGGACCGCTGGGTCGAGCTCGGCGACAGCCGCGCTTGGTGCTGGCAGCAGGGTTGTATGCTCCAGTGGCGGCCTCGCTCGAAAAACGAGATTATCTGGAACGACCGACAAGGAGACCACTTCGCTTCTCACATTCTCAATGTCAAAACACGCAAAAAGCGAACATTGCCTCATCCATTTTATACCGTCAGCCCCGACGGCCGCACCGCCGTCGCTCCGGATTTCCGGCGTGTCAATGCGATGCGCCCCGGCTACGGCTACGCAGGACTGCCCGACCCAT
>SMTZ1_10006723_pt1 | contig 11570 bp, 14 predicted proteins | sample DeeMarSWOR136_30_FD_25667 | JGI IMG/M metagenome (IMG submission 25667)
ATTATACACTCTACAAAAACATCGCTATTATCATGATATCAATTCTTGTTGTATTTGTAACACTTGGAGGGTCATGGGCTGCATGGGGATTAAAATTTATGCCAAAAGAAGGAAAGGAAATGATGAAAACTGCAGGATTTAAAAGTAGGATAGTGGTATCAATTATACTTCCCTTTGCATTGATAATATTCTTGATTTACTGGTTTTATTTTCCTGCAGAAGATTTTGACGGCTATCAGAATTTGGCAATTCTCTTAGTTTCATTATTAGCTGTTGGAGGAATACTAGCTGGTATATGGGCTCCATGGGGTATGAAACACGGAGAAAAATTTGAAAACTGTGGAAAATAATAACAAAAAATCATTAGTTAAAGCTAAGTTTATTCTTATAACCAACTTCTAACTAATCTTTAGCTTTTGTATGAATAACCTAAACCTATAGTAATCACAGGTATAATAAGATAAGTAACACCAATATCCATCATGTAGTTATCAAATGTCATCTGCATAGAGCTTTCTGGCAGGAACATAATTAAATCGATTATGATACTGATAACAAACCATATTAATCCTATTAATGCTCCTTCTTTTACAAAATTTGCATCTATTTTTTTAAAGTAAATAATTGAAAAGATTACAACAATTATTGCTATTGCCACAGGCATGATTGATTCGAATAATGGTCTGTAATCATCTCGCAGCGGATATATTATAAACGATACTACAAAAGGTATAAGCCATATTAAAACACCTAATCCTACTATTTTCAAATATTTGTTCATTTTCCTCTCTCCATTAAATGTTTAATTCAACAATATTTTTTTATTTAAAATTGTTTTCTAATAACACAATCAATTAAATCAACACATCGACGTGTCTCTTTTACATCATGTACTCGAATAATATCAGCACCATTTACAACTGCTAGACACGCTGCAGCTAAACTACCTTCTAGTCTCTCAGAAACTGGTAGAGGTTTTTTATTACCGCAAACGTTTCCAATAAAAGTTTTTCTGGAAGCACCAACCATAATAGGAAAACCAAGATCTTTGAACTCTAATAGTCGATTTAAAATTTGGCAGTTATCCTCTACTCCTTTTCCTGTTCTTTTTCCAAATCCAAGACCTGGATCAATTATAATATTTTCTTTTTTAACGTTATGAAGGATAGCATATTTTGTTTGTTCTTTTAAAAAATCATGAATTTCTTTTACAACATCATCATATACTGGATTAATCTGCATATCTCGCGGATTCCCCTTCATATGCATTAAACAAACAGGTACATCATATTCAGCTATAATATTCACAAGTTTTTTATCACCCTGAAGCGCAGTGATATCATTCACCATTCCTACTCCTAAATCTAAAGCTTCTCTGGCAATCTCAGATTTATAGGTGTCAATAGAGAGTGGGATACTGATTTTACCTAATAGTTGTTTAATCACTGGAATTACACGTTTTGATTCCTCATCTAAAGAAATCGATTTAGCACCAGGTCGTGTTGATTCTCCCCCAACATCTATTATATCTGCACCATTTTTCTCCATTAAAATAGCATGGTCAACGGCTTTATCTACAGAGTTATATAATCCACCATCTGCAAACGAATCAGGTGTAACATTCAATATACCCATAACAATAGTCTTTTTTTCTAGTTTAAAAATCTTATTTCCAATTTTCAAGTTGCTCATTTGACATCCTTTAAAAGCAGTGAGATTTCCTCTGCAATCTTTTTCAATCTTGGATAATGTCTATCAAGTTTATCAACAAGGTCATGTAATTGCTTAATAGTCCCCATTATCAAAATATTTCCAGTTTTATCATGCAACTCAAATGTATTTTTTGGTACAGCTACCTCTCCTCCAATTGAGAGCATATCCTGCTTAATAATAATAGCATCTTGAAGAACAATATTTTCAAGTTTTATAACTTTAGAAATAGCTTTAGGTGCCATGATTTCAATGCTTTTTGGATCACTTCCTATCTTTTTAATTTCGTTTTTGGCATCCTGAAGTGTTTTTACATTGACTACATGTGGATTATATGGTGTCACAAAAACACAGAATACACTTTTTCTATATCAAATATTTGTAGAAAAATTAGATTAAACTTTAAAAAAATCACATGATTATTTTTCAAATTTAGATAATACAGTAAAGATCATTCCTATAGTAACTAATGCTAAACTAATGATTGTATATACTCCGGTAGCAAGAATACCTCTGCGTATAGTTCCCCAATAAATGTTTTCATTTCCTGCTATTCCATTTAACCACCATGCTACAAAAGATAATAGGATAAATCCAATAATAAAAGCCACTACACCTAGACCAAGTAATATCCTTTTTTTATTCATAGTAACACCAAAAATGAATTATTATCAAATTTTTAACTTTTATGGAGGTATTATAAAAGAAAATCTCTAGCCTCTCCAACTGTAAAAAGAGAACCAGTTACACAAACTAAGTCATTCTTCTCTGCAATAGATTTTGCATATTTTACTGCACTACTAACATCTTCTTTATCGATGACCTCGTTATCATAACCTAAAGCTTTAATCATATTTTTAAGAATAATAGGGTCACAAGCTCGAGTATTTTTAGATTTCGTTACAACAATAACATTGGCAAGAGGAATAATCATTGACAAGATAGATTTAATATCCTTATCTGAGAGAATTCCTATTACTAGAATTAGATTTTCAAATTTAAAATCATTATTCAAAGCTTCAACTAGCTTTTCCATCCCTTTTGGATTATGAGCTCCATCTAGCAAAATGATAGGATCTCGTCCGATAATTTCCATCCTGCCTATATAAACAGTTTTTGAAATACCATCTAAAATGCTTTCATCAGATATATAACAACCATTCATTTGGAGAATTTCTACTACAGCTAAGGTTAATCCAATGTTTTCACCCTGATATTTCCCGATTAAGGACGTTCTAACATCATAATCTTTTAAAAAGCCTTTGAAATGAAACTCTTGACCATCTAGATCACAATTAAATCTTTCCCAATCATGATTACTAACCAGGTTTATAGGAGCATTTTTTTCATTAGCAATTTTTTCAATAACTTCTAAAGCCTTTCCCCCAGCTCCAGTAACAACTGGGATATTATTTTTAACAATACCTGCTTTTTCAAAAGCGATATTCTCGATTTTTTTACCGAGTACATTTTTATGCTCCAATGAAACATTTGTTATTACAGTAACTAATGGCTCAACAATATTTGTAGCATCATATCGTCCGCCAAGACCAACCTCTACTATAGCAAAATCAATTTTTTTATCGCTAAAACACTGAAAAGTCATAGCAGTAACAATCTCAAAATAGGTAGGACTATCATCCTTTTTAGAAATTTTTTCAATAACCGGTTTAATTTTTTTTATAAGTGTAACAACGTCATCTTCTGAGATTTCTTCACCATTTACAACTATCCGCTCTGAGAAATTTTGCAGATGAGGAGAAGTATAAACACCAACACTATAACCATTAGAGATAAGTATTGATTCTAAAAACTTACAAACACTACCTTTGCCGTTTGTACCGCCAACATGGATGACTTTGTAGTTATTTTGTGGGTTATCAAGTTCACTACAGATACGAATGATTCTCTCTAATCCAAGCTTCATACCGAACTTTTGAAAACCATTAAGCCAGTCCATTGATTCTTTAAAATTCATAGGATTCCTATCAGTAATCATCTGGATAAAGTACATTTGGTATGGTTTTATATTTCTTCTTCCAAGAATCACCAGGAGTAATTTTTACACATCTGCCTTCAATTTTTAATCTTCCCTCAGCAAAAAGTTGAACTGTTCGTGGCAGAATTTGATGTTCAACTTCAAGAATACGAGCTGCTAATGCATCTCTATCATCATCATCGTGAACTCTTACTGCTGCTTGTAAGATGATAGGTCCGTGATCCATTTTTTCATCCATAAAATGAGTAGTACAACCAGAAATCTTAACACCATATTTCAACGCATCCCTCTGACCATTAGTTCCTTTAAAGGATGGAAGCAAAGAAGGATGGATATTGATTAACTTGCCATACCATTTCTTAACAAAAATAGGGGATAAAACCCTCATATAACCTGCTCCAACGATTAATCCCACATTGTTATCTTTAAAAATTTTATCAATCTCATTCTCATGTTCATCAATATTTTTACCATGGGGATCTACAATTAAAGCTTTGATGCCATGCTTTTTAGCTCTCTCAATTGCATAGGCATCTTTATTATCACTAATAACTACTGAAATCTTTGCATCTATCATACCTTTTTCTGAGGCATCAATTATACTCTGTAAATCAGTTCCTCGTCCAGATGCTAAAATGCCAACTCTTAGTTTCTCTCCCATATAACCACTTTCCATTATTATATTTATTTACCTATTGTCAGGAGATAATACTTTTTTTATTCCCCCATTTTTCGATTTTAGTATAACATATACTGTTTTTGATTTTTTCCATATATGTTTATTTAAAATATGAATAACAAAATATTTAAATTAAAATAATATTTAAAATTTAAATGAAAAATAATAAAAATTTTGGAGAGGTTAAAACTAAATTATATTTGATACTAATTTGCTTCATAATTTCCTGCTTTGTAATAATTGCCACTACACCCTTACACGAAGCAGCTCATTGGGTTATGTCTGATATTGATCCATATATAGAACCAGTAGAATTACATCTCTTTGATGAAACATCATTTAAAAATGGTCAACACATTTTATCATCTGCTCTAGGATGCGTCATAGTAAAAGAAAAATATCCAGGCGCATTTAAAGATAGACCGATATTGGCAGATGTTTTTCAAGAAATAATATGTATATCTATACAAATTGTAATTGCATGTATCATAGTATCAAAAACATTAACATTTATTTTAAACAAAAAATATACAAATTTATTAAAGAAATAAAAATCTTAAATCTATTTCCTACTTTTAAAGATCTTTTCTATCTCCTTTTTTGGTGCATCTGTTTTAAAACCAGTGGGACTAAAATGTGTTCTAGTGACAATATATCCTTTTTTCTTGAGTTTTTCAAATATATTTTTTAGTTTGGGTGGAGGCAACTTCAAATAGGAAGCTAAATCATCTGTTGTATAGAAAAAAGCTGGAGCATCAGCTTCTTCTTCAAATAAATCTAAAAATTTTACTAGTTCATATTTTGTGTTTAGATTTTTTTTAAATAGAATATTTCTCAACTGTTTTACAACATTTTTATTATGAATCTTACAAGTCCATAAAGGACCAATACAAACTTTGCTTTTACTAAAGAAATCTAGTTCTTCTGAATCTAAATACTTGAATTTTTTGATAGAATCATTAGCGTAACTTACATCATTGATTACCTTAACATATACTCTAAAATAATGATCAGTAGAATAACAAACCAATGGGTCAATACCTTTATCATGTTTACCTGCTTCTCTACAGATAAAACCAATTAGTATACGCAAAGCTATCTCATGCATTAAAAAGGAATGAAACGGCTGAGCACTATAACGTCGTAAACACACCTTTGGATAAACACCGCATAATGTTGCAGTATCGGTTGCGGTACAGGCTATGATGCCATTGTTTTGTATGCTTTTCATTGCAGAATCTATAAAATAAACAGGAGAACCAAAAGGATCAATATCAATATAATGAAATTTATTTTCAGATAACAAGGTATTTAAATTCCTATTAAAAGCAAACACGTTTTCAAATTTATATTGCTTGATATTTTTCATAATTAGATTATATGCATTTTCATCCCAATCATTTATTGTTATATCAAAATCGCCATGAATCTCATTTGCTAATCTTATACCACGAATACCAGAAGCAGCAAGGCCATCTAACAACTTAACATGACCTTTACTGTTATCTAAAAACCATTGACAAACAAGGATTGAAAGATCTCTATTCAATTCCATAGTTGGATTATAAAAGGGTTCTTTACCTTTTGAACTAGGGCCACGTATAGAAGCTTTTTTTTTAAAAACTAAAACCTTAGAACATCCTTCAGTTATATATTCTGTATTTTGAAATTTCTTCATATTTAAAAAAGCGGAGGTAGTTTACTTTCCATTATCTTTTCAATCTTATAGGGCAGCAAATTCCGGTTAACCGGAGTAACCTCTAATATCCTTATATCATCACGGCGTCTTACATCCTGCAACAATGGACTTCTTGATTTTTTATGTAATGTTACCATAATTGGTTTATCAGAATCCATAGCTTCAATAACTATTTCGCAAAAGCGTTCTGACAACATTTCCATTTTTCCTATTTCATCGATAATTATTATATTGATCTCCTCATCATTAATTGCTTTCTCAATAGCAGGTACTCCAATTTTTTCTAAAGCATTTATGTTTACGCCATATTTTCCCACTCTGTCTTTCGAATCAATGTCGATATGTGCAAAAACCTCTTTTTCTCTAGTCTGCCAGTCTCTTACATAAAAACCAACGCGTTTATTTTTTTCAATAATTGGTTCTGTAATCATCCCTTCTACAGTATATCCACTTTTTTCAAGAAATTCTATAATTTTAATAAGGGTTTGTGTTTTTCCAACACTAGGCATCCCAGTTATGCCTATCTTAGGTATATCGTCCATATAACGACACTGTAATGCATTTTCTGTTTAGAAACCTTTTTATAGTCTTTTTTTTAAAAAAAATCTAAAAATATCAAATTTTTTTATTCAATTATGTTTTGATTTTCCATATATAAATTGAGCCAATAATTACATATAAGGCAATTGCTAAAAGTAGAACTATTGCAGCAATTCCAGAGTAGTTTTTACCAAAAATTAATGTTAAAATAATTAAAATTGCTGCCATAGCGTTTATTTTATAACCTGGTTTTGGAAAATGTATCTTTGATACAAGTGCAAATGATATGATGACAATTACTAATAAAATATATAAAAATTCAATTTCAAGAAATGATAATGTAAGCAATATTATAGTACTCGCTGATGCTGGTAAACCTATAAAAAAATCTTTGGATTTCATCGAATGAAAAGAAGTAAGTCTAATTATATTCATCATAAAAAACAATAGAATCGCGATAATAAGATAACTATGATAATAAACACAATATGAAACAGAGCTAGAATATATATTGTAAATAAAAAACGATGGAGCAATACCCAATGAAGTCATATCAGCTAGTGCTTCCATATAATCTCCTAGTTCACTTTTTCGTATTTTTCTAGCTACAATACCATCTAATCCATCTATTAAAATCGCTATTAAAATAAAAGAAAGAGAAAGACGAATACGAAAATCCTCAGATGGAATAATATTTGAAAACAAAATAAGAATAGCTAAAAAACCAAAAAAGGCATTGGTTAAACTAACAACATCAGCAGCTGACAATAATTTAATCATTGATTTCTGCAATTGTATTCTCTCCTGCTTTGATTCTATCATTTAAGTTGACAGTAATATTTTTAATCTTATCAGCTGGTAGAAAGATATCTACACGTGAACCAAATTTTATTATTCCAATCTTGTCTCCTTTTTTTACTTTATCTTTTTCTTTAACATAAGAGACGATACGACGTGCTAAGGTTCCTGCTATTTGAACGATTTTTATTATACCTATATCTGTTTTTATAGTTAGAATTACTCTTTCGTTTCTATCAGATTCTTTTTTATAGGCTGGAAGATAAGAACCAGTATGATGAGTAATATTTTTTATAACTCCATCTAAAGGCATACGGTTAACATGGACATTATACACATTCATAAATGTAGAAATCTTCATACATTTTCCAATATCCTCATCTACAATGTTTTTGATTTCTCTAATTCGTCCATCAGCTGGAGCAACAATAGCTTTTCCTATATCCCTTTTTGGGTCTCTAAAAAAGATTAGAAAGAATCCAGTTAATAATAGTAGAATTATTGATATAAAAAAGCAAACACTGACTAATATTTCTTTTAAAAATATGGATAAAATCAGAAAAAATAGAAAAAAAACAAATGGGACTAAAACCCATGATAAGGATCCTGGAGCAAGTTTCATCTTACTTTTTTCTCCAAATATACTTATTAACAAATTTTTCTATTGGCCCATTTCTCTTATATAAATCTGTTAAACAAATTATTTCATCTAGAAGCTCTGGTAGAATTTTAATTACAATGAATAGTAGAATTACTAAGGCTAAAAGACTTCCACCTTTACCTATTATATTATGTGCAATAAAGAAAAAATCTGGATCATCTTTAACTAGGTAGGCAACTAATGCGTTTCTTATAAGATTTAGAAGATAAATTGGAACAACTGTTATAAGTAAACCATAAAGCTTTCTTTTTGTCTCTACCTTTGGTAGAGCAACTATCATTCCTACAAAAAGAACCATGGACTGTACTGCTGTACATGCAAAGATTATAGTTACAGCATAGGAACTTTTGTAGAAGATATTTACTCCAAATACTTCGACATCTCCAATAAATAGATTAAGTAACCATCCACTTTGAGAAGTAACTGTTTCAATAAGCCAAAGTCTCAAAGGAGTTAGCTCTATACCAAAATATATGAAACCTGCGAGACAAGATGCACCTGCAATCCAGTTTAAACATCCAACATGTTTTTTTGTTTTAAGTGATAACCATTCATGATATGCTACATAAAAAAGAACAAAGATTCCAGCTATACAAAGAAATGCGTTTACAAAATCCCCTTCTTCTCCAAAGTACAAAGAGTTTGGCTGTGTTGACCAATAAAATGCGAATAGTATCCATCCAAATATTTTTATTTTATGTGCTAACTCACCTTTTTTTATAGCTGCACCTGTCCCAAGAAGAATTAAACTGCTGAATAGGGGTACAGGTAAAAGGTAACTTACAATCTCAGGTAATGGAAAGGGAAAAAATAATAATCCAACAATTACGAATAACGTTGGAATAATCAAAAACATTAACGCAATGGTTTTATCTGAATCATTATGTTTTTCCATGTATCTCTCTTTTTGTCTTGAAATATTGAAATACTATAAGATAGTTTTTATATGTTATAGAGTAATGTGATAGAAAAAATAAAAAATATGATTGATTTTTTTTTTAAGATAAACCTAGCATTTGAGAGACTGTTTCTAGACCGAAGGCACCGTCCCACATTATACAAATCAGTCCAACTAGACCAATTAATGTTAATGGAACCCAGTAGGTGTAGACGATTTGGTCAATTTTTAATCTTGCAACAGCCACACGTATTAATGTGACAGAAAACAGAATAATGATTAGTACTTTAATCAAATAAAATATTATGTCAATTGCAAAAGCTGGATAACTTTCTAGACCAAATAATGGTGATAAGTTATATGGGAAAAACAACGCAACTATTAGGGATGCCATAATCACGGTTTTAACACCATCGGTTAGATAAAACATAGCCAGCTTTCTTCCAGAATATTCTACAAGTAGTCCTCCACCTATCTCTGTTTCTGCTTCTGGTGCATCAAAAGGTATCTTTGATAGCTCAGCAGGAGTTACAATTATTAAAACGAGTAGAAGTATCATCAATCCAATAAAACCTAAAGGACCTACAACGTTCCAAACTGGTGTAGTTGTAATAGTTGATAAAGCAAATACATTGGTACCACCTATAGTGCTTAATTTCCATGCGATACTTATTATGATAATTGCAAGTGGAAATTCATAAGCTATCATTGTAGCCATCTCTCTCTGTGCACCAACTGTTGCATATGGTGAACCAGATGAAAACCCACCTATAACCATTGCTAAAGATGGAATTATCAATAAGTAGAGGATTAAAATTAAATCGCCTTTTGTAGAAAACAATGGATTAAATCCACCAATTGGTATATACAGCAATATTGATATGGTTGCAACTAGTCCCACCAGTGGTGCTAGATTAAAGATCCATGGTATAGCGTTTTCTGGAACAATGTTTTCTTTTGTAAATAGTTTCATTACATCTCGGAATGGTTGTCTTATAGGTGGTCCTATTCTTCCTTGCATGTGTGCAGAGAGTTTACGATCAACACCTTTGTAGATTAAACCAAAAAATATTCCAAATAATGCTAAACCAATGGTACCAATCACCGCTATTATAGCTGTTGTAGATATCTCTAAAACATAATCCATTTTAGATCACCCCCAATAGTATGAATACAACAGCTAATACAACTGTGAACCATAAGACATAGTCGCTTACGTTTCCTGTATGCATCTTCTGTAACGATTTATAAACCCAGTTCAACGATTCTGTAAAACCCCAATAAACATTACTGCCTTTAATGTGCATTTTTTCTTTTTCATATTCTGGATTTCCAGAGAGAAAAACCTGAGTTTGATCAGTGTCTTTTTTGTATTCTTTTTTACCGAATCCTCTAAGTATATAGATAATCAGAAAAGCGATTACAATTACACTTAACCAAATAATGGGATTCCAGAATCCATCTCCTGTTTCTAATGTAAACATTTTTAGATCCCTCCTATAACTTGAGCTATATATTCTTCGTATCCAATAAGCGCATTTGCAGCTGGTCCGACTATATTATTTAAAACGAATTCTGGGAATATACCAAATATCAGGATTATTGAAGCGATAACCCCCATAGCCAATAACATACTCTTTGGTACTTCTTTTACATCTTGGAATTTAGGTAATGCTGGTCCCATAAAAGCAGAATAAAATACTTTTACAAATACAGCGAGAAGCAATATACTACATAAAATAGCAATAATTGCTAAAATCGGACTGAGTTGATAGGTTGATTCATATATTATTAACTTAGATGCAAAACCATTCATTGGAGGCATACCTGCTACCGCTAAAAGTCCTATTATGAAAAACACAGCTGTAAATTTCATGTTTCTAGCAAGTCCCCCCATATTATTTAATGAATACTCCTTTGTTGTGTAAAAGATAGCACCTGCTACGAGGAATAAAAGTCCTACATCTAATGCATCGTTTATAATATGGAATATACCACCTTCTAATGCCATTTTTCCATAGGCTGTACCTAATGCAGCTATTCCAGTGCCAATTCCTAGAAACATATAACCTATTTCTGCTACAGCTGCATAAGCTATTAGCCTCTTGAAATCAATTTGAATAAGGGCCATAATGACGCCAATTATAATTGTGATAACAGCTAGTAAGATGATGAGTAATCCTAAAACTGAGTTAAGATTAAGGGTTAGATTTCGACCAAATAATTCTAACTGACTTGTAATTGTTGAAAGAGAACCACCATATAGCGTGAAACATACTCTAAAAACACCATACAGGCTTGCCTGTGTCGCACCAACAAGTATAATTGTAACAGATGAAGGAGCAGTACCATAAGAATCTGGCAGCCACATATGCATAGGTACTATACCTGCTTTCATAGCGAGTGCAACTACTAGTAAAATAAGTGCTATTTTATCAAGAAACGTGTATTGTATTACATTGGCCAAAATGGCAATATTCAATGCATTGTATTGTCCATATAGTAATGCAACGGCGAATAAGACAAAGAGTGCACCTATTGCACTAATGGTAATATATTTGAATGCGGCTTCAACTGATTCACCTT
>SMTZ1_10027048_pt1 | contig 11570 bp, 10 predicted proteins | sample DeeMarSWOR136_30_FD_25667 | JGI IMG/M metagenome (IMG submission 25667)
TCGACCTCAGCACCGGGACCGGAGATGTGGAGGCCTCTGACTCTGAAGGCGAGTTTGAGCTCAGTTCAGGCACAGGAAATGTAGAGATCAAGAAATGCAAAGGCAATTTCGATGCCAACAGCGGCACCGGCGATGTGAAGGCAGAGGGATTGACCATTGAGTTTGATGGAGAATTCAGCTCGGGCACAGGTGATGCGGAGGTATCTTTTCCGGACGGAACGGACTTTGAGCTCAGGGTCAGCTCAGGAACCGACGATGCCATCCTCGACATGGGCGGCAAACAGGTTAAAGGCTATTTTGAATTCACCTGTCATGCCCGCAGAGGGCGTATTGTCTGTCCGGTCAAGTTTGATAAAGAAGAAGAACTGAAACATAATGACCAGACCTACCTCCGGAAATCCTTCACCCAGGGGAAAGACACGCCGAAAATCTGCATCAAGACCGGAACCGGCACCGCCAAACTGAAAAAATAAAAAAGTCTGACTCCACTGATTTGCCCCTTTCATTCGGCAGGTGAGAAGCGCTTTTCCTGATAATATTTAAAAATCAGAAGACATAGGGCCACCTGGATGGAGCGGTGAGTATCTGCTCCACGCATCCCAGCGTGATATCAACTGGATAAAGAAAACAGGAGCACGTCTTTAGCGAATTTCAGTCATTTTTGTTACGTATGCGGCACAAGGGGAAAGGTCTATAGCGGGGATTCAGATATCTTTTGATCTATAGTTTAAAGCCAAAAATTAACATTTCAGATTTTGTATTTACCGACTCAACCGGATAAGGCTCGGACATGATATTTTTTAGGCCGAAATAAAATCTTCCCTCGACAAAGAACGTAATTCTCTGAATTTTTATCTCAAAGCCACCTCCGAGAATGTAGCCGAAATCGGACTTAGAGAGAATGTATGAACATTCGAGTCCGCACAGAACATATGGAGAGGAAACAGGTTTGAGTTTGATTTTAAGGAGGAGCGGCAGGCTGATTGCGTTTAAACTGTAATCTGTTGTTCGATCGGGAATGTCTGCGCGAAAAACCTGGGAGTGGCAGCCTTTTTGAGAATAGAGGATATCCATTTCGAAACCAAGGTATTTATTCAACGAGAATTCTAGCCCCAAACCAATCAGAAGCCCATTTTTAAGGTTGCTTTTTATCCTGAATTCGATCCCTGTATCCCAGTCGATTCCCATGTAGGTGTCAGGAGAAAAAGCGTACCTTGAAAAATTATTCCCTCCCAGCAGCTTGATTTGCTGGGCCTGGATTTCAGAGATAAACACAAAGCTTAAGAAAAGAAATAAAAGACTTCCCTTGATGATCTTTTTTGTTATCTTGCTCATCCTATTCGCCTGTGTCTTCCAATCTGAGTCTTCTGTTTATGGAGGCGTTATTTTCCGGAAATGCTGTAGCCAAGTCTGATTCCAGCCTCGATTCCACCGATATTTATCTTAAAATCGGCTGGCTGTATCTCGCAGTAGGAGTAACTGACAAAGAAATCCATAATCCAGTTTCCTCTTATCTTAATAAAACTCCCCATGTTGATAATACCGCCCAATTTGCCCCAATTCACATCTCCGATGCGATTTGTCTCGTTGTATATCCAATAGTTTATTCCAATCCCGGCATAAGCATGAATGCTTCCTAAAGACAGCGAGTATCTCAATCCACCTCCGACAGGGATAATCCTCAGCTTGGTTTCCTCTTTGGTCATAGAGAGTTCGCCTTTCTTCGAAAAGTAGCCTCCATCAATCCACATCTCAAGATGTTGTGAGATTTCTGTGCTGGCCTCTACTCCATACATCACTCCGCCGCCGTAAATGTCCTTGAAGGCTGTGTCATAGGGGTGAAAATAACTTCCCTTCAATTTGAAAGTCACATCCGCAGCAATGGCTGATCCTGACAGCAGGAGAAGAAAAAGCAGGATGACGGCCCATTTTTTCATTAGAATTTCTCTTTGTTTACCTCACGGTTGCTAAAGCAGGGATGCCCTCTTCATTTTCCTCATTGACTCCGGTAACATAGTACCTGTATTCCTCATCTTTCCATATGTTATTTCTATGGATGTATTCAGAAATATCGGCATCAACCTCAGCCAGTAAGTATGTTCCGTACCATTCAACATTCATGAGATAGATTCTGTATTTCACGATATTTAAGTCGTCATTGTTGGGATTGGCTGCCCAGGTGAGAATATTGATGTATTCCGCCTGGGAAAGCGATCGGTTCAGGAGTTTTGTTCCTGTCAGCCCTGCGGGCGGACTGAAAAGGAGATGACCTGTCACATCAGTGTCTAGAACTGTGATGAGGGGGATTTGAGATGAGGCGTCTGTGTTTTGAGCTGTTATGAACGTGTTTATCGGGATGACTGCAGTGTCAAAGACTTCAGCGGTTGAGCTGTGGACAAGTTCTGGCACTCTTTCAATATTCCCGCTCGAATCAAGCTTTATGATCAAGAAATCACCACCTCCGGCACCGAGAAGGGAGATGGTTTTGCCTGCGATGATGTACCCTCCGTCGCTCGTTTGTTGGATTGAATGCGCCCAGTCGTCGCCGCTGTGTCCATAAGCCCGTTCCCACTCGACATTCCCGGAGGAAGAGAGTTTTAAGACCCAGACATCACGGCGTCCGACTCCAAAGGACTCGGTGAATCCTGCGACAATGTACCCGCCGTCGACTGTCTGCTGAACGGAGTGGGCGCCATCAGAGGAGTTACCTTTGTAAACACGCTGCCAGTCAATATCTCCGCTTGGAAAAAGTTTTAAGATCCAGATATCGCCAGTCCCATTGTCAAAGGAAGATGTGTATCCGGAGACGATGTAGCCACCTTCAGTGGTCAGCTGAATCGAAGTCGTCCATTCGCTTCCCACGCCTCCGTATGTCTTTTGCCATTCGATATCTCCCAGCTGGGTAAGTTTTAGAATCCAAATGTCACTTCCTCCGGTACCAAAAGAGGAAGTGTATCCTGCAACGATATATCCTCCATCACTGGTTTGTTGAGTGGATGTGGCGCTGTCAAAAGAGCTCCCCCCATAGGCTTTCTGCCACTCGATATCACCTGAGGCCGAAAGCTTTAAAATCCAGTAGTCGTAATCTCCGGCACCAAAAGATGTGGTTATGCCGGCAACGATATAGCCGCCGTCGCTCGTCTGCTGGATCGAGGTTGGCCAGTCCTCATCGTTTCCGCCGCAAGCCCGCTGCCATTCGATATCTCCTGCAGAGTCAAGCTTTAAGACGCAGAAACCGCGTTCTGCAAGGGTGCTTGGAGAGATGTATCCTGCAATGACATAACCGCCATCGATTGTCTGCTGTATGGAGCGGGCCATATCAGGCCCGTTTCCGCCATACGCCCTCTGCCACTCTGTGTGTCCGCTTGAAGAAAGCTTGAGGATCCAGAAATCATACCCTGTCGGGCCAAGAAGAGACGTCTCGTAGCCAGCAACGATATAGCCGCCGTCATCCGTCTGACGGGGAAATCCCTGCCTTATTTCCGGAGGATAGGCGAGCTGGGCCTTCTCACTGATCTTCATACCTGCTGCGCTTTTTCTGGTCATCGGGATATTCAGTCCTTTTAGGTCGATTTTAAAAGGATTGCCTAGATAAAAGAGGCTGCTGTTATTCTTTATCAGCGCGGAGACTAGTTTCTCAGGAGCAGTGCTTTGAGCAATTGTGTAAATGTCCGCCATCATCCTGAAGATGGAGTACAGCTCTTTTCCGGATGGTATGGCGCGAAGAGGTGTGCCGTCCTTGCCATGCTCGTCTGCATCGAGCATTATGTGATATAAACGAGCTGTTTCATCTATAATGCGGGGATTCTCAGCCAGAGATTCAAGGAAGCCGGAAATCGAGCTTAGTTCCGCCAGAAAACTGGCCTTCTCTCTGGCGATGCTTTGGATAACCTGTTTCATCACTCGAGCTGAATTTTGAGAGTCCTGAATTTCTGTTTGAACGCTTCCAACGACGATAAAAAAGACGAATAGAATAAAAAGCGAGAAACTCCTTAAAGGAAATTCTTTCTTTAGAGAAAGCTTGACGAGCATTTTAAGTTTTATAAAAGATTATTTTATGATTGATCTTCCCCCTTTAAAATATAGTTATATCACTTTTGTTTTTTTCAAGCAATTTTAGAATGTTTAGGGTTTATTCCTTCTTCCTTTAGTCCTGGTATCATATTTTTAACGAGTTTCAGTAATTGTTATCTCGTCAGCGGCACATAAGGATAGCTGCAGGCGAAGATAAAAATATCTTCATGCTATATGGAAGAACGTCAATTCGAGTGTTCTCAAAAGCATAGGCCGAGATGATCCGCAAATTCTGTGAGATCGATCCTCTGTTGTGTCCTGAAGGGAGCGGCCGGATACGCATTTTCATCTTCATCGGAGACCGTAGCCCTAGTAAAATCTGTCCCCGAGTTATATATTTTTGTTAACTTCGCGGGCAGGTCAGCCGTCTGTATAGTGATTTTAATTTTATGGAGGTCAAGATGTCCGAAGATATTTTTTTGACGATAGTCGCTTTTCCACTGATGTTCGCCTTCATGGGATGGCTGATCTGGGCCGTCCTGGAATGGCTGAGAATAAGACACAAGAGTCAGCTCCAGAACAAAATATTGGAGAAATTCACGACAGTTCAGGAGTTTAACGATTTCATCCAATCCGAAGAGGGAAATAAATTTCTCAAGTTCGTTTCCTATAACGGCTCGGCTCCCAGACAGAAAATCTTATCTTCTCTATCAAGAGGGATCATCATCTCTTTTATCGGAGTCTCTTTAATCCTTATCGGGCAGATCTTTCCAGGAGAAATGAAGTATTTCCTGGCTTTTGGGATTGTTTTGATTGCGCTCGGCCTGGGTTTTCTTGCCTCGACCTTTATCTCCTACACATTGAGCAAGAAATGGGGCATAATTGAAAAGGACAATTCAAGCTGAGTCCTCATGTTGAGCAGCATTGTTCATCCGCTGAATGCAGCGCTCCAGCAGAAAGATCTGGAGGAAAGCCAAGACGGCACCCTGCATATGGAAGAAAACCGGAAGGAAATCTGGGAGAGATTCTATGAAAGATACTCCCGTTCTTTCTGGTTTTACATATATAGGATCTGTGGTAATGAGCAAACGGCTGATGATATCTTCCAGGAATCCTTCTACAAGTTCCTCAAAGCTAAGATCGACATTCAGAACGAGAAACATATGCAGGTCTATATTTACAGAATCGCTTACAGGCTTATTCTCGACAAAATAAGACGGTCGAAAGTGGAGAAAAAAGCCTTTGAAGAGGGACAGCGGGCGTATATGAGGAAAATGCAGAAAGAAGGCCCGCAGTCAGAAATTGATTTTTCTCTGGATATGGAGAAAACATTCAAGAGGCTTAAGCCCAAAGAAAGAATGCTCCTCTGGCTGGCTTATGTTGAGGGATACAACTACGAAGAGATTGCAGAGATGACAGAGACCAAAGAGAGCAGCCTCAAAGTTAAACTTTTCAGAGCCAGGGAAAAATTAGCCAGAATTTTGAAGAGGCAAGAGCTTCAAGGGAGAGTCCAATCATGAAAAAAAAGATATGTCCTTTGGAAAAGGAAGTCATGGAAGGTCTTGGAGATAAAGAACTCAAGCCCGAACTCCAAAAACACATATCCGAATGCCCGGTCTGTAAGGATGTTGTGGCTGTTCATACTTGGATGAATCGATTCAAAGAGAAAGCCTGGAAAACCGATATGCCGAAAAAAGACCTCCCGGATGCCCGAGCCGTATGGAATAGAGTCTTTACCAGGAAAAGAGCAGATAAACAGATGGTGCGCAAAGCCCTGAGACCTTTGATCGTCCCCCAGGTGCTGTCCTTTGTCGTTTTTATCGCAGGAGGCATATTTCTGGGGATCAAGGGTGTTATAAGATTGGGGAATATCTTCGATTCACCGGTTGTAACCCGAGTTCTTCCTTTCTTCCTTATTCTCATCAGCATGGTCTTTCTCTCGGCGATTTTTTGTGCCTTCCTCCTCGCCCTCGAAAAACGCAAAAAATTAGCACAGGACTTCATTCCCATTCCCTTTAGAAAAAAATAAGTAATGCCTGCCCGAATCACACTTTTGTCATTGCGAGCGTAGCGTGGCAATCTCGTAAAGAAAAAATACATTTATTCTTATGAGATTACTTCGTTTCACCCGCAATGACATATGATTTAATGCGTTTCCAATATTGAATGCGTTTCCAATAGTATTTTTCCACCTAAAGAGGTATCCTGAGGGGGGAGAGATTTAATTCAGACAAGGAGGTCTATGTGATTCAAAAGTTTGCTTTATTAGCTGATATACACGGGAACGTTTGGGCCTTGGAAAGTGTAATAAAAGATATTACAGGTAGAGGAATCAAGAACTTAATCAATCTGGGAGACATTTTTTACGGGCCATTAGATCCCCAAGGAACAGCCGGCCTATTGAAAGATTTCTCGATGCTCACGGTGCAGGGGAATCAGGATAGATCTATCTATGAGAATATCGAGACATCGTCAGAAAATCCAACTCTTGCTCATGTCTTAAAGCAATTATCTGATGAACAAATTCGGTGGTTGGAAACTCTTCCTAAAACCAGAGTGGCGGCTGGTGAGATATTCCTTTGTCACGGCACTCCCTCAAACGATGAAAGCTATCTGTTGGAGGATATCTCTCTGGGAACTCCCCGATTAAAACCGGATGCTGAGTTAAATCATCTTTTGGAAAATATTCAGCAGCCCATTATTGTTTGTGGGCATTCCCATATTCAAGGGACTGTTCAATTGCCCAATGGGAAGCTAATTGTAAACCCTGGCAGTGTTGGGTTGCCGGCCTATAGCGATGATCTCCCGATTTTTCATAGAATGGAGTCAGGAAGCCCGCATGCTTCGTATTCGATTTTATCGGGCAGTGACACGGGCTGGACAATAGAGCATATTAAAATACCCTATGACTGGGAAAAGGCTGCTCAAGAAGCGCACAAAAACCATAGAGACGATTGGGCGAAATGGATAAGAACAGGAAGGGACTAAAAACAAATCAGGATATCAGCCGACAGAAAAAATAGCAAATAATTAGAGTCTTGAAATATTATCAAAAAACAATTTCTGATAAATCATAAACTCAATAAATAAAACGCATATCGGAGCTGATGACAGGAGATTATGATTGTTTTCCCGAGTTTATCTATCTCAAGTTGGTTCTTTATTGTTGGGAAAAATCATGACAAATGTGCATCTGAATATCAAATCGTAGAAGCCTTCAGGCGCTAAATCCTTCCTTATTTCCAGGGAACCGAAAACTATATTCAAAAAATTGAAAAAATCTCTTGACATCTCGATAAAAATTTAAATAAAATTCCTATAAATTATATAGATTTAATAATAATAGTAAGAAATATAGTCTATAAGGAGAAAAGAAGCGGGAATGAGTAAAGGATTCGCGTCTCCTCGTTAGCCAGGAGTTAGCATCTTACTCATTTTTCATCCAATCCCCGGTTTGAAGTTGTTCGAATAAGCCGAGTTTTGAAAGGAGGTGAAAAGACAAAATCTAGCAATACGAGTTTGAGTTGACGTAAAAAAAACTTAAAAAGGAGGGTAATTGTGAAAAAGTTTTTTGAGAAGCTCAAAGTTATTTCAATTTCTACCGTATTAGTCGTCCTGGGCCTTATGGTCTTCTGGGGATTGCAAGGTAGCCAGGCTTCAGCTCAAGTTGGCGTTCAGATGCCGCTGCCCGGCAACAAGATCGCCCAGTTCATCGATCCGCTGCCCGACCTTCATGTCATAACCGCAGGTACGGGTCAGATCGTGCTTAACATGAGCGAGTTCAAGTCCATGGTAATGCCTTCAACTTTCGTACCGGCAGTGGGCACTTATACCGGGACTTGGGTGTGGGGTTATCTTGAACAAGGTCAGACAGCGATCCCATCCTATATCGGACCGGTGATTGTCTCCACGCGGGGCACTGCGACCGAGATTAAGTATGTCAACAACCTCGGGACCACCGCGACCAGCAATTTGTTGGCCTGGAAGACCTCGACCGACCAGACACTGCACTGGGCCGACCCGAAAGGCGAGATGGGAGCCTTAACGAATTATGCCGGCCCCATACCGGCCGTACCCCACTTGCACGGCGGCGAGGTACCTCCCCAGCTCGATGGCGGTCCAGACGCCTGGTTCCTCAGCCAACCAGCCACCGGCTACAAGACGCACGGGCATGCCTACTATTCGTTTGACGATCCCTACAACGCCGGCAATGCCAACTATACCATCTACCGTTACCCCAATACCCAGGAGGCAGCTAACATCTGGTTTCACGATCATGCTCTGGGCATCACCCGCCTCAACGTCTACGCCGGCCTAGCGGGCGCTTATATCATCCAAGATGCTAGCGCCGGGATTCCCACAAACCTGCCCGACCTTATTCCGATGGTCATCCAGGACCGTATGTTCGATACGAACGGACAGCTCTTTTTCCCGAACCTGGGAATAAATCCCGAACACCCCTTCTGGTTACCGGAGTTCGTCGGAGACACCATCGTGGTCAACGGTAAGGTGTGGCCCTTCAAGGATGTCGACAGGAAGCGTTACCGCCTGCTGTTCCTGAACGGCTCCAACGCCCGCTTCTACGATATGTTCTTGATCGATCCGGTCAGTGGGATAAAAGGGCCACCCATGTATGTGATCAGTACTGACGGCGGCTACCTGGACAATCCGGTCCTGATCGATCCCAATGCCACAGGTAGGGGCGGACCGAAGAGCTTGGTTGTTGGTCCCGGCGAACGCTACGAGGTGATTGTGGACTTCAATGACCCGGCGTGGATTGCAAACCTCGAATTATTTTATGGTGTGGGACTTGTTCCAAACCCACTTCCCGTACAGCTGCGCAACGATGCCAGAACACCGTTCCCAAACGGAGAACCGGCCAGGAAGAACACAACCGGCCGAATCATAGAGTTTCGCGTGTCTAACACCGCCCCTGGGGATGGAAGCTTCGACCCGTCCACTCTTGGAGCGCTTCGCAATCCGATGGTCCGCCTGGTTGATCCAGTATTAGGCGCACCGGGCGCTGGAGTGACTCCCGCTGTGACTCGCCAGCTCACCTTGAACGAGGTGATGGGCCCTGGGGGACCGCTGGAGGTGCTTGTCAACAATACCAAGTGGTCGGGAACTCCCCGGGCGGATTTCACTCCGGTCGAAAATAGCGATGGGACTTTCACCTACTACTCCGAGCTGCCCAATGAGGGCGATACCGAGCTGTGGGAGATCATCAACCTTACGGCTGATGCCCATCCCATCCATCTGCACCTGGTGCAGTTCCAGCTCATGAACCGTCAGCCTTTCAACATCAAGGGATTCACCGCAGCCTACGACATGGCGTTCGGCGGCGTGTTCATTCCTGCCATCGGCCCGCCACTGGATTATAATATCGGCGCCGGAACACATCCCGTTTATGGAACGCCCATTCTGGGAGGCAATCCTGATGTCACGGCCTTCCTTAATCCAAAGAAGGGTCCCGCCCTCCCGCCACTGACTCATGAGGCCGGATGGAAAGATACCGTGATCGTATACCCGGGCGAGGTGACGCGCATCATGGTGCGCTGGGCGCCCACGGATGTTATCGTAGGGGACACGGCAAACGAACACTTCCCCTTCGATCCCAACGGCGGTCATGGATACGTCTGGCACTGCCACATCATCGACCACGAAGACAACGAGATGATGCGGCCAGATCAAGTAGTAGCCTTATTGTCGGCAGTTAGAACTCTGTTGATGACAATCGACTACTAGGGCAAGGAAGCCAAAAAGACTCGAGAGGGCCCGCCCGCGAGGGCGGCCCTCTCTTTTTCTTTACCGACAGCCTGTCGTGCTGAACTCGAAGGGGATTTGACCATCATATGGATTAATTTTCTTTATTGACGAATTCTCGTTTACTCTGAGCCCTCGTCAACGAATCAGGGTAATGAGCGCTTTTTCTTACCTTTGATCCTTCCTTTAGTCCCGGTATTATATTTTTAGCGGATTTCAGTCATTCTTATCACACGTGTGGCACACGGGGATAGGTAAGTGCGAAGATAAAACATCTTGATTTTCTCTCCTTGCCAGTCTTTGACTCTGCCGTTTTGACTGTGATAAGCTCATTTCAAGATATCATTGAACGGAGAATCCGGAAATGAAAAAGACCACAATTGGATCCAGGACTCTGCTCTATCCCAAGCCCGCCCTTCTGATCGGTGCTAATGTCAAAGGAAAACCCAACTTCATGACGGTTGCCTGGGCAGGGATTGCCAACCTTAGGCCACCCATGTTGAGCATAGCCATCCGCCGTGAACGCTACACTTATCAGGGTATCGAAGAGAACCAGACCTTCTCCGTAAACATACCCTCAGAAGACCTGGTAACAGAAACGGATTACTGTGGACTTGTGTCGGGGATGAAATATGATAAAGTAGCGGCTTGCGGTTTTACAGTGTTCTATGCCAGATTAAAAACTGCTCCCCTAATTGAGCAATGTCCGGTCAACCTGGAATGCAGCCTGGTGCAGAAAGTGGATTTTAAGACTCACGTTCTTTGCATCGGGCAGATTGAAGAGGTACATGTAAACGATGAATGCCTCACCAACGGAAAACCTGACGTGAAGAAAGTTCGTCCCTTGGTGTTTACCTCAGGAGTTGAGTACGCCTATTTCGGCTTGGGAGCCAGGCTTGCCTCTGGCTATAAGGTGGGGAAAAAGTTGATTAATAGAAAAAAGGGACTGAGACAGAAAAGCTGACACATTCGATAGAGAGTAGAGCAAGAGCACTGAATTTGTATTTTAATATCTTGACCAGAAAACAGGTGAAAAGAGGCATTTTCGGATGCCTAACGCCTCGGTTTTTTGAGAAATATCAATAATATCAGCGACTTAACTTTAATTCTTCTTTTAGCCCCGGTATCATTTTCTTAGCGGATTTTAGTCTTTTTTGTCATATATATAGCACACGGGCACAAGCTTTTTTATGCCTGTTTGTGCCTACCAAGATCATTCCGGGATATTGTAGGAAAAATTTGCAACCTTTTTGTTCTTATGAAGTATTATATAATGAGTATTTAACGTACGTAAAATACGTATTAAAAGAATAATTAGTTATGAAAGTATTAAAGGATATTCGATCATGAGAGTATTAACGGTTTTAGAACAGATCATCCTTTCGGCAATCTTCAGCCTTGAAGATGAGGCCTTCGGAGTGGCTATCCGAAAAAAAATCAAGGCTTTCACGGGAAAAAGCATAATGTACGGGACGCTCTATAACGCCCTGGATCAACTGCTGCGAAAAGGCTATATAAGAAAGACAGAAGGTAAACAGCCCGCAGGCAGAGGGGTTCACGGCCGTGTTTATTATGTAATCCCTCCCGTCCTCCCCGGCTGGCCCGGGTGATCCTGTCCTTCATGAAGAGGTACATACAGGAACATTCCGTCTCTATCGAGCTCGAGGAAGAATTCAGGGAAATAGCGGAGGAACTGGGGCCGCTGAGGGCCACACTCTGGTACTGGGGACAGGTTGTCTATTCGATTCCTACCTACTTTCAACTCCATCTGGCTTTAGGAGGTACGATGTTAG
>SMTZ1_10034442_pt1 | contig 11570 bp, 15 predicted proteins | sample DeeMarSWOR136_30_FD_25667 | JGI IMG/M metagenome (IMG submission 25667)
TTTCAGATAAGGATGTTTGGAAATATCTAACATATAAAATTTTAAATCTTGCTAATAAATATAAAAGTTGTCATAATATATTATATATCTAAGCTAGACCTGGCAAATTTGAAGGATTTTAAAGAAGAAACACCTAATTTAGAATATCGATTTTTTGCTTGAATGAAAATATCTGCAAAATAAATATTTTATTTATTTACCTTTACTTTGTTCAAAAAAATTTATATAAAAGTTTAAATTATAATAAATTATTTTCTAAGCTATAATATTGATATGTGGGGGAAGTAAGAAAATGAAAAAGATTCAAGCAATAATTCTTATTGGAATATTGACGTTCAGTGCTAGCGGAATTTTTGGAACAGTGCAATCCGAACAAAATGATATTACTATATCAAATAGCAATTCATCTGAAAAAACCTGCGATTGTATCATAGTTCTTATGGATATTTTGTAATGCATGAACCTTTGTATATTGATGATTCCTATGTTTTTGATTCATCAAAACATACAATTCAAATTACACCTGATGAATTCAGCTGGAAGGATTTTGAGGGAGAAGATTGGACGACACCTGCAAAAAGTCAGGGTAACTGTGGTAGTTGTTGGGATTTTGCAGCTATTGGTGCTCTTGAAAGCATTGTAAAAATAAGAGAAGAAAATCCTGATTTATCAATTGATCTTTCTGAACAATATGTTCTATCCTGTCTTCCTGCAGCAGCAAATAACTATGGACAAGGTTGTTTGGGGGGAACACCATATGGTGCCTTTTATTATATGATGAACACCTCTGCTGAAGGTAATTACGCAAATGGTGCGATTCCTGAATCATGTTTTCCATATCAGGCCAGCCATGATGTCCCATGCTCAGAAAAATGTGAGAATTGGGAGGATCTATTGGTCCCTATACTTAATTGCAGTGAAAGCTACCTAGGTTTTGATAGCCTTGAAAACAGGGCAATAATTAAATCCTTAATCTATGAAAACGGCCCAATTGCAGCAGCAATGAATGTAAGCCAGGATTTCGTTAATTTTTGGAATATTAACCATGATCCAAACGATTATTTCCCAGACCCTCATGCTCCTTGGGGCGATAGGTTGAATCACATAATCGTAATCTTAGGTTGGAAGAACGATTCAATGATACCTAATGGTGGATACTGGATATGTAAGAACAGCTGGGGAACAGACTGGGGTTATGATGGTTTCTTTAACATAGAATATGGTGCATTGTTCACTGGTGCCTCCGACTATACCAACTATAGATGGTCCTAATGAAGGATCTCCTGGAAATGTATATATCTATACATTGACATCAGAGGACCCTGATGGTGATGATTTCGTCTATTATTATGTGGATTGGGGTGATGATACAAATAGTGGTTGGTTTGGACCTTTCAACTCGGGTGAAGAGGCAACTATCAATCATACATGGAGCAATAGGGGAAAATACGTTGTAAAAGCCAAGGCAAAAGATACTTATGATGCTGAAAGCGATTGGGGAGAACTGACAGTAAATATTCCACGGAGTAGATTTTTTAATTCATACTTCCCTAAATTTTTGCAAAACCATCCAATAATATTCTCTTTACTTCAGAAAATACTTGGACTATAATGATAGTCTACATTTCTGTCTTCTTTAATATTTTTTCATGTCAACACCAATTTTATTTTAACATGTTCAAAAGATCAGAGGTTGAATATACTTTTACTAACTTTTGATTTTTTATTCTTTATCATTAGACCAAATTGCACAATTTAATTTCAAGGCGACTGAAAAGTATAATGCATCATCTATATCTGGAGATATATTGTTAGCAGCATCAATAAATGATTTTACTTGATCTTTTGTAATTATTTTTAAATTAGATTCAATAATTAATATTTCTAATATGTCTGTAAATTCATTAACCGTCATATCTGCCTTTTTTGCTATCTCTTTGATGTGTTTAAAAAGTTCATAATAAATAAATTCAGATGTGTATAAATCTAAATCATTATTCAACATTAATTCTCTTGTTATACCATCTTTGATTAAACCAAATATTAGTATATTTGCATCAACAACTAGCTACATTCATTAAGCTTTCCTATATTTCTTTGCAGCTTTTTTAGTAATTTTCTTTCCAATCTCAAGAGGGTCTTTATCAGTAAGTTCACTTTTTGATAGAAGACTTTCCATCAGTTCAGGTTTTCGAGCTTGCTCCCACATTGCCTGTCTTGCAATTTCAGTTAATTTTATTTCTTTATGTTTCTTAATTTTTTATATTAAAAAGTGAGGAATAAATCCAACTTTTGTATTTTCAATTTCTTTGAATCTATACTCTTTATCTGTAAATACCAAGGCTCTATCTGGATTATAGGTTTTTATAAAGCTCAAGAAACTTCTTCCAGGTTTGGTTTTACTTTTTACTTCTATTGGTACCAGTTTATTATCGATGTTTAGTACAAAGTCAACCTCTGCTTTGCCTGTTGTTCGCCAATAATTTAGTTTTACTTTGAAATTTTTTGATAGCTCATTGAAAATAAAGTTCTCATATAGAGTTCCTCTATCTGTCCTGCTTTCCAGATTTAAGAAATTATTTATTATCGAATTTCTTAGACCTGAGTCCCTAAAATATATCTTTTTTGCTTTTTTCAGTTCGGTTGTAAGATTTCTATGATATGGTGAAAGAAGAGATATAGTAGATGTGTTTGAAAGAATCGACATATAATTTTCAATTGTCTTATAGTCCATATGAAGCTCTCTCATTATTGATGAATTTTCAATTATTGAGCCATTGTTGAAACTTAGGTAGTTCATAAGATTCTTGAATTTTTCAAGGTGCATTACGTTGAAGAAGAAGAATATATCCTTTTCAAGATAGGTTCTTGTCAGGTTTTTTAGTATATCCTTTTTTATTTTTATGTCCTTTTCCTTTACAACTGAAGGGTATCCTCCATATATTATGTACTCCTCCAGCAATTTTTTGAACTCCTTTTTAAAAATTGGTTCTTTTATTGTATTTTTCCTTCCTGATAAAAAATCTCTTATTGATTTTCTATAATCAATAAATATTTTATGAAGGTCTTTTGCCTTCCACATCAAAAACTCTTCAAAATCAAGTGGCATAAGCTCAAAATATATAGCTCTTCCAACTAGATATTTGCCTACCTCAACCTTTATGTCAAAGGATCCAGAACCTGTTATTTCCTGCAGATTTGGAGTATTGTGCTTCGTCAACGAAAAGAAGGTTTTTATTATCTGTCATATACCTTTTAACAAACTCCTTTGGGTCTTTTTCAAATGCTTCTAGTAGTTCATCATCTTCAAGTGTTACATAGTTACCACCATGTATTTCTTTCAAATGAAGAAATAGCGTTGTTTTTCCACTCTGTCTTGGTCCTATCACTAGTAATATTTCCTTTCTTTTCAACCAGTCTTCCAGTTCTTCCTCTATTTTTCTTGGATAGTACTCCATGAATTATAGAATTAAATATGGAGTTTATAAACCTTTCTAAAATATGACACTCCTAAGTATCCTTAAATTCATTACCTTGAAGATATTTTTAAAAAATTCTAACATATTACATTTTATTTTGTTACAATTCATCACTTTATCTATTAATTTGTCAATTGTAATCCATTTCTTATGAGAATTAAAGATATCCCTTGGTATAATAGACCAGGAATAAGATTAAAAAAGAAGGGTGCTAGCGCTCTTTCTGATGCTGAACTATTTGCAATTGTTATTGGCCGCGGAAGCAGGTCTGAAAATACAGTCGATCTTTCAAATAGGATTTTAAAATCGTTTAATTTTTACAATCGTAAAAATTAACTATAGTTAAGGAAATATTTAAATTGTAATATTATATTACAAGAGCACTATTATAAGGGAGGAATAAAGGAAACATGAATCAAAAAATAATAAGTATATTAGTTTTGGGGCTATTGATTGCAGCTACTGCTTTGCCAGTAGCAGGGACATTGAATAATAATGAAATTCAAGAAAAGGTTAAATCATGTAGTACAACAGGTGCTGACTGGTATCTACAATGGAGCAATACATATGGTGGATATAGAACTGGAGGTTTTGATTCAATAGGAGATATTGATGAAGATGGAATTAATGAAATTATAATAAGTGGTTTTGACCAAGTAGAACCAGGTCTTTGTAAGATTATATCCTATGAAGAAGGAAAGGGAACCTATATAGAAGAGCATTCTTGGTCTTGTCCAGGTTATAATGTTAATATTCCAAGTGGAACAAGTATAATAGACCTTGATGATGATGAGGATTTAGAATTTTGTGTTTCATGGTCATATTCAAATGATAATTCAGTATATGCATATGATTGGGATGGAACAACTCTTACAGTACTTGATAAATATAATGGTACAGGAATTGATGCAGTATGGGCAACGATTGCATGTGACTATGATGATGATGGTGATGTTGAACTGGTGATATCAAATGATCCAAATTCTGGACCAGGTGATAAACACATAACAGCTCTTGGATGGGATAACGAAAATGATGAATTTATTGAAGAGGCTTTTTTCACATTTATTGGATATGAAAATAAGGAATGTACGATAAATAGTGGTGATACAGATAATGACGGCAAAACAGAAATTATTGCAACATTAACATTTAGTTCAGTTTCAGATACTGGAACATGGGCTCTTAATTGGAATGAAGATTTGAGCGAATGGGAGGAAGTTGAGATTAGCACAGATTATCCTGATAATTGTCCATTAGGGGTTGATGTTGGTGATATAAATGGAAATGATATTCCAGAGATTGCTATTGGTACTTGGTCTGGAGATACATCAGCTTGGTTATATGAATGGAATGGAGATGATTACGAAGAAGTATGGTATGAAGAATATCCAGATGAGGCTGAGGTTTTTTATGCAACGGCAATAGGAGACCCTGATAACGATGGAATAAACGAACTCTGTATTGGAACAGATCAAGTCCATATTTACCAATGGGATGGAGTTGATTATATAGAAGAAGCCACACTTACCGATCCAATTGGTAGATGTTCTTGGATGAATATTGGAGATTGTGACTCAGATGGTGCAAATGAATTAAGAACGGGTGATCATCCTCCTGGCGGAACTGAGTACATATATAAATGTAATAATGCACCTCTCGCACCTGAGATAGATGGTCCATCTGAAGGTAAAGTTGGAGTAGAATATAGTTTTAATTTTTCAGCTATTGATGTCGAGGGACATGATGTACAGTTCAATATAAGTTGGGGTGATTTGACATACACATCATGGGAAGGTACTTTTGGTTCGGGTGAAGTAGCAACCTTTACTCATACATGGAGTAAAAAGGGCAATTATATAATTAAAGCACAAGCAAGAGATATTCATGGAACTGTTGGAGAATGGTCAGAAGAACATTTGATAAATATTCCAAGAAACAGGGCAACATACATTACATTTTTCCAATCATTCTTAGAAAGATTTCCTAATACATTTCCAATTTTAAAATATATACTAAGACTTGTAAACAACTGTTACTAATATCCCTTTTTTCTTTTTTTTATTAAAAATGGGAGAAAAAAAAATGAAAAAAAGTAAGTACTTAACAAAGCAACTAGCTTTCAGCATTATAATTTTATTTATTACAACAAGTCTTGTTCCATGCACCGCTAAAGATTCGATAAACTCTAAAGAATTAAAAATAGATTATAGTGGAAATAAAGGTTTTGTAGATGGTGAATTTTTTGTTAAATTTTCATCGGATATTACTCTTGATCTATCAAAATCTAAAGATGGCTTGATTAAAACAGGCATAATTTCAATAGATAATCTAAATGAAAAACACTCAGTAACATCTGCTGAGAAAATGTTTAATTTTTGTAGAAACAATAAACCAGAAAATCCATATATCTATAATATTTACAAATTTTATGTTCCAAAGACCTCAGATATTTTATCAATTGTAAAGGAATATTCACAAATTTCATCTATAATATATGCTGAACCAAATTATATTTTTCATTCTACTGAAACACCTATGATGCAGATATTGATGCAATTGAGGCATGGGATATTGAAACAGGTGATGAAGACATTATAATCTGCGTTCTTGATACAGGGGTCGATTGGGATCACCCCGATCTTGAGGCAAATATTTGGATCAATCCTGGTGAGGACATCAATGGAAACGGTATTGCTGATCCCACTGATTTTAATGATGTCGATGATGATGAAAATGGATTTATTGATGATATCAGAGGCTGGGATTTTGTAGATACAAACGATACGGTTTATCCAGGTGAAGATGGAAAAGTAAGAGATAACGATCCCATGGACTTTTGGGGACACGGTACACATTGTTCAGGAATTGCCAGTTCTGTTACAAACAATAATGTTGGAGTTGCAGGTGTTTGTTGGAATTGTAGTATAATGGCCGTCAGAGCAGGTTACATGACAGAAGGTGGACATGGGCTTTCGGAAGAAGATGATGTTGCTGATGGAATTATTTATACAGCTGATAATGGTGCTGACGTTCTAAGCATGAGCTGGGGAAGTTATAATGAATCAGATCTGTTAAAAGATTTAATGGATTATACCTATTCTCAAGGTGTTGTATTGGTTGCTGGTGCATGCAACGATGATTCTAATCTTAAGTTTTATCCAGCTTCATTAGACAATGTAATATCTGTTGCAGCAACTGATCATACAGATTGGAAGGCAATGTTTTCTAATCACGGATCTTGGGTTGATGTTGCTGCACCTGGAGTTGATATTAATAGTACATTTCCTGACGATACATATTACACTTGGAGTGGTACATCTATGTCAACACCATTTGTTGCTGGACTAGCTAGTCTTATACTATCAAAAAATCCTGGTTTTAATCAAGAAGAAATAACGACAATTATTCGTTCAACAACTGATTCAGTTAATTCAAGTAAATACATTGGAACTGGAAGGATAAATGCATATAAGGCAATTCAGAGAGATTCAACACCAATAGTTATTTTGAATTCTTCACTTGATGAATCGCTAGTTTATAATGATGTTTCGGTAAAGGGAACAGCAACTGGAGATACTTTTAAAAATTATAGCATTTGTTATGGACTTGGTGTATATCCTGATGAGTGGACTGAGATTTATACGTCTACAAATCCTGTTACAAATGATGTTTTAGCTTTATGGAATGTATCAAATCTAATTGAAAATAAAAAATATACACTTCGATTAATTGTTTATGATAATGTTGGTCAGAGAAGTGAAGACAGAGCTGTATTGCTGATCGACAGTTCTCCAGAAAAACCTAAAATCGAGGGTCCAACATTAGGTAAAATAAAAATAAAGTATGATTTTTTCTTTAAATCAATAGATAATAACGATGATAACCTATCTTATTATATCGACTGGGGAGATGGAAGCCTAAAAAAATGGTTTGGACCATATAAATCAGGTGAAGAAGCTCGAATAAACCATACTTATACAAAAACAGGGGATTATGAAATAAAAGCAAAAGCAAAGGATATTTATGGTGCTGAGAGTGATTGGGCAACATTTAAGTTGACAATTCCTAGAGACAGAATGACTATTAGCTCATTATTTTTACAATTACTAGAAAGATATCTAAACACTTTTATAATTGTAAAATATCTGTTAGGATTTAATTAAACCTAACAACTTCTCTTCATTTTTGTTACAAATCATCACTTTATCCATTAATTTTATCTTAGGAAATATTTATATTGATATTTTGTTTTATAATATTGTAGTTTTTAAAATACTAGGGAGGAAAACAAGATGAAAAAGAAGATAATAGGAATATTAGTTTGTACGCTTTTAATTACAACTGTTGTATCTGTAACAGGTACTTTTGAAAATCATAGAAAGAGTGTTATTATTCAGCCCTCGGAAGAATGGAGCAATACCTATGGTGGACCATATTATGATTATGGAAACAGTGTGCAGCAGACAAAAGATGGAGGATTCATTGTAACAGGCTATACAGAATCCTATGGTGCTGGTCAGGGTGATTTATTCTTAATTAAAACAGATAGTAATGGAATTGAAAAATGGAATAAAACCTATGGAGGATCAGATACAGACGAGGGATGGTATGTTATAGAGACCTCAGATGGGGGTTACATTATAACAGGCTATACAGAATCCTATGGTGCTGGACAAAAAGATTTATGGATAATTAAAACAGATAAAAAGGGAGATAAAGAATGGGACAAAACCTTCGGTGGAGTTGATGATGACTGGGGATGGTCAGTAAAACAGATATCAGATGGAGGATATATCATCTCAGGATGGACTTGCTCTCTTGGTCCACCTGGAGAAAATGTTTATTTGATAAGAACAGACTCAGAAGGAACTTCTCTTTGGACGAAAACCTTTATGGGAGGTAGCAACGAACATGGTTATTTTGTAGAGCAGACAACTGATGGTGGATTTATTATTTCTGGTGAGACATTTGAATATGGTGCAGGGAATTCAGATGTATGGATAATTAAAACTGATAGCAATGGAAATGAACAATGGAATAAAACATATGGCGGGGTAGGTCCTGATCAAAGCTGGTCTGTTCAGCAGACATCAGATGGAGGATACTTTATTGCAGGAACAACAAAGTCATTTGGTGCAGGCAATTGGGATTATTACATAATTAAAACAGATGGGGATGGTAATGAATTATGGTCAAAAACTTATGGTGGGGGAGCAGGAGATGCAGCTCGTTTTGGTCAACAGACCTTTGATGGAGGATATATTGTCACTGGTTGGACTTGTTCATATGGTGCTGGCTCTTATGATACATGGCTAATAAAGACTGATTCTGAAGGTGAGCTTATTTGGGATATTACCTTTGGCGGATGGTATGCAGATAGCAGTATGTGTGTTAGACAAACAAATGATGGAGGATACATTATTTCAGGAGGGACAGAATCCTTTGGTACAAATAGTTACGATGTCTGGCTTGTAAAAGTAAAAAGTGAATACCAGGTAATAAAAAGAATGTTTATCATAGGTAGAATAGATAATTTAAACGACTTGGGAGAGATAGTTACTTTTGAAGCAAACAATATTCGTTGTATTCAGTTAATCCCGTTTAGTTTTATACCATATAGGTCAGGTGAACAAATACTAATCACAAAACCATATTTCGGATTTATCACTCCAAAGTTAATTTGTGTTAGATGTATGCCTGATATCTAAATCATTATTCAACATTAATTCTCTTATTATACCATCTTTGATTAAATCCGATATCAGTATATTTGCATCAACAACTAGCTACATTCATTAAGCTTTCCTATATTTCTTTGCAGCTTTTTTAGTAATTTTCTTTCCAAAGTACAATGCATCATCTTCAGTTAATTTACTCTTTGAAAGAATTTTATTCATTTCCTGAAGGATCTGTATTTTTCTTTTTATTGCTTCTCTGGCAACTGCTGACCAGTTAATCTCAGGATAGAGCTCCATTTCTTTTTTCAAATTTGATGGTATTGATAATGTCATACTAACCATTTTTAATCACCTGTTTAATACGTATATTATGTATGTTATGTTAAAATATTTATATTTTTCCATGTAACTCAAAAAAGATGGATAATATTACTTATATGTCTGATATAGGGGCCATTGTAAGTGTTAATATGAATTAAATTATAAAAAATGAAATATATTTTTTAAAACCTTACAAATTTTTAATAATTTGCTATAGTTTGATACAAATGAAACTTTTAAAAAAAGTAGTTTATAACTGACAAGTTTTGAAAAATATTTTACCCTTACAATTATACAAAATTTAATATTTTATCTAAAATGTAAGGGTAAAAAATTAGAGTATCTAGCAGGTTTACATTTTGACATCCCATATAGAAAAACTTATTAACTAATAAGTTAATATGTTAACATGTTGGTATTATGGAGTTGTTAAATAAACACGAAAAAAAAATCATCGAACTTCTAATTCAAAACGATAAAACCCTTCCAGAAATATCAGCGATGATAATTGGAATTAGCAAACCTGCCATTTCCAAATATCTAAAAAAACTTGAAGAACAAAACATAATAAAAGGAACTTATGAACGAAATTCTATTGGCAGAACTATAAAATATAGTTTACAAGAATTCCAAATAGTTTTTTCAATTAACCCAGAAGAAAAGACAATAATTGCTTTTAAAGCTGACGGTCCATTAGATTCTGAACATATATTTACTGGATATATTCAACAAAAAGAATTCAGAGAGGAAGTAAAAAAATATCTCAAAGAAATAAACAAAGTAAATTTTCAAAATTACATGATAATATTATATGGGTCAGTTGCTCAAGGAATAGCACATAGAAAATCAGATATCGATTTATTATTTTTAAAGGAATCATGGTCAAAAAAAGAAAAAGACCAAATCCTAGAAAAAATAGCAATTGCAGCAAATAAATGCAACCATTTAGCAAAACCACTATTTAAAAGTATCAAAGAATATGAAAATATGGACAAAATCTTACAAAAACAAATAATAGAAAATGGTATTATCCTCTATGAAAAGGGTAAAGAATGGGGAAGGATAAAGAAGCATCTAATAAGATACAAGATTATTACAATTTAAGTTTGAATTATTTGGAATCATCAAAGATAAGTTTGAAAAATGAGTTTTTTGAACCAGCGATGTTTACTGCGATACATGCATTTAAACTTTCTCTTAAAGCATCTCTTTTAACAAAAACAGATGAAGCATGGAAGACACATAACATCGGCGGGCAGTTTGGTAAATATTTCCGAGATGAAATAGGTGATATAACCTGTCGGAGAATAAATGTAATCTTGTCAAAGTATAATCTTCCAAGATATCCAAGTGAAAAAACGTTAGAATCTGATGAAGTTGAAGAAGATATCAAGTTTATTGAAGATTTAATATTAAATCAAATAAGTCAGTCATTAAAATAAAACTAGTAGCATACCTGGCAATTTTTTTCTTAAAATTATTTGTAAATTTTCTTCCTATGCATTATTATTCTGATCTTAATAATTTTTAATTTTTTATCAATATCTGCAATAACTCTATAGTTTCCAACTCTTAATCTGTATTCTTTTCTATTTGTTAATCTTTCAAAAAATCGAAATGGTTTTTCTTTTGTCGATATTATTTTATTAAAAATCCTTATTTTAATTTTATCTTCTTGTTTATTTAAGTATTCTATTGCTTTTATATCAAATATTATCTCAAACATCTAAGCAAGGCCTAAAATTTTTTTAGCCTCTTCTTCAGTATAATAATGGCCTTTACTCATTCTTTTTCTTGCTGCTTCTATTGCCTGTATTGCTTCTTTTGATAATTCTGGATCCTTTTTTATTGTTTTTATAATGAATAATAATTTTCTCAAGAGCTCGTCATAACTTTCGTTTTTGTATTCTCTAAATTTATCAATTTCTGCTTTTGTATCTTTATGAATTTTTATTGTTGTTGAATTCATTATACCATCTTATACTTAAGTATACCATAGTATATTAATTTTACTATTGCAAGTGTTAAGAGACTATATATCCTAAATAATTCTTCCTTTTTATCAGGATAATAATAGAATCATTGAAAG
>SMTZ1_10006727_pt1 | contig 11568 bp, 9 predicted proteins | sample DeeMarSWOR136_30_FD_25667 | JGI IMG/M metagenome (IMG submission 25667)
AATTTAGAACATGCTTCTGAAGAAATCGCGAAAGAAAGTTCGATCGGAACATGGACAGAAATAGCAACTTTATCGGAAGAAATTGCCAAAAAGCTTAAACCTTCAACATATTATGTCAACAATGAAAAAGGTATTATAAAGATCGCTTACACTAAAGAACTATTTGAGATAGAAAATTTGCCCCAAATTTTAAGCGCCATTGCTGGAAATATTTATGGGATGAAAGTATTAAAATCATTAAGATTATTAGATATAAGTTTTCCTAAAGACATTGTGAAAGCATATAAAGGCCCAAAATTTGGAATTGAAGGAATTAGAAAATTAACTAAAGTAAAGGATAGACCCTTACTTGGTACAATTGTTAAACCCAAAGTAGGGTTAAACGAAGTTGAACATGCCGGAATATGTGGAGACGCATGGACTGGTGGATTAGACATTGTTAAAGATGATGAAAATCTTACAAGTATGACTTTTAATAAATTCGAAAAAAGAATCAAGGAAACTTTGAAAACCAGAGATAAAGCGGAAAATCAAACAGGAGAAAGGAAGTTTTACATGCCTAATATAACAGCTCCTCTTAGTATTATGAAAAAACGTGCAGATTATGTTACTGAAAACGGTGGAGAATATGTTATGATCGACATTCTCACAGTAGGATTTTCAGCTTTACAAGAGATTAGAGATTATTTAGATGATAAAAATATAGTTATTCATGCTCATAGAGCTATGCATGCAGCATTAACTCGAAATAAAAAGCACGGAATGACGATGCTAGCCCTATCCAAATTAATGAGGCTAATTGGTATGGATCAACTTCACACTGGAACAGTTATAGGAAAAATGGAAGGCGGAAAAAAGGAAGTATTAGAATGTAATAAAATACTTACTGCTCAAAAAATTTCTGATAATAATATTACGATGCTTAATCAAAATTGGGGAAATATTAAGCCAACTTTACCTGTAGCTTCTGGGGGTTTAAGTCCTCTCCACATTCCTGATCTAGTAAAAATATTAGGAATAGATATGGTTTATCAATTTGGAGGTGGATGTCATGGTCATCCTGATGGAACAAATGCGGGAGCAAAGGCTATTAGACAAGCAATTGAAGCTATTTTAGAGGGATCGACTTTAAAAGAATATGCGGTAAAAAACATTGAATTAGCGAAAGCTATTGAAAAATGGGGGAAGAAATAGGTGTATAATATTTAAACCATTTCCGGATATGTTTTAGCAAAATAGTTTGGTACATGACTCGAAGCAAATATACCTGCTTCTGTGATTAAGCCATCAATATATCTTCTACTTACTGTTTCAAATGCAGGGTTTAAGATTTTGATTCCTTCAGGCGGATTTTCCCATATTTCTTGAGGATCTCTTATTTCAATAGTTTCTAATATCCCTAGATTTGTTTCTGGATTATATTTTAATAAAGGAGAGGCTACATAAAATGGCACATGTTCTTCATGAGCTACTAATGCAAGTAGTCTTGATCCAATTTTATTGATAATAGTTCCTTCAGAAGTGATACTATCTGCTCCAATTAAAATCAGATCAACTTGGTAATGTCTTACAGCCCATCTCATAGCACTATCAATAACATGAATAACTTCTATTCCTTCTTTCAATAACTCATTCGCAGTTTTCCTCCCTTGTAATCGTGGTTGCGTTTCGGTATTAATTACTTTAAAATTTTTACCTTGTTTTTTGGCCTCTAATAGAATACCGGTAACCAAACTAGAATGACAATGGGTCATAACGTTAAATTTTTGATTGGAAGAAGGAATACGTCTAGAACCTATTTCAGCAATTTTCTTTTTCGAATTTTGAAGCATATCACAATATAGATTCTTATATTTTTCTATGATATCAGATATATATTCAGTTATTATATTTTCTTTTTCTTTTTCTAACTTATTCATAATAAATTTCAAACCGTTTTTCATAGCAGGTTCTGTTGGTCTTGTGTCTATTAATAAACCTTGTGCTTCATATAATTTCTTAAAACAAGCCTCGATATTCTCACATTTTAATCTTTTAGCATAATTACTTAAAAAATCAATTGCACTAATCGCAACATTACTGGCGCCTTGAATCTCTAAAGATTTAATCTTTTGGGCATCTTCTAATAATTGCTTCATAATTCTTTCACTAATCCTATTCTTTTCTGTAAATAAACTAATTATGTATTTCTAACATCTCATATTTAATCAAAATATATTATTCGTCTGAGATTTCCTCTTTCTCTAATTCATAATCATCAGAATCAACTTCAATGTAAAATCGACCAATATAACCACATTTTTTATCTCTACACTCATATAAATTGGGAGCTAACCCCCCACTAACATTTGTGGCAGTTTTTAGTGTTGGCTTTTTGCATTTTGGACAAATTCTAATATTAACCATATTTAACGCAATTTTTTTATATATCAGAAATTAAGATATTTTCTAATATATAATAATCATAAATAACATTTACTCTCTTTGATTTTTAATATTTGAATTATTCTTATAATAATAGAAATATAAAATTGATCTAATTATCATATCACAATTACCATCAAAATTTATATTTATGAAGGATTTGGACTTACAACGAAAGAGTTTACCGAATGAACCCGGGGTTTATTTATTTACTGATAAAAAAGGTTCAATTATTTACATTGGAAAAGCTATTAATCTCAAGAAAAGAGTTAATCAATATTTCCTGAAAACTAGCTATAATGATCCATATTATGAAGAAAAAATTAAAGAACTGGTAAAGCATGTAGCTTCCATTAACTATATTGTAACTGAAAATGAGAAAGAAGCTTTAATTTTAGAAAATATTCAAATAAAAAAGCATCTCCCTCGCTATAATGTAATCATGAGGGATTCTAAGACATATCCTTGGGTGGCATTTTTTTACTCTGAAGATTATCCAAGGATCCGTGTACTTCGAAATCCTGAAAAATATTCCAAAGATAACTTATATTTAGGTCCTTATACAGATAAAAAAGAAATAATTCGGATACTCAGAGATTTAAGAAAAATATTTCCCTACTGTTCGTGCAAAAAGCCTATTAAAAAACGAAAGAGAGCTTGTTTGTATTTTCAATTAAAACTTTGTCCTGGACCATGTATTACTGCAATTACTAAAGAAGAATATTATGAAAATATAAAGAAAATTGAATTATTTTTGAAAGGAGAAACTAATGAGTTAAAAAATCAAATATCTGAAAAAATGTATAATGCTTCAAAAAATCAGGATTTTGAATTAGCAGCCTTCTGGAGGGATAAATTAGAAGATATAGAACATGCCACTGATCGACAACATGTATTAATGAATCATGAAGCCAATAAGGATATTGTTGGTTTTTATAGTACCGAAAATTATATGGCAATGGTCATTATTCATATTAGAGAGAGCAGAATTTTAAATAAAAGTTCATTTACTTTTGATTTACGGGAGAAATTAATTCAAAAAACAGAGATTATAAATTTAATTTTGGAACAATATTATCAAAATTTCAAATCTCAATTACCAGATATTATTATCATTCCTAACATAAATGATAGATTCAGAATTTTATCAGATTTTTTAAAAGATTTTAAAAAAGATATAGAAATAAGACCTCTAGGAAATGAAAACGAAAAAAGTCTGCAACGATTAGCGAATAAAAACGCAAAAGTAATGGTTGAGCAACAAATACAAATGGAGGAGATAAAAATGAATGATAAAGAGTTTCGAGAGAAAATTCTTGAAGAAACAAAAGAATTTTTAGATTTACCAAAATTACCGAGAATTATTGAAGGCTTCGATATCTCTAATATAGATGGTAAAGATGCTACAGGTTCTATGGTTTACTTTCTTGAGGGAAAACCATATAATAAGTATTATCGGCATTTTAAAATTCGCTCTAAATCTACTCCTGATGATGTTGCGATGATGAAAGAAGTAATAAAAAGACGATACAAAATGCTTTTAGAAAGACATTTAGAATTACCAGATTTAATATTAGTTGACGGTGGAAAAGGACAATTAAATGCAGGAATCTCAATTCTAGAAGAATTAGGTCTTAATATCCCGATTATTGGATTAGCTAAAAAATATGAAGAAATATATTTACCTTCTAAAAAGGAACCAATTGTTCTACCAAAGAATTCATCGATTTTGAAATTATTTCAAAGGGTTCGAGATGAGGCACATAGGTTTGCAGTTAGACTTCAGAAAAAACAAAGGAAAAAACGTATAACGGGTTCTATATTGGATGATATTGAAGGAGTTGGACCAATTACTAGAAATAAATTATTAAATCACTTTGGTAGTGTAGATAATATAAGGAAAGCTACTTTAGAAGAGATATCACAATTAATAGGTGAAAAATTAGCAAGAAAGATATTAAAAAATTTAGTTGAGTAGCCTAAACTAATTGTTTTTAAAAAAAATTTGTTTAATTATAAATATTCATTTTTTATTCTCGAAAGTAAAGCGAACATGATTATAAGGGCACCTAAGAGTATAAATGTTATATTTAAGTTCCACATGACAAAATATCCAACGAGAGGGTAAAGAATTGCTCTTATGAGGCTTGCTATCATATTTACAGTGCTTATAACCGTAGCCCTGTTTTCTGTTTCAATTTGTTTATTGATTCCTTTAATAAATATTAAACTCCGAGTAAAACCAAATCCAATCACAATGAGAATTAAAGAAATACTAACTGGAATGAAATATATCACCGACATTAGAATAAATCCAATTCCAGGAATTATGGTATATATCTGTAGAAACTTTTTCTTATTGTTTATCTTGTTTTCTAATGTGGTAACTACATTGTTAAAGAGTATTTGGATAATTGTCATTGATGTACTTACAAATCCAAAGAATATCAATTGAACTGTTAATGCTTCAAGGTAGATTTGATACGTCCATATCAAAAAGAACACTAGAGCCTCTGTTATTATCATTTCAAAAGCTAATAACCTTAATATTTTATTTTTTGCGAGTTCAGTAAATCCAGATTTTACGACAGAGAAATATTTTTCTGTTTTCTTCTTCTCAAAATCATTATTCGGTTCTTTTAATGTTAATGATATTAATGTTGCTATGATAAAAGGTACAAATATAAGACTCATCACCAGGTTCAATGAATAATACGCACCAATAATAGAACCAATTGGAGCCGAAATTCCAATACCAAACAAATGAAAACTTCTATTCCTTCCCATTACCTTTGAAAAATCATCTTCTCTTCTAAGTTTTCTCAATGTATCATATATAAACGCTTGATCTGTTCCAGAGGTTAAAGCCGCTCCAAAAGCCCATAAAGTTTCTCCAATAGCAAAAATGAATATATTTGGGTAACTTCCATAGATTAATGCTGCAAATGCTGTTGATAGAGCACCTAATAGCAGAGAAAATTTTCTACTTATAGAATCCGCTATTGCTCCACAAGGAATTTCAAATACCAATATCATAACAGTAAAGTAGCTTTGTAGAAACATTACTTCAACAAATCTTAATTTTCCCCATGTTAAGAAAAATGGTAATAGAATTCCTGAAATTAAATGAAAACCTTCAATAAAGTGAATTAAATAAGATTTCCATATATTACCTCTCCACTTGTATAAATTCACAGATAATTCATTACTTTTTAGCTCGAAAGAAGATTCTACTAACTCTTCCTGAGCAAATTCCTTTAATTCTGACATTTTTTCCACCTAAATTTATTATTTTTTGAGATTTTTTTTTAAAAACATATTTGGTATATTAATTTTAGAAATTTCACTAATTGAATGAAAAAGTTAAACGATAGATTTACAGAATATAAATATTAAAACAAAGTAAAAAAAGAAGAATGCAGTTGTGAAGCAAGAAAAACGAGAAAACGTATAAGCGTATCGTCGATTATTATGTTTTTATGATGATAATATTGTTTGATTATATACATTAAAACCCAAAAACATAATTACCATGGTAATCATACAAGACGGATTTTGAACTATTATATCTCCTTGGTGAGTATCAATCCATGTTTTTTCTTTAATTACCATGATACAATCAACAAATATGTTTAATAAAATTATATTATAATAAAATATATAAATTTAACGGTATTATTTTTGTTTTTTTGAACCAAATGAGAAGAAATGGGAAAAAGATGGGAAATCTCCTCCAAAAATCTTTTTTAGGAAATAATTAATTTCACAAGTTCTGCTGTTGCCTCACAATAAACTCTAGCTAATGATTCTCTTTTAGCTTCACTTATAATTCTGATTACTGGTTCTGTATTAGAGGGATGAATGAGAACAAACCAATCTTTTCCTTGACCAAATCTAAGATCATTGTTTATTTGTTCTACTTTTTCTCCTTCACTTATCAATTCGGTTTTCACTTTTTTAATAAGCGAAGTAATGTCAATATTTTTAACATTAATTTTTATACGTTGAGAATAATATTTTGGTAATTCTGCAACCAGTTGGGATATGCTTTTTCCTGTTTTTACTAAAATTTCAACTATTTTTGCTGCAGCAAAAATCCCATCTCTCGTATTATTGAAATATGGAAACATAAACCCTCCACATGATCCTTCGCCACCAAAAATTAATCGATTCTTTGAGGAATCATATTTTAAATTTTTCATTTCTTCGCTTAAAAATCGTTCTCCTATAGGAGTTCTAATAACATGGGCATTATTTTTTTCTGCTATCGCTTCAAACCTTAAAGAAGACGCTAAATTTGTTACAAAATATATCTCTTTATCTTTCTGATTTTTCAAATAGTTTTGTGCAATTAGTGCTAATCCAATATCTTCGGGATAACAAACTCCATTATCTCCGATAATTGTCAATCTATCAGCATCAGTATCATGAGCAAACCCAACATCAAATTTCCCTTGCCACACTTCCATTATTAAATCTTTGAGATTTTCTTTAATGGGTTCAATTCCTCTTGGAAACCTTTTATTTACAAGCAACTCATTATTAATTACTTTAGTATCACATCCCAATTCACTTAATATGTAGGGGGTGACAAGTTTTCCGGTTCCCGCTCCAGAATCAAAAACTACTCTAAGATTATTCTTTTCTTTAATTTTTAAATGATCAATATGACTTAATAAATCTTGAATATAGTCTCTAATTGGATTCAAAGTTTCAACATTATGAACTTTACTTAACTGATCGTTGTTATATGTGTTTAAATCTATATTATCTAGATAGATTGAAATTATTTCTAAATCATCAGAGCTCAGAAAGGTGTGGGTAGATAGTAATTTTAAACCGTTCCATTGTTGTGGATTATGAGATCCTGTAATGATAATACCCGCAGGGAAATTTAACTTATTTTTAGTGTGAATTATTACAGGTGTGGGACAAATACCCAGATTTAATATTTTAAAACCAGAAAGCTTTAATCCTTCAATTAATGCTTTTTCAATAGATAAACCACTTGGTCGAGTATCTCTACCTATTATTACTTTCTTATCTTTTCCATCAATCCATAATCCAAACGCAATTGCAATTTTCTTAACAATATTGAATGTTAGATCTTTCTCAACACGACCTCTTATTCCACTTAATGTAAAAATTAAATTTTCCCTTTCCATCTTTTTTATCTTTTATTAGATGATTATTTCATTCTTTTCAATCTTATATTTAACAAGAGCTAATGCTCCTCTTAATCCAATTTCTTCTTTATATCTTGTTACTCTTATTTTTGGAGGATGATTGGATGTAAATTTAATGGGATCCATTTCAAACTGCTTAATTATTTGAGGAATTATTTGTTCTTTATCTTTCATCATTGCTCCCCCAAAATAAATAGAAGTACAATCATAATAATTATTTACTATACCCACTCCTACTTTAGTATAAAATACACAATCATTCACTATCTTTTTAGAAAGTTCATCACCTTCTCTTGCGGCTTGGAAAACCTCTTTAGCAGTTATCCTTGAAATATCTTTTTCTACAATACTCATCAATATACGTGAATTAAGCTTTCCATCCCTTAATGCATCTAATGTTCTATTTCGAACCCCTGTTCCTGAGCTAAATGCTTCCCAGCAACCAAATGCCCCACAATTGCACCGAGCTTTACTTTTTGGTTCAACCAAGGTATGTCCAATTTCTGCGCCATTCCCTTCTTTTCCCAAGAGTAGATGTCTATTGCAAATAACACCTCCTCCAATTCCAGTAGATATTGTAATATATACTATATTATCTCTCTCATTATCTTCTGCTTCAAAATAATATACTCCTAATACTGCTCCATTACAATCATTAATGAAATAGAGAGGAATTGCCGGAAATTTCTCTTCAATTGGTTTTTTTAATGGAATTGTTTTAAATCCTAAATTTGCATTATTAAAAACCTTCCCTTTTTCAATATCTAAAAGACCGGCTGTAGCTATTCCTATCCCTAATAACTGATCATTTGTAATATTATTTTCTATTAATAATTCAGATAATAGTTGGCAAACTTGAATACTTATAGAATATTTATTTTCTTTTAACGTTCTAATACTTTTCTTTTTAATATTTTCTTCTTTCAAATCTGCTGTACAAATAGCAACACGCACCCATGTACCCCCAATGTTAACACCAGCAATAAATTTTTCATCCATTATAATCATCCGGGTATAGCATTATTATATAATCCTTCAATATATTGCATTAGTCGTTTAAAATAATTTTTAGTATCAGGAGAAATCAAGGCACTGTACTTCTACTTCAGCATATGTATTTATAATTTCTCCAGGATTGATTTTAATAAGACCAAGTTCTTCTTTATTAAATGCGTTTGCTGCAGCTGTGATTGGTTCAATTGCTATTGAGTTGTGATCTGGAGGAATAAAGAATTGTATAAACTTAAACACTTTGGGATCCTGATAATATTCTATTGAATTATTATCTCTATTAAGATATACTTTTCCATCATCAGGAACAAAAAAAGCATTATCTATGTCAATATCTTTAATTTTTGAACCATTCGAAAAATCAAATTGAGTATTTTTACATTCCAATATTTTACCTATTGGAAGCCAATTTTTATCTATTTCATAATAATATTTAGAATTGCATTTTAAAAAAACATTAATTAATGAATTATCAAAAGTAAAATAGGGGTGCCACCCAAGAGCAATTGGAGCTGTAATTTTTCCTTTATTTTCAATTTCAAATTCTAATTTGAGTTGATTGGAGTATAATATATAGTTAATACTAAAAAAAATATCAAAAGGATATCCCTGAAATTGTCCATTAGTAATATTGATACATAGTTTAACACTACAGTTTGTGCTATTTATTTCCTTATTTATCAGTTTTAATTTCTCAAATTTTATAAATCCATGTTTTGCGTTACCATCAGTTCTTTTACTTGTATCAAACTGGTATTCTTTATTATTAAATGTGTATTTTCCACCAGGAATTAAATCATTAAAGGGAAATAATATCCTTCCTTTATGTAATTTACATTTGATTATTTCACTATCAATATCACTAAAAAGTATATTTTTTACACCTTCACCAAAATCTAGACATACTTTATGAACAGTTCCGCCTAAATCAGGTATTATTTCAACATATTCACTTGTCTTATTATTTTTTAAAATTAAAAAATTGATATTTTCCCTGGTTTCAGTATATATATTAAATGACATTGAACCTAACCTTTATTGATAAAAAAATTATATTGGCTTATTTATTATGGGTAATATATACTTAATTATTCAAAAGCATCAAACTTTAGAACAAATATATTAAACTTTTCAAACCTCACTTTAATATTTTGTGCAATTACCTTTTATTGAGCCTTTATTCTTTTTAATTCATGAAATTTTGGTAACTCGCCGACTAGTGGCTTTACATAATCTATATAGGCTTGAGTTACAAAATTTCCTTCTGTATTTATAAATGATTCATCCATTACCTTTGAATTTATTGCAACATCTTGCAATGGAACAGTACCAATTTTCGATTTATAGGGATTATTGTTAATCCTTTCAATTGTAACCATAACTCCGGATTTGCCTATTTCTGCAAGTTCAACAGCTTTTACTCCTAAGTCATAGGCTTCCTGAAGATCCAGTTCCACAACTCTATCAATAGCACACATAGGAAGAGATTCCGTTATCTGAAATTCACCTCTATAACCAGTTTCTTCACTTATTAATTTATGAAGTGTTAAAGCCGCACTTCCTCCACCCATTGCTCCAAATTCAACATTAGCAAATTTATCTTTTGTTTGTGATGCGGAAACTGGAGTGCCATCTTCCCATAAAATACCTTCTGATACAACAATATATACCCAACCATATTTATTAATCGTATTCTTTACATCTAAAAGGAATTTTTCTTTATTTAGTCTTCTTTCAGGTACATATATAAGATGAGGAGCATCTCCTTCCTTCTCTTTTGCTAGAACTGATGCAGCTGCTAAAAAACCGGCGTCTCTTCCAATACTTTGATAAATAACAAATTTATCTACTCTTTGCATATCACAGGTTAAACGCCCTGCTTCTTTCACAGATAAAGCTACATATCTTGCAGCAGATGCAAAACCTGGTGTATGGTCCGTAATTAAAAGGTCATTATCCACGGTTTTTGGAATACCGATTCCATACATTTCCCATCCATTTTCCCGAACATACTTTTCCACTCTATATGTTGTATCCTGTGTATCATTTCCACCAATTAAGAAAAAATATCTTATATTATATTTTTTTAATTGTTTTAAAATGATAGGAAATTCATAATCCTGTACTTTATGTCTTGAAGAGCCTAACGCTGATGAAGGTGTTCTCCTTAAACCTTCAATTACTTCAGGAGCTTCCTTTCCAAGATCAAGAACTTCATCGTTTATAAATCCCTCGATTCCATAAGACATTCCAAATACTCGATCTATTTTATCTGATTTGAAAGATCTGTTTATAATACCAACCAAACTGGAATTTATTACAGATGTTGGACCTCCTGATTGACCAATTAATGCATTCCCATTCATAAGTTCTTCTAATATCAAAAACTTATTTAGTTTTATTAAAAACCCATCAACAATAAGTTAATGATGTCTTTTCAATAACATTTTGGAATATAATGCAGGATTTATTTATAATTTTTATAAATCTTCTACAAAATAACTTATTTTTTTGTTTTTTATTAGCTTATATCCTTTTTTTTTAGTTTTTTAGGAGAATATTTTATTACCTTCTATTCTATATTTGACTAATACTAATGCTCCTCGTAATCCTATTTCGTCTTCAAATTTCGTCAATTTTAATTTAGGTGGGTGATTAATGGTAAATTTAATAGGATCTTTTTCAAATTGATCAATTAAAGGATTAATAATTTGTTCTTTATTTTTTATCATTGCTCCTCCAAAATAAATCGTATTACAATCATAAAAATTATTGACTATTCCAATTCCAACTTTATTATAAAAAATACAATCATTTACGATTTTATTTGACAATTCATCTCCTTTCCTTGATGCTTCAAAAATTTCTTTTGCTGTTATCTTAGATTTATCATTATCAACAATTTGCATTAATATTTCAGAATTTAATTTGGAATCCTTTATACCAT
>SMTZ1_10013042_pt1 | contig 11568 bp, 5 predicted proteins | sample DeeMarSWOR136_30_FD_25667 | JGI IMG/M metagenome (IMG submission 25667)
TAAGTCCAATATTTTCGTAAAAATCAGATTCCTCACTTCGTTCGGAATGACAGCTTTTAAGAATAATTGATACTTTTCAGACAGACACTATTTACTTTATAGTCCGTAAATTATCTCATTTAGCAAATATTTTTCTTGATTTTTGTCTTTAGATTATTATCTTATTAATCATTATTATGTAATTTTTACATTATCTTATTTCACCATTCATTCATATATATGCTTTAGTGACGTATTTAATACAATATGGGAAGAAATTATTTCGCTTTTGTTCTTAATTTATAATTCTATAGTCCTTTGATTGTTATTGATAGTTTGTATTTAAATAAGTTACATATATAAAATATTAATGGCACATTATTTGTAAATTCAAATAACCGATTAGAATTAAGAATAAAAATTGTTAAAAAATTAATTTTATCAAAGCTGACCATAATTACAAAACAATAATAAGCAACCAGGGGGATGAGAACTGGTTAAAATCTCCTCCCCCTTTTTTTATTCCTAAGAGATCTAAGAAAAAAAGCTAACGAAAAGGATTGGCTTAAAAATTTTTCTTGAAAGGAGATGAAAATATAAAACCTCATGGCGGACTTAATTTATAACAAATTAAATTATCCTAAAAAAATTAATAAAAATTTAAGTTTTGGGCGTATTATTTGGAGGTGATAGCAATGACACGACTAGTATTAACATTAATAATTATGTTCACTTGTATCTGTTATTTACAAGCTGCCACTTATTATATTGGTACGAATGGTTCAGATAATCGTTCTGGTACTTCTGAGTCTCAAGCATGGGTAACTTTTAGTCATGCTGTTTCAAGAATGAGTGCGGGTGATGTTTTGATTGTTTTGGATGGTACGTATTATCAGAGTCTGAGCGTTTCCAAGTCAGGGACTGCATCGTATCCGATAATTATTAGGGCTAAAAATGATGGAAAAATCAATATTGATGGTCAATTCCAAAGATCGACGGTGAGTATATCTGGTAGTTATATAATTATCGAAGGGATAGTTGCTCGACGTTCAACCAGTACGGTAATAGGGATTTCCGGGAGCCATAATATTATCAGAAGATGTTCTGCTTATGATACGAATGGAAGCAACAAACACGTTTACTTAGTTACAGGAGATTATAATCTTATAGAAGATTGTGTGGCCAGTGGTCGGGGAAGATATATGTTTTTAATTTTTCATAGGGAAACCACTGGATATCATCATAATGTATTACGTCGATGTTTTGCCAAGTGGAGCATTTATGATGGCACAGGCCCCAGGGCGTGTTATAGTCTTTATGGAGCACAAAATAATATATTAGAGAATTGTATCGGATTAAATGTATATCCTATTGGTTCAGGCGATGGGGTTCATTATGCAGCTTTCCAAACTGTTGGAACCGGCAACAGTGCGGCTAGGGATAATAATTTTTATGGTTGTATTTTTTATGAGAATTATCATGGAGGCAGCCGTATCGGTGATGCTGGCAGTGGTAAGGGTGGGAATAATAGTATTTATGAAAACTGTATATTTATGAATAATGATGGGAGCAATAGTCTGGGTGGCTTCAGCACTAATGCGTCTAGTATAAAATTAAAAAATTGCAGTTTTATAAATAATACTAATGGTATTCAGGGTAACGAAGGTGATGTTACAGTAATAAATTCTATTTTTATGAACAATAAGAAGGCTTTCAGTAAAAATAATGTAACTCATAGTTATTGTAATTTTTATAACAATAACTCGATAGGAGTTGGTTTAACAACCGGAGATCGACAGCAAAATCCAGGATTTTACTCTAAAGGCGGTAATACGACTTATTTGTACTTACCAGAAAATTCGCCATTGAAAGGTGCAGGGCAAAATGGCGAAGATATTGGTGCCAATATTTTTTATCGCTATGAAAATGGTGTTTTAACAAATCAACTCTTATGGCCCTGGCCCATGCAGGAGAGAATTTTAAACGAAATAGGTTATGATGTAACAGGAACGTTATTCCCTAGTTTGTCTGAAACAGACCCGAATACCGTGAAAATTCAATTAAATGCTTCTTCTTTATCGGGTGAAGCTCCCCTTGTCGTAAATTTCACCAGCAATGTCAATGGCGGTACTGCTCCATATAGCTATTCGTGGGATTTTGGTGATGGAAATAATTCAAGTGAACAGAATCCAACGCATACTTATAATTCTACTGGTAGTTTTACTACAGTCTTGACAGTTACTGACAATAATGGTGAACAAGCTATCAATTCATTAACAATCAATGTTACCGATCCGGATCAAGCATTATCGGTGAGCGAGATTAAATTCACCGAGGTTGGTCAAACTCAAGCGCTTACTCAACTTCAAAAGGATAAATGGTATGACCTTTATATTTACTTCAATACGCCTAATAGATGGTCGGAGATAGCTTATGCTGACATTTGGCTTAATAACTCTTCCTATACTGAAGGAACTATAGCCAATAGGGGAGGTCCTTATTACCCAGATAAAAATTATATCATAAGTTTTTCAATAAGCAGTGATCGCATCTGGGTCAGGGAAAGCGAAGGTACACAAGAGTGGACTAATATGACAGGTAAAATAGGCAGGTATGTCAAGGACGATAACAATGAATATGGAGTTAATGGTTCAGAAGGATGGGCTAAAGGTAGAATAAAATTACTCAGTAATGCAGACCCTGGTAATTGGTCTATAAATGCTTATGTTAAAAATAGCGACGGAAATAAGTCGACTCTTTACAGTGAAAATTTTTACTGTCATAATTATGTAACTGAAGTGGAATTGGCATCCTTTGAAGCTGAAGCAAAAGATGGCGAAGTGTTATTGACCTGGCAAACCACTAAAGATACTAATATCATTGGTTTTGAAATTGAACGCAGTTTTGATAAAAAACAATTTAAGAAAATAGGCTATGTTAGTGATCATGATTTGGTACCAAAAAATTATCAATTTTTGGATAGAACAGTGAAAAAAGGAAATACTTATTTTTATCGACTAAAGCAATTAAATGTGGACAGTACTACTGAATATTCATCAATCGTTGAAATAAGTATTGGAGCGCCTCACCAATTTAATTTGCATCAAAATTATCCTAATCCGTTCAATCCTTCTACAGAAATTTGCTATACCATACCGTATGTTACTGATGTTCATTTGGATATTTTTAACGAGTTGGGGAGACACATTATGACATTAGTGAAAGAAAGACAATCTTCGGGACGTAATGTGATACAATGGGATGGAAGAAATGAGAATGGAGAGGAAGTCTCAAGTGGTCTATATTTTTATAGGTTAAAAGCAGGTAATTTTTTTGCTATGAAAAAAATGCTGTTACTTAGATAGGCTGATAATCGTTTAAGTATATTATTTTTAACACTACTTAGTCAGATTATAAAAATTGATAAAATTAACCTGTCATTTCGACGAACGAAGTGAGGAGAAATCTGTACTTCGAACAAAAATATTAATTTCTATTAGCATGTTGGACTAACAGATTCCTCCCTTATGTTTTGCAGCGGTCTAAAATCTATTGACAAAGGAGTATTGGAAGCCTCAATTGATGGAGTCTGAATCTCAATAAACCATTGCTCCATTACTTCACCATTCCATTATTTTCATTTTTTGGTTCTGGCTTGTCCAGGCGGATCAGGTTTTAAAACATTTTCTTCACAATCCCCTTGACTTTTTCCTTCAATTTAAGTATAGTATTACTTGCGTGAAATGTGAGGCGGCAGACATGGAACGCTTTCAAATCTTACGTTTCACGTCTCACGTTTTACATTTTACGTTTCACTTCTAACATAACAATTTGAAGCAAAATGAAATTCATAGCCGATTTACATATTCATTCTTTCTATTCCAGGGCAACCAGCAAACAATTAAATTTTGAGCATCTCTATAAATGGGCGCAGATCAAAGGGATTCAGATTGTTGCTACTGGTGATATTACCCATCCGGGTTGGTTAGAAGAAATAAAAACAAAACTGGAACCAGTTGAAGAAGGATTGTTCAAGTTAAAAGATGAATTTACGAAACAAATCGATTCCGAAGTTCCAGCCGTTTGTAAAAATGAAGTTCGATTTATTCTTTCCGGAGAAATAAGTAATATTTATAAAAAGGGCGATCGGGTTCGAAAAATTCATAATGTGGTTTTCTTTCCCTCGGTTGAAGTTGCTGAGAAATTTCAAACGACGCTGGAGAAAATTGGTAATATTCGATCCGATGGCAGACCGATTTTGGGATTGGATGCACGAGATTTACTTGAATTGGTACTCGACTCCGATGAGTTGTCTTTCTTAATACCAGCACATATCTGGACGCCGTGGTTTTCAGTGCTGGGATCGAAATCTGGTTTCGATTCAATTGAAGAGTGTTTTGATGATCTGACTTCTCATATTTTTGCGCTGGAGACAGGTCTTTCCTCTGACCCACCAATGAACTGGATGCTTTCCAAATTAGATCGTTTTACACTGGTATCTAATTCTGATGCCCATTCACCAGCAAAATTAGGACGGGAAGCGAATCTTTTCAATTGTGAGCTTTCCTATCAGGCTATGCTGCAGGCGATGAAATCAGGGAATCCCGAACAATTTCTGGGGACAATTGAATTCTTCCCAGAGGAGGGTAAGTATCATCTCGATGGGCACCGAAAATGCAGCATGAGAATGACTCCTGCGGATACCATTGCCAATAAAGGTCTCTGTCCCGTTTGTGGAAAAAAAGTAACAGTCGGTGTGTTATATCGGGTGGAAGAGCTGGCAGATCGTCCTGAAGGAAGTACTCACGAACGGGCAAAGTCATACCATAGTCTGATTCCTTTGCCTGAAGTGATTGCAGAAATATTAAACGTCGGTCCCGGGACGAAAACTGTAGCAAAAAAATTTGATATGCTTCTTCAACATTTAGGTTCAGAAATGACAATCTTAATGGATGCTCCTTATGTTGAAATTGAGCGGTATGGCGGATCACTATTAGCCGAAGGTATTCGTCGCATGAGAAACAAACAGGTCCAGATTGCAGCAGGTTATGATGGCGAATTTGGCGTTATTAAACTATTTTCAGAGGAAGAACGACAGCGGTTTAATTCTCAAACATTTTTTTTCCAGGAAGATATCATTCAATCTTCAAAAGAACATGAGGAAGAAGAACAACTCTCAATAATAAAGGATCAAGAGGTTCCTTTTACCAGTAAAAAAACGTCAGAAAAACAAGAAATAGTTACAACTGAAACTGATAAAAAAATTGATGAAGAAGAAGATGAAAGCGGATTAAACCGGCATCAAAGAGAGGCAGTTGAATACACAGATTCACATTTGCTAATCGTGGCTGGTCCTGGAACAGGAAAGACAAGAACACTCACCCATCGTATCGCAAATCTGATTCAAACCAGGGGGATATCACCAGAACAAGTGCTTGCTGTTACTTTTACCAATCGAGCCGCGGAAGAGATGCGTGAAAGATTAATTAATTTGTTAGGAGAAGATGAAACTCAATCAATAACAATCAAAACATTTCATGCATTCGGAGCTCTGATATTGCGTAACGAGGCTCAAACTCTGAATTATCAATCCTCCTTTTCGATCTATGCAGAGAATGATAAGCTTCAAGTTTTAAAGAGAGTGGCTCCTTCTTTAGCGACAAAAGATGTCCGGTCTTATGCCGATAAAATTTCAGAATTCAAAAACAACAAGCTGGTTATAGAATCAGACGTTGACTTTTCGGAAAAAGAGTCAGATCAAAAAGTGATCGAGTTATATAAAAAATATCAGCAAACTTTGTACGAGCATCAAGCTTTTGACTTCGATGACCTCATCCTTCAGCCGATTAGGTTATTTCAATCTCACCCTGAAATTTTAAAAAAATACCAGGAAAATTTCCGCTGGATTTCGATTGATGAATACCAGGATATCAATTTTGCCCAGTACCATTTACTTCGGTTATTAACTTCACCAGAAACCAACCTTTGTGCCATTGGTGATCCCGATCAAGCGATCTATGGATTCCGGGGCTCTGATCGACGTTTTTTTCTTCAATTTGAACAGGATTTCCCACATTGTAAAGTTATCCGTCTCGAAAAAAATTACCGTTCGGTTGCTACTATATTGAAAGCATCAGGTCAGGTTATTTCCAAAAATCCTGACTACCAGCCTATTAATATATGGTCACCTTTAGTGACTAATACCAGGCTCGATATATTTCAAGTGCCCACTGAAAAATCAGAGGCAGAAACCATTGTCCATCAGATTGAAAGATTGATGGGCGCGACAACTTTTTTTTCAGTGGATTCAGGGAGAGCCGGTGAAGAAGAATTAGAATTATGTTCCAGCTTTGCTGATATTGCTGTTCTTTATCGGGTAGGCGCCCAGGTTGCAGCCTTGGAACAAGCTTTTATCCGTTCTGGCATCCCTTATCAGACATTGAGTGAAACACATTTTTACGAAATAGCAGAGGTCAAAGAAATTATATCATTTCTCAAAGTTATTAATAATCCTCATTCTGATATCGACCTGCTGAGAATTATAAATGTGCCGCCAACAGGAATTGGTGATCAAACATTAAAAATAGTCATCAGTTATCAAAGGATGAATGAACTCTCGCTGTGGCAAGCCATGCAGAAAAGTCGTCAGATTGCGTTGCTTAGTGAAACGCAAAAGCAGCCGATTGACCAACTGGTAGCAAAGGTAAAAAGTGCCCGGGCATTTGAGAAAGAATCAACAATAGCTGAAATTATTGACTGCTTATTATCTCAGTTTGGGTTATCATCTTATTATAAAAATGACAAACGACGACAGCATTATTGGAAGAAACTAGTTGAAGTAAATTCTGGATTTACCGGCAGTCTGAATGATTTCCTGGAACGAATAGCCCTGCAGAAAGAGACTGACATTTATGATCCAAAGGCAGAAAAAGTTTCTTTAATGACACTACATGCTGCAAAGGGATTAGAATTTACTATTGTTTTTATCACTGGATGCGAGGAAGGATTGGTCCCTTATCGTCATGGCAATCAATCAATCGAAAATATTGAAGAAGAGAGACGTCTTTTTTATGTAGGAATGACACGAGCCAGGCAGCGGCTAATTTTGCTACATGCGAAAAGCCGTTTTTTATTTGGGGAAAGAAAAAGCAATCGCCCCTCTCGCTTTTTAAATGATATTGAAGAAGCCTTAAAAGAATATCGAAGAGCACAGATTAAGGAGAAACGGAAAGAGAAAGGCGAGACAGAAGATAACTCTCAATTGAATTTATTTTAAGGCATGGGATAAAATAGATATCCTATTTCAATTATATTTTTGTGTCAATTAATGACTCTGTTGATTTAATGCGAATTAACCTTGCGAAGGTTATTTGGTATAATCACATATTATGTTTAAATTTTTAAAATGTTCAATATATTGATCTGTTTGCAGAGAAAAATCTTCGCAAGGGTATTTAATCAACAGGTCCCTTAATTTATCCCATTAACTAAAACATAAAGGGCAGCTCAAAGTCGAGGAGATTTTAAGCTGCCCTTTCGCTGGAAGGAAATTTAATTATTAATTGAGAAAGGTGCATTCAATTTGTTAAACGATCCTAAAAATTAGCTATACCAGATTCAAACCAAAACTCACCCCGGGTGGTGGAGGTGGTGGTGGATTCGGAGGTAAAGGTGTAGGATCGCCCCCTTCTCCACCAGAACAGTTCAACTGTGAACCAAAATTATTTGAAATTAAACAAATGCTGGTTGAGAATAAAAAACCTGTTAAGCATAACAGAGTGCACGAACCGATTTTTAAAATAGTCCTGTTGTTCATATCTCCCCCTATTCAATTAAATTTTATAAGAACATTATTTAATATGGATAGTAATTTGTGCAATATTTGTACCAGTCATTTTTTGTTCGCTTATATGTTGCATATCTATTTGTTATTATGTTTGTTATTAATATTTAAATACATTTCTAATAAAATAAAAGTGTGGAAATTTTGCAACAAAGTTGTCTAAAACTGTTGCATCATAACAACAATTATTAATGTGAAATAAGTTATTGTTAACTAATTTAAATTTCAAGAATTGAGACTAACTGTGCAACTTCCATTTCTTTTTTTAATTTTGGAAAAAATGAATAAATTTCAACAGGCAAACAGTTATGATAATAAGGTTGAGAGATTTTCTGGCGCTTCGAAGAAAACTCTATTCTCATGTCTACACGCTTTCCAGTGAAATAGGTCCACGAAATCTGCAATACTATTCAGCCTTAAAGAGAAGCCAGGACTATATTTCAGAGCAAATGACGATTCACTATAGTAATTTTTTCATACAACAATATCATCATGAAGAAAAGTCGGTTAATAATTTAATTGTCGAAAAAATTGGTCAAACTGTGCCTGGTGAAATTATCGTTGTCGGGGCTCATTATGATACAGTAGCAGATTCGCCTGGCGCTGATGATAACGCAACCGGTATTGCCTGTTTGCTGGAACTTACCAGACTATTGCATAATTATGACAATCAGCGAACGTTACGGTTTGTTGCTTTTACGCTGGAAGAACCGCCATTTTTTGGAACAAAGCAAATGGGCAGCGATGTCTATGCCAGATCGTGCAGGGAGAAAAAGGAAAACATAGTTGGAATGATCGCTTTAGAGATGTTAGGTTATTATACCGGAAAGAAAAGGAGTCAAAAATATCCCATGCCCCTGATGAAAGACCATTATTCAGATAGAGGTAATTTCATTGTAATAGTAGGAAACGGGCAATCCCGGCAACTTGCCGGGGATGTCGCGAAACATATTAAAAAGGCATCGCTGATAGAAACCAGAACAATCATTTCACCACCTTACATTCATGGCATCGATTTGTCAGATCATTCGTCATTCTGGAAATATGATTATCCTGCCACAATGATAACCGATACAGCATTCTACCGAAATCCGCACTACCATGAAGTCAGCGATACGATTGACAAATTGAATTTTCGATATTTTACCCGCGTTGTTTATTCATTGGCTTATGCGTTGAAAAAGTTGGATCAGCAGAAGATAATCAGATGAATGTTTAACTTCATTTTTTTATGATATTAAGAATTAACCTGTTATTGGTGAGTGGTGAATAGTGGAGTGGATTATTTTGATCGTATCTTTTATTAAATTCAGTAATATTTAAAATAAGAAGATAATAAAGATCTGGATTATTCCTTTTAATCGCTTTTCAGAATAAAATCAAACGCTTGATACCGATTTTTTATATAGCAGATAAATTTGAGAAAATTGTGAAAGAGAAGTCTGAGGAAATTTAGCAGTCAAATAATTCACACTTAGTGTAGAGTATGAAAATTTATTTTATCCGAAGTATTTTTCTTTTGGAAATCTTAATATAACTGATTATATTTACAAATAAATATAAAATCCCAGTTAACAAAATAAGTAAAGCTGATTGAAAATGAATAAAGCCTGGGGAAAAATAGTTTTATTATTTTTCGTATTCATATCAGTATCTAAATTATCCTATACTCAATACAAAAATTCCACAGAATGGCCTTACGATGGCAAACCAGATCCAAGTCTTAAAGAATCTTGGATGGAAAATATTCCACTGAACTTTATTAAAGCAAACTTTTGCCAACTGACGTTTTCACAAGACGCCGACTTCAGATGTGCGAAGTTTTCACAACACGCCGACTTCTTTGCGGCGACGTTCGATAGCATCGCCGACTTCAGCTGGGCGAAGTTTTCAAAAGATGCCGACTTCCTCATGGCGAAGTTTTCAAAAGATGCCGACTTCACTTTGGCTAAGTTTTCACAAGACGCCGACTTCAGCGGAGCGACGTTTTCACAACACGCCTACTTCAGCGGGGCGGAGTTTAAAGAAACACCAATAATGGAAGAATGTCAATTTGGTAAGCATTTGTATTTAGATAAAGTTAACTTTGAAAAAGGTGCAGATTTCCGCAGGGCGATTTTTGATTCTGTTGAAAACATTTACATTGACCATTGGACACAATTTCCTTCAGGTAAGTTTTTTTTATACTGGAAACAATTTAAAGGCAAAGAAAAACTTCGCATTAGACTATCTGATCCGCCTGTAATTCACTACTACGAGGACAGCCTTACTATAATAAAATATAACAGTAAAATAGCTGAAATAGATAGTATTTTAAAGAACAATGATAAAGTTAAAGCCAGTGTGGATAGTTTAAAAATACGGCGAGATAGCTTATGCACTCTTTGGAAGTATGAAAAAGCTAAGCTTGATAGTAGTTATAATGAAAGATTCAAGTTAGTCAAGAACGAACACTACCAAAAGATTGAAACCTTCTACCACCGACTAAGAGATAATTTTATAAATCAAGGTGATAAATCTTCTGCCGATGATGTAACGTATGAGTTGGGCTGGCAACGAGAAGAAATAAAGAAAGAATGGTGGTGGAAGCTGTATGGTTGGTTTTTTGGTTGGGGGTATAAACCCTGGAAGTTTTTGGCATTTGTTGTGGTGCCGCTTATACTAATATTTGGTCATTTTTGGTATTTCCATTTTTATAGTCTTGTTGCCTTAATTGTAGATGATAAGATGTCAACTGACTTAAAAAGAATTGTTAAACAACAAACCCATCTTAAAATAAAGAAGCTTTTTAAACTATGGGAAATTAAATTTTATGATCATAAACAAATAGCAGAAAAAATTAGCACGCCAGCTCGGGTCTGGCATGTAATTTATTTTAGTGCGACAGTGCTGTTAGGAATTCGTTTTAAAAAAGAATGGATTGAAAAGAAAAATTTAAAGTTCCTTTTCCTGGTTACTTTTGAATGGCTGTTAGGTATTGGGCTATTTGTTCTGTTTGCCATTCTTGTTAAAAGTAATCAATTTGCTTATATCAAGGGACTGTTGGGATTCTAAAAAAATCACAATCAGGAATTTATATCCCAACAGAAGAAGCAAAACAATGTTTCACCTTTTGTCATAAAGATGAGCCTTTTACCCATTTGACAGTCTAATTTGATATGGTTTATAATACAAAGATGAGTTTATTTGTTATACTCGTTTTGGGTTAATTTTTCAGTATAAAAATTGATAGTGTACTGATTCCATCGCTTGGAGCGATGGAATCAGTATGAAATTTTAATCCTTAATGAGTATACAAACAAACACCATGATAAATTATGGTGCTGATTTAATAAATGTTGAGTTAACACCACAATTTATTTTGGTATAAATTTTATTTGAGTTCTTTCAATTCACTATTCAAGACGATGTCAGCAACTTTTACTTCGGCGATGCGTTGTAGATCAGTTATGGTAGGCATCAGAGTGTTTCCTCCAATTGTTTAATCTTATCTCGCTCGGCTTCCAGATAATCCATTCTGAAATAATCTTCTGAGGTTTCCTCCTCATGAAACAATCCCTGTTGTACTTTGGAATCTAATTCCAGAACATTATCAAAAAGTAAAAATAAACATTGACTTCATCTAATTTATTTGTTAGATTTGAAATATAAACGTATGTCTAATGCCAATATACCCAAACAAGTAAACATTCAACCGAGGTGGTTAAAGATGGTCAAAACCCTTGATTTTAAAGATATGGCTAAAA
>SMTZ1_10015161_pt1 | contig 11568 bp, 4 predicted proteins | sample DeeMarSWOR136_30_FD_25667 | JGI IMG/M metagenome (IMG submission 25667)
CCCGGAAACCTGGCTCTGGCAGGACATCCTTACCGATAACAACGGCCGGGCTTCATTAAAAGTTGACGTGCCGGATACCATCACCACCTGGATGCTCCGTGCCGTAGCCCTGTCACAGGAGAAGGGACTTGGCGTTGCGGAAAGCGCTTTGAAGACCTTTCAGCCGTTCTTCCTCACCGTCGACCTGCCCTATTCGGCGATAAGGGGCGAGGAGTTCCCCGTAAGAATAGCCATCTATAACTACCTGGACCAGTCGCAGAGCGTGCAGGTGGAAATTGAGGAAGCCGATTGGTTCGCTCTGCTGGACAAGTCTCTCAAGACGGTGGAGATAGAGGCGAACGATATCGGCAGCGCCCAGTTTATGATAAAGCCTGATAAACTCGGCCAGAACAGCGTGAAGATTACCGCGCGAAGCCGGGAGGCAGCCGATGCCGTGATCAAGAACCTTATCATAGAGCCGGAAGGTGTTTCCCGGGAACTGGTGGACAACTTCGTCCTTCAGTCAGGCATGTCCCGGGAGGTGACCACTGATATACCTTTATCCGCCATAGACGGATCAGGGCGGGCCTACCTGACAGTTACTTCCAGCTACCTGACACAGACCATTGACGGACTGGAACAGCTCATCCAGATGCCCTTCGGCTGCGGAGAGCAGAACATGATTGTCTTCGCCCCGGATGTCTTTATTACCAAATACCTGGAGGCCAGCGGCCAGGTCAAACCCGAGGTGATGGCAAAAGCCGAGATGCTCATGATTACCGGTTACCAGCGCGAACTCACCTACCGGCATAACGACGGTAGTTTTTCAGCCTTCGGTGAACAGGACGAGCAGGGCAGCCTCTGGCTGACCGCCTTCGTATTAAAGAGCTTTGCCCAGGCGAAGGACTTAATCTACATCGATCCAAGCATCCTTGACGAGGCCAGGGCGTGGATTACCGGTCATCAGAACCGTGACGGTTCCTTCGACGCGGTCGGGTTTGTCCATCACCAGGAGATGATGGGCGGGCTTTCCGGCAAAGACGCTCTGACAGCGTACGTAGCCATCGCATTAATGCAGGCTGGTGATAAAGCCGCCGCCAGCCAGGCGGTCTCTTACCTCGAAACAAGGTTGGGCGAAATTGAAGATGCCTATACCACCGCCCTGGTCACCTATGCCCTGGAGCTTGGCGATTCTCCGAGGAAAGCTGAAGCCTATGAAAAGCTGATGGCTCTGGCAAAGGAAGATGAGAACGGACTGTACTGGGGTGACGATATCGCGCCTCTGCCGCTTGAATCTAAAATCGCACCTGACCGTTTCTCTCCCCGGCCCCAGCAGACCGCAGCTATTGAAGCTACGGGTTACGCTACCCTAGCGCTGGTGACACGCGGCGATATGCTTAACGCCAGCCGGGCTGCGAAATGGCTTGTCTCCAAACGCAATGCCTTCGGTGGCTTCGGCTCCACGCAGGATACCGTGGTCGCTCTGGAAGCGCTTACAGAGTTTGGCAGTGGCTCCCGGGCCGATATTGACCTGAAGATTAAGGTTGAGAGTACCGACGGCACGAGAGAGCTCTCGCTGCGAAAGGAGAACTTCGATGTCCTCCAGGTTGTGGAAGTCCCTGTTAACGATACGGTGTGGATAAACACCAGCGGCCAGGGCGAGGCCATCGCCCAGGTGGTGAAGCGGTTCAATCTCCCTGAAGCCGAAAGCCCGGAAGAAGAAATCCTCAAGATAGATGTCAGTTACGATGCTACCGAGGTATCGGTGAACGACCTGATTAATATATCTGTAAAACTGAGCTTCAATCCACCCGTGCCCATGGAGGCCGGCATGACCGTCCTTGACATCTCCATCCCCACTGGTTTCGCACCGGCTACAGAGTCAATAACGGCAATCGTGGAGCAGGAGGAGAAAATCAAACGTTATGAGATTGCCGGCAGAAAAGTAATCTTTTACATCGAGAACCTGTTCCCCGGCGATACGCTGGACTTCAGCTTCCAGGCCAGGGCTATGTACCCGGTCAAGGCTAAAGGAGTCAGCTCGGAGGCCTACGCCTACTATCAGCCGGAGATTACCGGAGAGACACTGAGCAGCGATATCGTCGTAAGATAGCGCCAGGCAAAAATTCAGGCAGGAGGCTCATCAGCCTGCATAATACCTACAAGCTGGCGAGCTTCCTGCCTGGCCGGGCGAAACTACTGCTCACGTGATGATGACCAATTCAATGGCTTAACTTACGTAACTATACTTTACATGAACACTCATAAAGCTCAATTGCAGAAGAATTAGTTCCACGCTTAATACTACCTATACGCGGTAACCCAAGCAATATCCGGGTCATAAGGCAGATGAGCTTCTGCTATATCAGAGGAAGCAATTACATCATTTACCCCTCCCTGAGGAGCAAGAAAGGATAGCTCTTTGTCTGACTCCGTTTTACAATGTGGCAGGATCATGTTACAATGCGTCTAAAACTTCACACATTCGTGGCTTGGCAAACTCGCTGAGGAACACGGTCATCGAAGAGACGATGATATCGACGGATACACCACGAGATCAATATATCAAAGTCGGTCAGATCGAGACTCGGTTTTGGGCGTTGGGGGATGAAGGAACCCCAGTTATTATGCTCCATGGCTTGGGGGGCTCTGTAGAGGACTGGCAGCTCAACATTAATGCCCTGGCACAACATCATCGCGTATATGCCGTAGACCTGGCTGGATTTGGCCGTTCCGAAAAGCCCCCCGTCGTATTTACATTCTCCTACGGTGCTCAGTTTGTGAATGATTTCATGGAGGTACAACACATCGAGCTGGCAAGCCTGATCGGGCTCTCCATGGGAGGTGGTGTGGCGTTGCAATGCGCAATCCAGTTTCCGGATAAAGTAGAAAAACTGGTGGTAGCAGACAGTGCAGGACTAGGTAGAGAATTAGCTTTCATCTTACGATTTGTCACACTCCCCCTTATCGGGGAGCTCCTGACCCGGCCCAGTCGAAAAGGAACATTCTGGTCGCTGAAACAGTGCGTATACAATCCAGCTATACTAACGGAGGAGCTGGTTGAATCCTCCTACCAGTTAGCGGCTCTACCCAAAGCACAAGAATGCTTTCTTTCCACACTGCGTGGATTTGCTAACTTTCGTGGCCAGCGTGCTGAAGATATCCATTCCATAGTAGATAACCTTGCCACCATCACTGCACCAACACTGATTATATGGGGTCAGCAGGACCGTATCCTGCCGGTAGCTCACGCGCATGTCGCTAAAGAGAAAATCCCCAACGCTGAACTCCATATTCTTAACCATTGCGGGCACCTGCCGCAACTCGAACGCTCCGAAGAGTTTAATGCTCTCGTACTTGAATTTTTGGCCAGATAGGACAAATATCGGAATGCTCACGCATGCTGAAATTTGACGCCCTGGGTAAAAACTCGGGTCCGATATCCAGAAAAAGGTGCCATGAAAAGAGTTGACGGAAACACGAATAAAGTTATTACTCAGAGCCAAACACGCATGATTGCTTATAGCGCCGGAGGCCTCACCTTCGCTCTTACTTCTCAGTGTTTCAGTACATACGTACAGTTCTTCTACATCGATGTCCTGAAGCTAACAGCTACCTGGGTAGGTGTGGCCATGGTGGTATATGGTATCTGGAACGCCTTCAACGACCCTTTGGCCGGCCATATTTCCGATCGCACCCAAACACGGTGGGGGCGTCGAATACCCTACATTGCTTTCGGCACCGTACCCTTGGCTGCCTGCTTTATCTTCGTCTGGACTCCACCCTCCCAATTCGGGGAGGGGCAAGCATTATGGCTCTTTGTATACTTCTTCTTAATCATACTCCTATTCGACACTCTGTGGACCTTTGTCGCCCTGAACTGGACAGCCCTCTTCCCTGAGATGTTCCCTGATCTGCGTCAGCGTGCCAGGGTATCGGGGTTACGCCAGTTCTTTGCCATCCCGGGTCTAATTCTAGGGATTGCATTAGCGCCAGTACTCTACGGCTCCTTAGGCTGGAGCTGGATGGGAATCATCTTTGGCATCATTTCAGGAATTTTCCTCTTTACCTCCCTGTTGGGTAGCTGGGAACGACCTGAGTTTCGACAAGATAAGCCCCTGAATTTCTGGAATGCACTGCGTATCACCTTTTCCAACCGGGCCTTCCGCCTCTTTCTCGTGATCAACTTCTGCATCCAGTTTGCCTTTGTAATGTTGACCGCCACAGTTCCTTTCTACGCCAAATATGTACTGGGGCTGGATGATACTCAAACCTCATTAATGCTGGGGGCCACCTTTGTAACCGTGGTACCCTGTCTTTACTTATGGACCAAGACAACTCAACGCTTTGGAGCTCGTCGTGCTTTACTGGCTGCCCTGGTCGTCTTCGCCGTGACACTGTTTCCCCTCCTCGCCACCAACAGCTTCTTACAGGCAATTATCGCTTTCATATGCATAGGCGTAGGCTTGGCCGGACTGCTTATGCTAACAGATATACTCGTCGCGGATGTGGTGGATGAGGACGAACTACAAACAGGGGTACGCCGCGAAGGCATGTATTTTGGAATGAACGGCTTTGTCATCCGCTTTGCCATTTCTGTTCAAAGCCTTCTTCTTACTCAGACTTTGAATATAACCGGCTATACGCCCGATTTGCTAATCCAGCCGGATTCAGTACTCCTGGGCCTGCGCGTAATGATGAGCGCTGTGCCATTCATCGCTCTGCTTGTTGCCTTCCTGGCCACCAAAGCCTATCCTCTGGACGGAAGCAGGCTGGCACAGATCAAGAAACAAGTGGCACTGTTGCATAAAGAGAAGGCAGCACGTAATATGCCACGTTAAGAGGGGGTTATCGATGAGCTTCCTGGAGAAAACTCGAACTGCGATCCAATTCATTGGCGTAGGCGGGGTGCTGAATGCGCTATTATACGGGCTGGTTCGTGATTGGCTGGAACTCCGTTTTAGAACTACCGGGCCGACTGGTGCGTGGTCTAACCCGGGCCCTCTACAGGCAGTGGACCAGACTGATACCGGCGCATGCTGGTCTTTTACCCATACGAGCCTTGAGCTTACCTTTTTAAAACCTGATTTAATACGCTGTGAGTGGGCCGGTGGTACACCGCCACTACCCTACGGTCTCGCTCGCAACGAATGGGAACCGGTTAACTTTAGTCTGAGTGAGAGACCCGATGGCTGGCAAATCCAGAGTGATGATTTGTCAGTGCTGGTACGTGGCGATGGTGGTATCTCCTTCCGCGATTCTCGGGGGCGGGTACTGCGGGAAGAACACGGGCCAGCTTATGAGAGAGGGAGCTGGAGCCATCGTACTCAATTACGTCCCGAAGAGAGATTATACGGTTTAGGCGAGCGTGCCGCACCTCTAAATCTACGCGGTGGTACTTATCGTATGTGGAACCGGGACCCCGCTTCCACATATCGTCCTGGTGACGACCCACTCTACCTCTGTATTCCTGTCTACATGGGTAAGCATGATGACGGAAGCTACCTGGTTTTTTACGAGAATCCTTTCGACGCCACGTTTGACCTTGGTGCGACGGATAAATCCAGTGTCCTAGTGAGTATCGGCGGCGGTAACCTGCGTGAGTACTTCATCGCTGGTCCACCTGCGCATGCTTTAGACCGCTACACCGAGCTGACCGGCCGACCACCACTACCACCCGGTTGGGCACTTGGCTACCACCAGTCCCGGTGGGGGTATCGTAGTGCTGCGGATGTGCGTGAGATTGTCGAAGGCTTCAGGGGGCACGACCTACCACTGGATGCTATATACCTTGATCTTGATTATATGAATGGCTGCCGTGTTTTCACTGTTGACCGCGAGTCATTTCCTGACATGGCTGGGCTGGCCCGTGAACTTGCGGAACAGGGTATTCGCCTGGTAACAATCATCGATCCCGGCGTCAAGTGGGACCCCGACTATGATGTCTTCCAGGAAGGTCTGACCGGAGGTCACTTCTGTACGACACCAGATGGCAAGCCAGTGCGGGCACCTGTCTGGCCGGGAATGTGCGCCTTCGCTGACTTCACCAAGGCGGCGACACGCGCCTGGTGGGGTCAGTACTATACGCGGCTGCTGGACGCCGGAGTAGCCGGTTTCTACCATGATATGAACGAACCGGCCGTGTTCGCTGCCTGGGGTGAGACAACACTACCACGCGTGACTCGACACCATATGGAGGGACGTCACGGCGACCATAATGAAGCCCACAATATCTACGGTCTTCTCCAAGTGCAGGCTGCCTACGAATCTTTACGTGCACAGCGACCTGAAAATCGCCCGTTCATTATTTCGCGTTCTGGGTGGGCAGGATTACAACGTTATGCATGGACCTGGACGGGAGATACGGTTAGTAGCTGGGAAGCACTCGAACAGACAATTGCGACTGTTCTGGGGTCAGGCCTTTCTGGTATGGCCTATACCGGCTCAGACATCGGCGGGTTCAGCGGTAAACCTTCGGCTGAGTTATTTCTGAGGTGGTTTCAAATGGCTACCTTTATGCCACTCTTCCGGAACCATTCGGCGCTGAATACACCACGACGTGAGCCCTGGACCTTCGGTGAGCCTTATTTTAGTATACTCCGGGAGTTCTTACGCTTGCGTGAACAATTAATCCCTTATATGTACACGCTTTGCCAGGAGGCAGCACAGACAGGTGCACCGTTAATCCGCCCAATCTTCTGGTCCGATGATAGTGATGTGTCGTTGTGGGATGCGGACAATGCTTTCTTACTAGGCAATGATTTGCTGGTAGCTCCGGTTCTACGGCCTGATGTAACTACGCGGGAGATCGTACTACCTAAAGGATACTGGTACAGCTTCTGGGACGATACTACTGTGCAAGGACCAGGTCGTATCGAGTGTGCCACGCCACTCACACATATACCGGTGCTGGTGCGTGCGGGTAGCCTGTTACCATTAGCAGATGAAGATCGACTGGTGCTGAACATCTTCGTTCCTTCCTCAGGCTCAGGTGCTGGCCGGCTTTATTCCGATGCTGGTGACGGGTATGGTACGTGGCGACTCGACCACTTCACGATGAAGCACGATACGGATGGAATTATGGTGAACTGGCAAACCGATGGTGAGTTTCCCCTGCCCTACGCTACGGTTGAAGTCTGCCTGCATGGGGTAATAGCCAAACAAGCATACGTAGACGGTGAGACGCTAGTAACCTCAGGCCGGCAGTTTAAAGTAGGTAAATTCCAACAACTGCACATTGACGTATAGTTACCAGTGGGAGCAAGCTAGCCAAAAATGAGAGGAATTAGATGATAATGAATACCATTGTCCTCTCAGCAACAGGCGGTGACATTCTTGCATTCCATCTCCAGCGCATAACATGGATTAAACGCGACGGACTTGAATCAGTAGGAAGGAGACTATAGATATAGTCAACCACGACTTCTTAAATTCGCTGGTTCGAGTCCTGTTTGGTAGGCCGTGCAAGATAAAAGGTGGAACTAAAACCTTCTCCAAGAACTTTGCTTTCGTTTGAAAGTTCGAATTCACCCAAATGAGCGGTACTGTACGATAGGTAGAACCTTTGAACTAACTTTTACTCTTGCATTCTAATAGGACTCGTTACACAATCGTACTTTTTTTGCAAAATTTAATCCCGGCACCAGTCCAAAGGCAACACTTCCATTTTTCGAATAACTCAACTAGTTCTCGGATATTCGAGAAGGTCTTTCATAAGTGCGAACGTCCCCGCATAATATTAATTCTACCGCTAGCGGGTTTTTCCTTCAGGAAGTTGCCTACCAGTTAACTAAAGCTAGTGCTCAGGAACGGTAAAATTTATGGGGAGCACGTACGAGGGTACTCTGAATAGCCAATTACCTTGTTTTAGAGATCGTACATTACCTGACCAGACCCCATGTAATTTTTATTTATCGCCTTTTGCTCTTGTCATGGTGTATTTGGTTGTAAACATCAGGTTCGTGAAAATTATAGGCTTGGCAGGATCATTTACTCTCTTGAAATTGAGCGGGCAATGCCACAATCCTCCTACAACATGAACGACCGTGGAATTTGTGAAGGCAAACTTTTCCAGGTTATCTTCATCATCACCTAAAGACAGTTCGACTTCACCCCCCAGGTCTAGCATGTTGGTAGCATCTCCGCCGATGAACATGAGAAACTCATCCCAGTCATGTACATGAGGTTTTGGCGCCATTAAAAAGGCTTCTGTTATTGGCACCCAGGATAACGCGAAGGGAGAATGGCCAATAGCTCCCCCTTCATTCTTTCTTAGACCGAGAACCGGTTTTGTGACCTCGGCATGGAAGTCGGTAGGATATGACTTATGCCACAGGTCTCTTATAATGTATTGTTCAAATTTCGACTGTCCCATTTGGTTCCCTCCTTTTAATATTCACGGTGAGATGCATATGTATTTGCAGCAGGTCCTGTAACCCTGGATTTATAAACTAGCATCACTTCCGAGATAAATTCATTCTATATTATACTTTTTCTTCGCTGTCAAATATGTTCGTTGGGACTTATCATTCCATTTCAGTGGACAAGCCCTGTTGGGTAAGACCAAATAAGGTGATGCTTTGTTCAATGCCAACCGGTTGTACAAAAAGATGAAATGTGCAATTGAAGCACCTAGTCGACTATATTATGCCTTCAGTATATCCTTATGCCTCAATGCCCTTTCCAGTGAAGGCTGCATCTTCATCTCGCGGAACTCGTTGATGGCGAAGTCCAGGTGCTCAAGAGCTTCGGACTTCTCATCCGGGTAGTGTTCAAGGAGTAATTCGGCAAGCTGGAGTTTGCTTAGTGCCAGTTCTGGTCGGAATGGCATCTCCGTGCAGAATGGCATCTCCGTGCAGACCTTGATGGCTTCCTGGTAGTATTTACGGGCTTCGTCATATCTTTCAAGGAGAGCCGCCGCCGACCCAAAATGACGCTGTATACACGCTTGGTAGAAAATACCAAGGGTAAACAGACCGCTATCCGCCAAACGGTGTAACAGGAATTCAGTGGCATTTCGGTGTCCTGCCAGCACAGCCGCCTCTAATAACAGAGCGTCTATCGTTGAAGGTGTCTCATCTTCAGGTGAACCGGCACCCGGACGATTCATAACGAGAGTTTCCAGGATTCCAACCGCTTCAGCTTCGGAAACCTGCTTGAGAGATATCATATAGGCGGCCTTTTGACTTGGAGGAAGGTAATCCATTAGTCCAAGGACTTCACCGGTTTGGCCCAGGTGAACCAGCGCAGGTATGGATACCGGCCCGAGTGAGCGACCGTATTCAGGGAGTTCCAGTTCTTCGCTGCGTGAGAAAATACTGCGGCCTATTTCAACCGCATCCTCCAAACGGCCATTCGTGATGGCATCATAGCTTTTGACAGTCATCACGAACAGTATCAGGTGAACCTGCCCGCTACGTTCCATCACTACTTCCAACTCTTGAAAACATTGTTCGGCACGCTGCCATTGCCCGGACTCCAGAAAGGCACCACCGATTACTATCAACGTAATACCGTGTGTCGAGGACCTTAGCCCGGTCCGTGGCCATCCGGCCACTTCATCGGCGAGTTGCCAGCGCTCTTGAGTATGTTGTGGCGCTTGGGCGAAAACTATCCACATACAGGCACTGAACCAGAATGCTTCGGGGTCGCCAAGAAGACGGGCAAGCTCGATGGCCCGGCTATACGAACGTAGTCCTTCCTGAAAAGTATCATTTTGTTGTGTGTACAATCCTACCGAGCATTTAAGTTGCCCCATGCCTATATCTGCCCAGGCACGGGCAATGCTATCCGGTTCGGCGCAGCGATCAGCCCGCTCTATCCATCGTGACGCTTCGGGACTCAGCCATGTGCTTGATCTGATGGAACCATAAGCACAAAGACTATAAACCGCCACCGAACACGCTCCTCCGGCACGTATTTTATCACCTGTAGACTCGGCCAGATTGTATGCTTCCTCCAGAACAACACTTAAAGCCCGTTGCGGTTCTCCGCCTATACTAAGGGCATCTCCCAGCTCCAGGAGCAGGTCACACCGCTTTACCTTGTCCTCGGGGTCGAGGATTTCCTGCACTTTGAGCGCCTGCTCCAGTAACCTTGCTGCTTCACTATACGCGTAGACGTCAGTAGCCCTTTTGGCCGCCATCTCGCCGTATTTAACGGCTTTCTTCAGGTCGGCAGAGCCGGTGGACTGGGAGAAGTGCTCGGCAAGTTCGGCGGCATGTTCATGAAGCCGTTTGGCGTACTGAGTCTCCAGCGCCCGTGCCACCTGCTGGTGCAGCCGTAAACGGCGGGGAGCAATAAGTTCCTCATAAAGAGTCTGTCGGAAAAAGGCATGCGTGAAGCGGTAACGTACCAGGCCGACCTGTGACCGTTCCTCGAGTATTGATAATTGTATAGCTTCCTTGAGACTGTCAACAAATGCTTCTTCCTCCAGATTGGAAACCGCCTTGAGTGTATCCATAGCGAACTCCCTCCCAATAACCGAGGCTATGGAAAGAAGCTGGTTACACTCCTCGCTGATTAGTGACATCCGCTTGCCAATGACGTCACGAAGCCCCTCGGGGATGCTCATCTCCAGTGGGGTGTCCCGAGTGGGACGAAGTCGTCCTTCTTTATGAGTGAGCAATCCCTCCTCAACCAGATACCTGACTACCTCCTGCACGAAGAGTGGATTCCCTTCTGTCTGGCGGTGGACCGCCTCGGCCAGGCCCCAGGGTATTTCCTCCCTGGTAATGCTCTCCAGCATGCGCCGTACCTCGTCGGGATTGAGACCTCGCAGGAGGACACGACCATAGGTGGAGACACGCCTCAGCTCGGCAAGTGCCGCTGATAGGGGATGGCTGCGGTCTACTTCCACATCCCGGTAAGTCCCCACAAGTAAAAGCCGCGTCCCAGCCAGGTGGCGTGAGACATGCGTCAGCATATCTAATGTGCCTTTATCGGAATCATGCAGGTCTTCCAGGACAACCAGCAGGGGCTGTACAGTAGCGGCATTACTTAAGAAGCCAGTGACCGCCTGCATGAGCCGATAACGTTCTTCTTCAGGGTCACCCTTCGGTCTCGGCTTCACCTTCAATTTCTCCCTGATTTCAGAGACGATACGGGCAACATCAGCAGCACCCGTACCCAGCTCTTCGCGAAGGTCTTTAGCCTCACGGGAAAGTACATAGGAGCGCATGGCCTCGACAAAAGCTAGGTAAGGAAGCGACAGCGATCCCTCCTCGTAGCAGTGACCGACGAGTGTCCGGCCGCCTCTGAGAGTTACATAGGTAGAAAGCTGATGACAGACCTCGGTCTTGCCGATTCCCGGTTCTCCCACCACCATCATCAAAGCTCCCTGTCCCGATATAGCACCATCGAAAGCACTTTGTAGTTGTTTGAGCTCCGGCTCCCTGCCTACGAACACACGGCGGTATAGGGGATTCTCGGTCGTTGCTGCCGTAACTTCGGATGGCTCTTTTATCTTGCCTGCCTCAACGGATTCTAGAGCTTGGTGGACAACAGCCGCCGACTCCGGACGTTTCTGTGGGTCTTTCTCCAGAAGTTGAAGTATCAGTGTCTCTAACGCCGGAGGTAAATCGGCGCGGT
>SMTZ1_10018073_pt1 | contig 11568 bp, 13 predicted proteins | sample DeeMarSWOR136_30_FD_25667 | JGI IMG/M metagenome (IMG submission 25667)
AGTCATGTGTTGATGTTGGTTGATGAAGCGTTTGAGGAAATGAACACTCCCCTAGAGGATTCGGGTGTAGCTGTTCTTGGTTTAGGGTTCAAAGCTAACAGCGGTGATTTACGGAACACTCCCGCTAAACCAATTATTGAGGGTTTGTTCGCCCGAGGAGCCGATCTTATTGCACAAGATCCCTTTGCCAGATTTGATGAAGTGAATAAACTTTTGCCTCGACTTCAATGTACAAGGAGTATTCAAGAAGCTGTTCAAGGAGCCACTTGCACCGTTATCGTTACAGACCATCTAGAATACCGGAAACTAACTGCTCACTACTTGAAAAAATTGATGTCTAAGCCCAGTGCCGTAGTTGATGCTCGAAATGTCATTAACCCCCAAGACGCAGCGACTTCAGGCCTTGTTTTTCGTGGACTGGGAAAGCCCGGACCGACAACATAGGTGTCCTGGTCAAAATAGTTTTTCAGCGATTTTCTTGTAATCAGCTAGGACAACCATTCCCTTGGGTGTAGTTTTAAAGTATAGTCCGCTCGAGAGGTCTCTTCGTTTCTGAACTAGGTTTTTGTTAGTGAGCCATGCAAGGCTCCGCCGCACTTTTGAATAGGAAAGGTTAGCATTCTGCATAATGTGAGTTATTTTGAGTGGTCGAAAGGCAATAAGCCCAAGAATTTCCATGTAGATTTCTAGTCGACCCCTTCGCATGGAAGAACTTTTCAAAGCTGGTTCAGCTTCTCCGCAGAGATTGTTTATTTCTTCCTCGATTTTCTGAATCGGGTTCTCCATGAGATTTGTAACCAATTTCGCTTTTTCTCTAAACTTATGTTGTTCCTCTGGATTCAAGAAGTTGATGACTTTCGCTGCGGCTTCTTTTGGCTCAGTAATGTGGGGAATGTACCTATGAAGCTCGATTACTGGTTTAGACTCCTCCCAATACACGGTACTTACAGCTGGCTTTCCAAGTACAAAAGCTTCCATAAGCATAGTTTCTGCAGCGCCAACCGTTACATCAGCGTAGGCAACTGGATTATCAGGAATGGCGTCCACCATAACTGTTACTGGGTACTTAGCATAACGCACAGCTTGCTCTTTGGTTCTAGGAACAACAACCACGTTAAAGTCGTTCTCAAGACCACCATTGTTGGCAAGAAAAGATACGGTCTTTTCGAGAATATTCTGTTTTTGACAGAAAAACGTGGCAAATTCTGGCTCTGGTCTAATGAGGACAATAGGCGAATTGATCCCGAGCTTTTCAAACGGATTTTTTGAAGCGGGCGCGCATGTTTGTCCTTTCAAATAACAGGTGTGAAAGCCATTGAACCAAACAACATTTTCAGGATTAACACCACTTTCTTGCAGTTCAGTTCGTGTATAAAAGCTAGGAGTAAACACTTTCGCTGACAACGGAAAAACCATACGGTTCACGTGGCGCTCCCGTTCATCATAATAGATGGTCCAAGCAGGTATGTTAAGACCAAAAGCCACACGGACGGCTTCAGGCCAACGCTCCGTTAACAACAAATCTGGCTTTTCTCTTTCAATTATGGGGGCAAGCTCTTGCACAGTTCTCGCGTAAGCTTGCAACTTGCCATGAAGTGTAGAACCTCCATGAAGCCCCACAGGAAAGTAATCTAATCCCCTCGCGTCGAGCATTGAAAATATGCGATCATGATTTCGAGCAGTAAGAATGAAATCAAAATTCTTTTTCAATCTTTCTATTAAAGGATAGAAGAAGTTAACCTGGAATGGAGTGCTAATTGCAATCCAGATTTTTCTGATAGGATGTATTGACTCTTGTTTCGACAACTTTTTAGACTCCGATTGTGTCGTCATTTCAATTGGCATAGACTACTAATAAATAGCTGTGAAAAACAAAACTATAATAAGCTACTAGAAAAAATTTTTTAAAGCTCTATACACTTAAATTAAAAAAATTGTCAAGACGATTCCTAGAATTGCATAGAAACTTTGCATAAACAGCAAAGCCAAAACTAGGTCTCTCTCCTTTAGTTTCGTGGCTTTCATGAACGCGTGGGGGAGAGCTGGATAAGGTGGAGGAACCAAACTTCCATCAACATCAACCAACGTGTCACCGTAAACCCTCCGATGAGAAAAGGGGTTACGAGAGATCATCTTCAAAGTAAAATCAATCGCTGACGGTATCATAATAATGATGCCCGCGACTTCCATACGACCTACAATAGAGATAGAAGAAATCGCAGCACCTGCCATCAACGTTCCAGTGTCTCCAGGAAAGATTTTTGCGGGATACCAGTTATATCTTAAAAAAGCGAGGTAGGCAGCGGTCAAGGTGAAAGCCAGTGAGGCAAGCTCCATTTTTCCTGAGAAAGTACACAATATGCCTAGTGCAAAACAGGAAACAGCTGCCATGCCTGCTTCCAACCCGTTGAAACCAGCTAACATATTAGTTAGGTTTGACGCAGTTGCCACAGCCAGAGGCACCAGCAACAAATAGAAACTTCCGAGGTATATGGAACCAAAGTAAGGAAAGCGAATGTCAACGAAACTTCCGGCGCATACCAGCAGAGGCACACTAGCCAATGCAACTAGGAACGGTTTATGCCTCTGTCGGAAAGCAAAAAGGTCATCGACAGCTCCGATGGCACCAACGAAAATGATAGTTAAAAATGCAGGCAACAAATCAAAAGCTTCGGGTGACAAAAACAAGCTCACACCGAAAGCTCCACCAAATCCCAAAAGAACTGTGAGACCGCCCATTTCTGTACAAATAGGTTTCGTAAGCTTGTGAATGTCAACCCCAACTATTTTATGTTCCTTCAATTTATGAATCAAAATGGGGGTCACAAAATACGTGATACCAAATGCAATGAATGTTTCTAGCAAGACTAAGATCGTTTAGAACCCCTCCGTTCCAAAAATCTGACTAGTATCTGCCAAAAAGCAATGGAACCTAAAGCAAAGCCAACAACTCCACTAAGAAACGTTGATGCTGCTCTAAGCAAATGACCTAAACATGCTGAGATGAACCAAACAACGTCCATACACAAAAAAGCTAGAACGATTGGCTGAAAGCTCAAGACCATTACGATGAGCATTGCTTTGATTCGATCCAGCCAACTCGGCAAGCCGTTAGTCCTCCAAGATCCTTATTGGAAGATCAACAAACAAAATGTGATAGTCTTGATTGGCTATTCCCTCAGCCCTGACCTTGCATGCATGTTTCTAAAGATATGCGCTCGTCTTTCCGCCAACAAATGTCATCAAAACCTTTACATCCCTAATTTTTCCGGCTTTATCTTGAACGGATCATTGGACAAGACAAACATGTCAGCGAGTTTTTCTTCCTCAATAGTTCCCCTAAAGTTTTCTTCAAAGCTGGTGCAAGCAGCATTCGCCGTCCATGCATGCATAGAATTACTTGCGTTAATATCACACGAGAACTTCTTTTTTACTTTCCATTCGCTTCGGATTGTGTTCGTTGCCGAAACACATGTTCTCGAGCAGTAACCTATCTTTGCGAACTTCCTTCATTTCATCACCGATTCTCCTGCACCGCTTAAGGTAATCGGTATACGTCTGAAGAAAAATCTTTCCTTTCCAAGTGATCAAGTAAAAACAATCATCGTGACATTTCACTAAACCACGGTCCAAAAGACTCTTCAAGTACTTTTTCAATTGGCGATAATTCAAACTAGCCTGATACATAATCCTAGTTTTCTTAGTCTTTTCCAAGGCGGCAGACAGCATATCCCTTATGATCTCTAATCTTTCTCGTTTCTTTTTCTTGTTTTTCAAGAGACCAGAATCCGATAACGTAAACAACTACATCCCCCCAATCGGAAAAACGTGGCTTCACAAAAATTGAAAATCGGTTTGAAAGAAGTAATGCGCCTCTTACCTCTCGATACGATAGTAGAGCCATCCCATGCCGCCTTTCTTAAGCTGCTGAATCCTCTTGCGCTTTCGATGCGGCACGGTTTTCTCAACATTACATTTTCGAAAACGCTTCTGCTTGTTTAGAACGGTGCGAGCGAACTTTCCCCATCCACCCACCGAAGGACGAGGGGGAACAAACTGTTCAGCATTCTGAACATGTGAACTCAGAATTTCTTTGAAACTCAAAGGCTTGAAATCTCTGGTGGCAATTATCACAGTGCCCCGCTCAACAAACAACAACGAGTAGTCTCGGTTTGCAATGCTCTCAGCCAGAACCTTGTCTTCGATGCGGTCGCGCCAAAGCAACCTCCACTCTCCCTCAAGATAATCCACTGGGAGCTGAAGACTTACCCTTTTCACAGCTATCCAATCCCTCCGTGAATGGAGCGGAACAGAAAAGCTACCTGACAACTCCTTCCAATGATTCACAGTTCAAAGGCGCGTGCGCATAGGGTATACTCTACTTGCATCTTATAAAACATGCAGAAAGAAAACTATAGTAGTGTGTTATAGAACAATAGAAGAAAAAGTATAGTAGTGTGTTATAGAACAACATAGAGTTTCCAATGCATGCATGCAGAGAAAACCATACCACAGGCTCTACTAGATTGAAATGTAGTCTCATATCCACTCTACACGATTACATGCATGCATTAGTTATCACCATACCTCCAATTTTTTGGTTTTGATTTCTTTGTATTTTTACGCGCGCGATTATGAGAACAAGCGCAGCTGACTTAAGCTGGTTTGTCCACTTCCAGCTTTCTTATTCCAGCTATAACGTCACATCGGTTTCTGCATGCATGTTGTTGAGATATACCAAAACATTTTAATACAAAGCTAATTATATATAATTAAAGATGTAATTAAATATAATTGGAACTGATCTCCATGAAAGACAGACCAAAGAAATTCACCACAGTCTCCATACCCATCCCCCTCTTCAAAAAAGTTGAAGAACGGATCAAAGGCACGGGATTCACCTCTGTTTCCAGCTACGTTGCCTATGTCCTCAGGGAAATCGTAGCCGAAGAACAGAAGGAAACAGAAGAAGCTTTCACTAGAGAAGACGAAGAAAGAGTTAAAGCCAGACTTAGAGCCTTGGGCTACATTGATTAGAAAACATGAAATGGGGGAAAATGTAGTGAAAGATCATCTGGAAGATTTGGAAAGAAGAAGTATCTCTATTATACGAGAAGCCAAAGCCCAATTCAAAAACCCAGCCGTACTTTGGAGCACCGGGAAAGACTCCACCGCAACGGTCTGGCTATGCAAAAAAGCTTTCTTCGGCAAGATTCCTTTTCCAGTAATCCACATCGACACCAGTTACAAGTTCCCAGAAATCTACGAATTCAGAAACAGAATCTCAAAGGAATGGGGCTTCAATTTAGTCGTAGCCAAAAACGAGGAAGCCCTTAAAGAGGGAATGTCCCCAGGAAAAGGAAGACTGCACTGCTGCACTTTACTTAAGACAGAAGCTTTGAAGAACTTGCTCAAGGAACAAAAATTCGACGCTTTGATTCTTGCAATAAGAAGAGACGAGCATGGAATCAGAGCTAAAGAGAGATATTATTCTCCCCGAGACACGGAGTTCAAGTGGAATTACGCGGATCAACAGGCAGAACTATGGGATCTATACGTAAAACCCTCCGAAGACTTTTCTCACATGAGAGTTCACCCAATTCTGCACTGGACTGAACTTGACGTTTGGCAATATGTCAAGCAAGAAAAACTGCCCATAAACCCATTGTACTTCGCGAAAAATGGGAAAAGATTTCGAAGCCTAGGATGCATGCCCTGCACTGTTCCCATACCCTCACAAGCCGATACGATAGATAAGATTGTTCAAGAACTCAAAACTTCAACTACTCCCGAAAGGGCAGGAAGATCCCAAGACAAAGAAAAAGCCTACATGATGCAGAAACTGCGAAGTCTGGGCTACATGTAGGATAGGTGTCCAGTCATGATTATCCTCGCCCTAGACGCCTTGGACCTAAAACTAGTCCAAAAATTCAAATGTAAAAACTTAATGCAAAAAGAATACGGACAAACCGACATTTCAGACTTCAAAGAGGCAAGAACCATAGTCTTATGGGCATCTTTCCTCACAGGCAAAAACATGGAAGCCAGAATCCCATTAAAGACTCAATGGGAGTTCAAGCTGGACACTGAAGAAACTTTTCTGAAATTCTGCAACTCCCATAAAGCAATAGACGTACCCTCATTCTCCTTCAAGCAACAAAACCACCTGGAAGAAAGGAAACTTCTCAAAAAATACTTTGACGACAAAGCCACAATTGAAGAATATGATGCCCTCGTTTGGAAATATCACGAGGAAAACAAGAAAGAATTCTTTGACTCTATAGGCAAGTTCGATCTAGTCATGGGCTACTTCAATCTTGCAGACGCTATTGGCCATCTAAGTTTCGGTGTCTCTGAAAAAATGAAAGCGGTATACTACGAGCTTGATAAACTAGCGAAAGAAGTCAAAGACTTAGACGATTTTATTCTAGTTATATCAGATCATGGAATGAAAGCCATAGGAAGATATGGCGACCACACAAAGAACGGCTATTACTCTGCCAACCGAAAACTAGGGCTCAACCTTGCCAAAATAACAGATTTCTACAACGTAATGAGGACTAACAAAAAATGAGTCTCCCCAAAATCAACCTAGTAGTCGTAGGTCACAAAGACCATGGAAAATCCACTTTGATAGGAAGACTACTTTACGACTCCAAGGCCATTCTAGAACAAAAAATGCAAGAAATCAAAAATGAACTAAAGGAATCAGGAAAGAAAGAATTTAGATTTGCCTTTTTGTTAGACAGCCTAGAAGAAGAGAGAAAAGGCGGTTTAACTATAGACATAATTCAAACGCCCTTCAAATCAAAAAAATATTTCTACACAATCATAGACTGCCCAGGTCACAGAGAATTCATAAAGAAAATGATTACTGGAGCATCGCAGGCCGACGCCGCTGTGCTAGTTGTGGCTTACGAAAAAAGCAGGTATGACGAAACATGCAAGGAATTAAGGAAAATTTTTGGCTCTTTAGGATACGAAAAGCCACCGATGACACCGATATCCGCGTTAACTGGAGACAACGTTTTCACAGAATCGAAAAAAATGGAGTGGTATAAAGGTTTGACCCTGATTGATACTCTAGACAGGACAGTAAGCCCATCCACTCTTCCAGTGAACAAGCCTCTAAGAGGTTTTGTCCAAGACATTTATCGACATGAAGACGAAGAAATCATTGTTTGCAAAGTTGAGACAGGAATTTTAGAAACAGGCAAAGTAATTAGTTTCAATCCTTCCGGGAAGCAGGGACTGCTTGAAACAATAGAGGTTTTTGGTGCTAAGACAAGGAAAGCAAGGCCTGGTGATTCAGTTGGTCTCCGTGTAAATGGCGTCAATCAAATTGAAAGGGGTGAAGTGATAAGTTATCCAGAGAATATGCCAAGAAAAGTCAAAAACTTTGTTGCCCAAATAATCCTGTTTTCAGACATCGAAATAAGAAATGGTGACATACTGCGAATCCGGTGTGGAACTGCGGAAAAGAAATGTAAAGTACAAAGAATTTTGAAAGAAATTGATCCTATTAACCTCACTGTGCGCACCAATTTTCCCGAAATCTTGAAGGATGAAAGCGTCGGAGAAGTAAAGCTTCTTCCACTTGAGTCGTTATGTGTGGAGAGATATTCAGAAGTTCCTCCGCTGGGAAGATTTGTCATTGAGAACAAAAAAGGAACTGCAGGTGCTGGGCTTGTCCTCCAAGTTGAATAGGTCTATCATGATTGAATTAGGATGCGTGAGCGCCTATGTCGGAATTGATTCTTGTCTCGATGGTATTGTTCGGTCTGTTTGCGGAATTTATTGATGGCTCACTGGGGATGGGGTATGGGGTAACTTCCTCATCTTTCATAATAACTTTAGGTGTAGCCCCCGCAATCGTTTCAGCCTCTGTTCACACTGCAGAAATCTTCACTACATTCTTTGCTGGTATGTCACATTGGAAATTTGGCAATATTCGTAAAGACATTGCTGTACCCTTGATTGTTCCAGGAGTCATAGGTGGTATCCTCGGAGCAACTTTGCTTTCAAACATACCAGCGTATATAACAAAACCGGTAATAGCGCTGTTTCTCGCATTTATTGGCCTTATCATCTTCATTCGGTTTGTCATGCGAAAAAATATTATAGTAGCCGATAAACCGATATCTAGAACTGGGCTTTCAACGCTTGGTTTCATTGCTGCTTTCTGTGATGCCTGCGCAGGTGGAGGATGGGGCCCAATCGCGACACCAACCCTAATAATGAGCAATAAGAGCCAACCTCGAAAAGTTGTTGGATCAGTTGACGCATCAGAATTCTTTGTTACCATTGCAGAAACGATAACGTTCATGTTACTATTAGGACCAGAGAATTTCCATTGGAATTGGGTTCTAGCACTAATTATTGGTGTAGGAATAGCAGCTCCAGTAGCTGCATATACATGTAAAAGGATATCGATGAGACTGTTGGGAATATTAGTGGGATTGATACTACTAATAACAAATTTGAGAACTCTACTTAACATATTTGGAGCAATGGTATGAGTTTCAGCCATACACCTTACGCGTGAGATATCCGACGTGCGTCTCTAAAGAGTGATGGCCAAACTTTCTACGAGAGCAATGAACATTGGGGCAAGACGGTTTGCTGAGATTTGCGCGCGCTTCATGGGATTGCATGCATGCATTATTCTAATAATCCAATTTTCACTTAATTTTTTGTAAAAAAGATGATACCTTTGTTTGCAGTATTCAGCAAGTTCATTTTCTGCATGCATGCCAAAAACCTTAACGGATATTAAACAAACTACAACATATCTCACTAAGAGAGATTTAGAGCGTGTATCTCGTTACGTTAAACAGAGTTCTGAGATTAAACTCATTAAACAGTTGGGACAAAAACGGTGGGCAGTAATCTAGATTTGGCTCTAGTATGTTTGGCTTTTAAAACTCAGCGCTACATACCACTAACAGAGATTCAGAGAGTGTGCCTCGCCACCTTAAAAGGTGCTTGAACATTAAATTTGTCAAAAGGTTAAGGCAGAAAAGCGCTGTGTTTCGCCCTGACGGTTGCGTCATATGTCGAAGGGTTCTCAACAAATGCGGACATGAATTCTTGTTAACCCTACGCGTTAACTAGATAGTACAACGTTTGAAGCTCTCAGAGAATTGATGGCACTGCAAGGAACAGACAGAACAATCTGAGAGCGCTATATCAATCGGTTTTCTCCCAATGAATGCGGAAAGTCTGAAGCCCTGGGAAAGCGTCTAGTTTCGGCGTCACAAGGATTAACTTTCGCAAGAACCTTCTGCTCCTGTAAACAAAATCTCTCAAAGAGCCTAAGTCTTGATATAATTGGCACTCCTCTATGATTAGAATCCAATTTTTCATGTTCCCTGCATATGCATGTGTGACTAGATTTCTGATGGTTAAATCAACTTCCGTTTTTGCTACTTCGGGGTCGTCAGATGGAACAATTCTTAACCTCTGGTTTGGTTTCTTCCAATCTATGGCATGAACAGATTTTCCAAGGTTTTCTAGTGAATCATACTCATTTCCCCTATCAATGACCAAAACACTAACGCGACCATGCTGATTGCCTAGGGCAGGTATCAACTTGTTTCTGATGAAGTGGGTTTTCCCGTTATTTGGTAAACCCACGATAACATCGGGCGTGGTTTCCTTCATTACCTCTTTTATTGTGGGAGGTTTGTCACTTTGTTTTAGTAGAGCATGGATTATGGAGTGAATGTTCTTATATCCGATAGCGTCTCTTCTTCTCAACAACTCCTCAAAGTCTTCCACGCGAATCCGTACATGATGTGTTCTTATGCCGCTTGGTTTGCGACCTCTCAAAACATTTCACCGAAAACTGCTAACTAACGAAAATCTACTCGCTTACTCTTCTTTCAGCACATCCTTCGCCGATAACATTACATTAAGGAACACTTTCGCTTCCGAAAAGTGTGAAATGTGCATATGATTTCGCACGTTGTGAAATCGAGCTGATTTGTAAATTGGGGCATCAACAATCCTTTCCTCTTTGACTTTGTGTTTCTTTCTTTTCTATTTCTTTCTTCCACTTTTTTCACATTTTTGCTTGTGTTTCCGAACCATTTCAAAGATTTCAAAAGTTCGCATCCACTCTTCTTTTGTTGGTGGCTTTCCTCCATATGTCTCCAACAAGGTTTCGCCATATTCCTTCCTGAACTGCGTTTCAAAGTTTAGTTTTCTCTGTTCTTTGCTTATTCGTTCAACTTCCTTCTTCAAAAACTCCAAGTCACCGACTTTGGTTTTCAGCTCTTGAATTTCTTTGTCTCTTTTTGCTAATTCTCCTTTTAATTCCATGATTGTTTGGTCTGTCTCGCTTGGTGTCGAAGTTTCCAGTCTAAGATATGGCATGGCTTTTTCCGCATACAATTGTCTATGAAATTCTACATCTTTGGGACGGTAATGTTCATCTTGACCTTCCTTAACTATGTGCCCCATCCAGAATTGAACAAACTCAAAGCCCGCTTGATTAGCGTATTTTCTGAAAAACTTCCTTAGATTGTATAACCTAACTGTTCGTGGCTTGCCCTCTTGCTTTTGCTCGTAGTTCATGATCCCTTTTTCTTTTAGCTTTTCAATGGTAATACGAAAAATCACGCTGTAAGTGTTGGGGGTTATAGGATTGTTTGCCCCGTGAGATGTAAACAAATAATCATCTAACCCTACGTTTGGTCTTGTTGATAAATAAGCCTTCAAGTATTTTACCGATTCTTTGCCCATGAAAGTGAAGTAGCTTTGGTATTCGCCTTTCGCTATTTCTTGTGGAACCTCTATCTTGCAAGGTATGATTCCTTTGCTAAATTCGGGTTCAATATGCTTCAGTTTGAGATTACACAAAGTAATCGGTCTTAACCCACTTTGAGTTATCATACAGTAAAATGCTCTGTCTCGAGGTCTAGAAATCGCTAAAATCTGTTGAACTTCCTCCCTAGTGATATCCCGGTTATGATACGTGACTTTGGCTCTCCCCAGCGGGACATGTCCAAGCGGCAGGTCGTTATATTTGAAAAAACTCCTTACTATCGCAACATAGGTTTTGATCGTACCCGAAGCATAGCCTTCCTTCACGCGTTTGGAAATCAAAGCCCTAAGATACCGCGCATACTTCCTTCGAAAATCCCTATCTCTCATATTTTCATACTCATCCAATATCTGCTGTGCTGTTTTTCCTATGAAATCGCAAAAAGTAGCTAAAGCGTATTCGTATTGAACACGAGTCCCTTCACTCTTGGAATGAGAATACGCGACGTTATCAGTCCAAGCTTGAACCAAGTCAAACTGCTCCATATCCTCCGCCTCTGCTAAATTAGCTGAGGGGGGCGGTATATAAAACTATGGGCATAACGTAAAAATTCTTTTAGGAAACATTTCTAACGTGAAAATCTCGTTGCTTCAAAATGGAAAAAATGTGACCTCAACGCGATCAAGCATTTGTGTGACAAATACTATTGAGGCTATATGTAGCCTATCTCACTGTATTCAGAGACTAAGGGTTTAAAACGGATTACCTTTTTCTTCTTTTTCTTTTGCGACCAGCACTTC
>SMTZ1_10019144_pt1 | contig 11568 bp, 7 predicted proteins | sample DeeMarSWOR136_30_FD_25667 | JGI IMG/M metagenome (IMG submission 25667)
CAGTCAAAGCCAAATATTCACCTTTTGAGCCATCATGAGCAACATCAATCGCATGATGTTCTTCCATCAGCACTTTTTTAACGAAGGTAGCGACATCAGGCTCGTCTTCAATGATGAGAATACGCATATATATTTTGGAATTTTTAAAACAACCATAATAATTTGGCCAAAATTGTCGTGGCAGTCAAATGAAAAGAATTGCTCTCTTTTAAGTAAGTCTGATTGACGACAAAATAAAAGTAACTTCCAATTTTTGGCAGCCAATTCAACCTATAATTCAGAATGATCTAATCATCCTCATTGTTCCATTGACCGAATAAGCTGGTGTATAATTTTGAGCTAAATTCATATTCAATGCGCCCACCCACTTCATCGGTGATGAATTTAGCATCAGTGAGTTGAATCGAATTCCGCTCCCAATCGGCGCTGATATTTACATGTTTATTCAGATTCCAGTCAACATAGAATTCCAGTTGATTGCGCTTACCGGTATAAAAATTTCCCCAGTTCCAGTCTGCTTCCATGGAGAAGTCTCTTCCACCATACGATTCAAATTGTATTTCATACTGATTGTACCAGTAATCGCCTGAAGGAATGTACACGTCATCAATAATCTCAAACGATTCGTCCAATCGGTCAAAAGTACGCTGTATGTTGAACTCAAAAAAATCGCCGCTTTTCAGCTCAAATCCCAGGGGACGTCCCTCCCAAAAAAGAGATTCCATTTTCTTTTTGTCTTCAGTTAGGTAATAGGAGAGCTCAAACGGTTTGATCTCCATCTGGTTAATCCAGGGGATAAATCCAGGACGGGGATTGAGCTGTAATTCGGAGGCATAGCGGGTGTAGTTTTTTCTTCTCAGGAAGCCAATTTCAGGATTAAAGTCTTTTTGAATCGTTTCGGCAGATAGATCAAATTCCACAAAATCGTTGGGAAAGCTTAGATACGCATCGTAGCCGAAATTATTGGTATTGCTTTAATTCCCTGTTATGGACTGGGAAATGGCGCCGCCGACTTTGAGATTTTTGTCGCCAAATATTCTGGACGTGACATAATTGGCATCCATGCCGTAAACATAGTTGTAATGTTCATTGCTGTTTTTTGCAGTCACAATCATGCCGATGTTCGACTGCCCGAGTACATCCTGTTTCAGCCGAATAACAGAATAATTGGTCGTGGGAAGCGTGTCTTTTTGAGCGGTCTGAATCGACAGTAACCCGATATTTGTTTTGTTGGCTTTGCCAGTGAGACGGGCACCGCCGATAATTGGCACTTCCTTTCTTTCATGGATGCCGATTCTGCGAGTGTAAAAAGTTTCGGAATTACTCCCTACATTGAATTCAAAGATATCTTTACCTTCCAAAAAGAAATCTCTTTTTTCAGGATACGAGATTGAAAAGCGAGACAGGTTGATCTGCACTTTATCCGATTCAACCTGGGAAAAATCGGTGTTCAATGTGAAATTTAATTTCATGGTGGGGGAAACAAGATAATTGAAATCTCCGCCGATTCGTTTGACATATTTTAATTTTTCATCTGTTTCCTTTTCAAAACCACCAGTAATGTAAGGCTTGATCTTATACAATTTTTTCCCTGCGATATCTTTGAGACCGATTAATTTACCTGCCTGTGAAATTTTTTTCAGGCTATAATCCCTTGACCAGCCCTGCCACAGAACCTGTTCATTTTTTCTACGAATGTTTCGCTCGAGATTAATCCCCCAAATTTGTTCACTTTGATTGGAAAATTTCAGCGATGAAAACGGAATCGCAATTTCTGCAAACCAGCCTTCGTCTGTGATTTTTGTTTTAATATTCCAGACACAATTCCAATCTTCGTTAACACCGCTGCCTTCGTCGGTAATTAAGACTTCGGCAAAAGCGCCATTGGGATTGATCACAAAGAGATAGTCATAAAAACAACGATGAAATAAAAAAGCTTGTTAGATCTGTTAATCATCTGATCATTTTCCCCTTAATTAATTGATTTTGTAATATGTTAAGTGGGGCTTGCATCCGGAGTGGAGTCGAGAAGTGTGATGCTGCAGGGGTATCCTTCGACTCCACTCAGAATGAAGATTGTATTGATTAGTTGCCAGAGTTCAGTCAGTTAAATACAACATCTGTCCGTTCCAGCACAATGCCGGGCGGCGTTTCAAATTGTTCTATTCGATAATATCTGCCGTCAAATTATCGTAATAAGTCACATTGTTCGGCTTGCACCAGAGGCCGAAAGCCCCTGCTTCAGCGAAGGTGTTGTCCATATGCGTGAACAGTTCCTCCCCATTGAAATACGCCGTAAAACTATTTCCTCTGGCTAAGAGCTGCAGTGTGTGCCACTGTCCCGTCGGAACATCGATATTTTTTCCAGCGAGCGTGGATCGTTTCCCATTCTCCACTTTATAGAACCGTACACGTGTCTCGTGGGGAACGGCGCGCAGGAGGTAATAATTGTCCGGATTCTTGAACCGTACAATGATCCCGGTGCCATCATGAATGGCTCCTTTCACCGAGGCAGGCGGGTTTACCGGGAAAAGCCGGACAGTTAGTCTCAGATCCCTTGCTTTCGAGTTCTTAACCCAAGCCACAGGAAAGACGCCGTCAGGATCTTCATCCCAGAAACCCACATGGGCGAGGACGGCGTTCCCATCGACCTTTTTAACGCGCCACTCGGTTCTCTTCCACTCTCCTGTCATGCCTGTTTGAAAGTCTTCGGGTAATGCACCTTCCTGAGTTTCTTCGAATGTATAGTGAACCATATGAACATCTTTTCCCTCTGCAAAATCTTCAAATGATACGGAGAACTTGTCTTCATTCTCCTTTGTCCTTGTTTCTTTATTGGCGATCATGCCGGATTCATCCACCTCCAAGCCCACAACGGTTTCGCCTTTTTTCAACTGCACCTCAAAAATCATGGGCACACCGGGTTTTTCCAGACTTTCAACCTTAATGACCTGATAATCGCCAAATTGCAACTTTAACGTGTTCATGATTGGTTGTGGTAAATCTTCTTTTTTAAGAATGCATTCCGTCTCCAGCCATTTTCCAGTCGCATCAAAATTGGCGGACATTACTTTGCCATTCAATTTAAATTCGGCTTCATATTCAGTATCGGATTCTTTGCCCCAATTTAAATTTGTCGCGGCAGCATATTTTGCATTAAAGGCAGCAATGATTTTTTCTGGTACAGCTATGTTCATTCTGATTTCCCCTTTTTCTTCCTCTTCTTCCTCCTCTTCCTTTTCTTCTGATTCTTTTTCATATTTTTCTTCCTCTTCCGCACTCTTTATCTCCTCTTTTTCGATAAGCTTGCCGGTATCAGAGAAAAGTAATTCGTATTTTTTTTGATCTTTCGTGTTCAGCAATTTCACTTCAAAAAATTGCTTTCCCTCTTTTTGTAATTTCTCCGCAAGCTGGATGGAGAATTGCTGAAATTCTCTGGCAATCGCTTGATGGATATTATTAGGTAATTGTTCAGCCGCAATTACTTCTTCGATGGCGGCTACTGTTCCATCGGGTTTGTAAATAGCGTCAATTCTCCTGCCTTCGAATACACAGGAAATTTCATATAACGTTTGCCCATCCTCTTTTTCTTCGGCATATTCCTTAATGGCAGCGCCGGGATATGCCTGGTTAAAAACCTGCAGCACTGCCTGCGGGACTTCTTTGGCGGTAATTTCCCGTTCCTGTTCTTCTTCCTCGCAGGAAACCAGGGAGAATGCTAAGATAGCGATCACAATTAATTTGAATGTGTTGATCAGTTTCATGATTTGTTCCTTTCATAGTTTGTTAGTTTTTTTTAGTTTATTAGTTCCCAACCTGCACAATCCAGTACCTAAAAGAAAAGAATAGAAAACGAATAGAACGGATTTAGCGGATTGAAACGGATCTTTTTGGTCATAAAAATTGATCCATTCATATGCGTTCGATCAGTTAAATGCTCCGAAGGCGGATCTCAGCCAGAGCGAATGATCCGCGTTCTATTTTCATTAGTCAATCATTTTATAGTATCTTCAAACTTAAACTCCTCTTTTTCTTTTTCCTTGTTAGCTGATTTGCCAAAACGATAAGTAAATCCTAAATAGATAATTTGTGAATTCCTTTTGCTCTCAGTTTCTTCATATAAAATTGATGTATCGATTCGGCGCCTCCATTTTAGTGACTTGAATACATCCGATACGGTAAGTGTGAGCGATGCCTTTTGATTGAACAGAACCTGGCGCATGCCCAGGTTCAACAAGAATGAGGGCAATCGCTTCCCCTGGGGCGTCAGGCGGGCAGAGCGATAATAGGCATTGATCTGTATTAAATTCGAGCTCGCCACATGAAGGTTGGCAGCCAGTTTTGCATTCCATGAAACTGTTGATTTTTGATCTGAATAGCCCAGGTTGGAGGCATCGATGACCTGATAAAATGCATCGGCGTTAAAATTCAATGACAAGTATTTTTTCAGATCACCTGAGACGATAAACTCCATTCCAGCCGAACGATCTGTTGAAAGATTGGCAAAGGTCGTCAACATTGTGGTCTCATTCACAAACTGACGGATTTCGGTGAAAGCATCATATTTGTATCGGTAATAAACAGTTGGCAAAATGGAAAAATGCTTCTGTTTTAAATGATATCCAAATTCAACGGAATGAATTTGTTCCGGCTTGATTTTGGGATTGCCAGCTTCCATGTTGCGGGGATCAGAATATTCCGCAAATGGATTATGTTCATCGCTGTCCGCCCGGCGTACCCGGCGGCTGTAGTTGAACTGAAACTCATGGTTATCGCCCACATCGTAAGCCAGATGTAGGGTAGGATAAAGCTTGAAATAGTTGTTAGGGATTGTTGAATCCGAAGTGACCAGATTGGAAGTGATGAGTGCCTGCTCAGCGCGCAATCCGGCTAAAAAACTGAAATCCTCAATCGAGTGACCGAACGTGGCATACAGTGCATGGATGTCCTGGTGAAACAGAAACCGATTTGTTTTGATATCATCTCGCATAAACTCGCCCACATAGCCGGCTTCAAGTTCAGTCTCTTCGTCGATAGGGTAAGTATACTCAGCGTAAAATTCAACAAGATGTCCGCCTTTTTTTACCAGGATGTGGCGAAGCGCATTGGAAAAGCCGGGAGCTGTATAAATTTCATCGTAATGATTATCTTCCTTTTCATCATAACCGGAATAGTTGAGTTCAAAATTCAAAACATGATCTTCTTTATCAAAATTATGTTCATAATTGGAATTAATTTCATATTCTTTTTCATACTCATCATTGGTTCGGTCGGCGGTAAAATCAGTTGTAATCTGTCGCATGCCGTCACGAAAAGTAGTCTGTGAATTTTGGGTGTGATAAGAATCCTGGTAAAAATAATCACCTGATAGGCTAAATTTGTTTTTATCGTTGATTGAATAATCCAATCCCAAATTCGCAATATGGGCAACCGGTTTTACCGAGGATGAACTGGTGTTATCGTAGTAGCTTGTAACCTGATTCAATGAATCTTTTTTAACTCTCGAATCGATATAAATTCGCGGACTATTGTTGCGGCGCACGCCATAGCTGCCGAACAGATTTATTTTTCCTGGATTATAATTAACAGTTGCATTAGCATTATAGCGATTCAAATTCCCGGCATTGGCTATAACTGTTCCATTTAAACCGGAGCGGGACTCTTTCTTCAATACAATATTAATGATGCCACCGACACCGTCCGGTTTGTATTTCGCCGAAGGATTGGTAATCACTTCAATTCGTTCAATAGTATTGGCAGGCATCTGCTGCAAAGCCACCGCACTATTTTTCCGCATTAATAATGACGGTTTCCCATTGATAAAAATAGTGACATTACCTGCGCCCCTTAGGCTGACATTGCCATCCACGTCAACCGAAACAGAGGGAATGTTTTGTAACAGATCACTGGCAGAACCGGTCTGGCTGAGAATATCTTTCTCAACATTGTAAACTTTGCGATCAATGGAGTTGTTGAAGGTTTCTTTTTCGGCAGTAACTTCCACATTTCCCATGACAATTGGACTGACTGTGATGGCAAGTGTGCCCAAATCATATTTCTCATTTTTTATAGTAAATAATCGAGTTGTAAGGGTTTCAAATCCGATAAAACTGATCTTCAGATAATAACTGCCATTGGGCAGATTGTAGAAATTAAAAATTCCATTTTTGTCTGTCGTAGTGCCAGAAACCTGGGAACCATCCTCTGCTTTGAACAACAGGACATTGGCGCGCTCTATTGGTGTTTTGGTGGAATTTTCAACTGTTTTTCCAGTGATAGAACCGTTTGTAATTTGCTGTGCTGAGTGAGCAAAACTGGTCAAGAGTACTCCAATCAGGATCGTTCCGATTACAAAATATTTGGTCATTAATGTTCTTCCCTGCTTCGATTGGCTGAAATGGTTTGATGAATTATTGATGGATAAATATACAAACAAAAACTGAACTCAAACTGAAATTTTGGATTAATTCCAGATAAATTTTTGTAACATCAAGAAAATAAACTTGAAACATATCGCTATTTAGTGCTTGTTGCAAAAATCAAAATCTGATGAAACGGCGTCATTCCTGCGAATGCAGGAATCCCCTTATAAACTTATACTTAGGTCAAATAAAGAAGGAGATGCCTGCATACGCAGGCATGACAATTCAACCTGTTTTGGGAATTTTGCAGCAGTAACTATTTAGGATATATAAATATATAACACGCTGGGAAAATAAAACTTGTGATCTATAATTCAAAAAAAATCGCAGCTATTAATTCGATCTTGACGTTATGATTAAGAGTTTTCAGAATTTTATGAGTACGAAGAATTAGAGGGAATGTGATGGTAATTGCTGTACCCTTCCCTTCATCACTTGCAACATAACTTTCACCTTCGCGAGGTTCCCCTCATCCATTTTGATAAAGAAAGTCCCAATCCGCTGCTATCAATATTTCGCGTTCTGGCTTTTTCCACTCGATAAAAGCGATTAAATATATGTGGAAGATCTTGTGCGGGGATTCCAATTCCAGTATCACTGATTTTAATCTCAATTATATTATTTTGGGCTTTGAGAAAAAAATCAATTTGCCCCCTTTTTGTATATTTCAAAGCATTGTCCGATAAATTAAGCAGCAAACGATGGATAAGCTGCTAATCGCCAATGAATTCGACTAAATCACATTGAGTCAGGTTAATCTTTAGGGGAGGATTTGCAGCAAGGATTTTTACATCCGCGCAGGATGGTGAATGGTATTCGTAGCTCATGGGCAGCATCCTGGGTAAATTGCTGGACTCTTTTCACCCCATCTTCAAGACGGACTATCATTTTATTCAATATCGCAACAAGAAGACCAAACTCATCTTTTCCAGTATATTCGGGAAGGCGTTGGCTACTATTCATTCATTAAAGTAATTTTCTCTGTGGCTACAGCGGCAGCAACAATGGATCGCATTACTATGCCAGCTAGAAATCTACCTCCGATGAAAACCAGGATCAATGTCAGTGGAATTCCAATAAGAAGTATTTCTCTGAACTCATCAGCGACTTCCAGAAAAGTTTGATTTTCTACTCCCAATACAAGCGCACCCCCGTCATCTCTGGTGATGGAAACTCGATAAAATTTCCCGTTCAAGCGTTGATTGTAAGATCATTGCTTTTTTGATAGAAAACTTTTTGGTAGCTCAAGTTGAGCATTCTTTAATCCACCTGCGTAAATCCTTCTATTATGATTCTATACTAATTTTATCAATCATCAAAAATAATACAAATACTTCACCTTAAAAACTCCAATCCGATCCTTGATTTGCAAATGATCCAGTAACTGATTAGTATAAGGATCATGTCGATCCCGAATTTCATTGATGGCAAAATATATCCAGCTTTTGGGCGAGAAATTATAAGAAAAGAGAAAGCCGAATATGGTTCGCTCCGAACGATTCGATGATCGGATAAACAAATTATCAAAATAGACACGAATGTTCAAATTATTGATCGGCGTGACCGAAAAATATGGTCGAGCATTGTAGGTGATGTCCTCAATATCACCATCGGGATTCCCTTCGATAAACATGTCTGCCGAGGTGCCAATTTCCAGCGTATTCAGGGCTTGCCACTCAATTGCACCACCGAGCCAGGAATAATATGCCAGATAATTCCTGGAAAAATTGTATGTTCGGGAATAACCGGCCCAAACATTAGCCTGCCATTTTGGGGAAACATTGAACCATGAGTTCAGATTAACATTGTAAGCTGTATAACGCACATCCAATTCTTTCGAGTCGCCAGCATCGAGACTAATCTCATATCCCCAATTATTTCTGAATTGCATGTTGAATCCCAAAATACCACCTCGATCAATAAAGTCATCATCTTTTTGATAGCCAGCAAATCCACCCCCATAGATTAAAATTTGCCTTATATATCCTTCATTATAGTACCATCTTGGCCCTCCAATTCCAACAAATTCCCATGTTCCTTTCCAGGGCACAAATCCAACCTGATCGATATCAAATTTTTCACCGATATACCTGCCCCGAATTAAAACCAGGGATTTTTCTTTGAACATAACAAATCCTGCAGAGGATGCAAAATCGCCCTGTGAATTTTTATACGATCGAGCTAATTGATAGGACAGTTGCCAATCGGATGTTCGGAATGCGCCATCAATATCCAGAACGCCATTGTCTTCATTATTGGTATGCTTACCCACAAACATGAGTCCGATGGATGAATTCCCCAGTATCTGTCTTTTTAGTCGGACTGATCCGAAATAAGCGCGATCCTCCGTGTAATTTTCACCATCGTCCTCGTAATCAGTTTCACCAGTCATCGCCATGAAGCCGCCGTATTCCCATGTGTTTATTCGACCGAATGCTTTGGTGCCAAATAATAATGGGACTTCGCTTCCATCGGGCAATTTTTTGCCAATTCTTCTCGAATAAAACAGTTCCAGCGGACGATAAAATCCGGTATTTCTCTCCCTGCCAGACGCCATAAAAATCTCATTCCCCTCAGTGAAGAACGGACGTCGTTCATCAAAATAGCTCTCATAGCGGGAGATATTGAACTCAAAGGGATCGGCTTCGATTTGCGCGAAATCAGGATTGGCTGTCAATTGGTAGGTCAATTTTGGAGATGGATTGTAAAAAATATCGATTCCCGCATCCGGCTCGCCTTTATATTTATTATCATGAAGATAGGTGAATTTTGAAATACCTACTGGATAAACTTCTAGATGTAATCCCTTAACTGTGGGGCAAAAATCCTGAAAAACCAACTTGCCGAATTTGGAGATTCGCTGTCCCTCATTTTCTTCGTATTTGCACCAATAAATATCCTCGGTGCGGGCAGGAATCCAACGGTCAAAATCCAATCCCCATTCGGTCAGCTTTTCGTCGTACTGAATCGATTTGTAAGGAATTTCCATCTCCACAACAAAGCCCCAGTCGTGTATTTTGGCGCTTGAAAACCAGATACCATCCCAGGAATAATCCCTGTTTCTCGCGTCATCCACCAAACGACAATCAGCCCGAACGCCCGCCGCCGTCACAGCAAATTTGTAAGCCGTTCGTTTATTGCCAAACGTATCCAGCATCAACGAGACAATATCGCCGCCCATATCATCCAGCTTGCCTTTGTGGTTCTGGACATTCGCTTTATCTTCGTAACAGACTATCAGGCAATAGAGCGCATCCGCATTGGTCATTAATTTCGCCACAGTTTTCCGAGATGGCTCAATGCCATAATACGGCTGCTGCTGCGTAAAATCTGAAACCGAATCCGCTTTATTCCAGACCGGATCGACGATGCCGTCAATTCGAATGTGTTCCGTGGTTTTTTGGAGTGTCATCACTTTATCAACATTGTTCCCATAAGCAAATGAGCTGATTAATAAAAATAATGGCAATAAGTTGAAATATTTTCTCATGGCAGCTCCTTGAGTTAAAATCCGAATTCGTTTCCACTAAAAATTAGTTTTGTCGTACGTTTTGCTTTACGGATAGAAAAAATAGATGTTTCGATGTTTTCATATTACGGGGAATAAAAGAAAGGGATCATTTCCATCATGAATACGAATACGGATATTAGGACCAGACATGGTGTTGAGCTTCGAGCTGTAGTTTTATATCGTAGCAAGATGATTGATGGATTTTTGTTGAATGCAAAAAGATTGGTGCCTCAAGAAGAAATTGAAAATTTGATGTTAAAAAAGAGTGGTTTGAAGGGATAATTTGAGTTATATCAGGAACGATAATAATAAGCGGACACAGGGCTTTTACGCACAGAACGTTGAAAATAGAAAATCTTTTAAGAATGCACAGTACTCAAGTAAATTTGAAATACCGCCCTGTGTTCCGCTTAATTATTTTGTTATATGGTTTACTTTAAGATTTGATCATTTTGTTTAGAAAATATCTGTTATCATTTTCGCTTTCTTGTGCGACGAATGTTATTCAATAGCATGTAAAATAAACTTTTTAAGAATTTTGTAGATGTGTTTCTTAACAACATAATTTCCACCTGTAAATACGACGACCATATTCTTTTCTGGGAAAACAATTATTTCTTGACCGCCCCAACCTCCAGCTTGAAACAATTTAACTTTCTCGCCTGAACTGGATATTTTATTTGTCCACCAGGAATATGCATAACCATTTTTTCCTGAATCATCTATCGGAATATTTATTCCTGAATTATTTTTATAGGTTTCTTTACTTTTTTCCACCCATTCTATTGGTATAATTCTCTTGTTATTCCATGTGCCTTCATTTAAGTAGGTTATACCAAATTTTAACATATCACGTGATGTCATTTTTATTGAACCGTCACAGGCGTAGGTTTCATTGTCAAACTGGTACCAGTACACCGAATCTATCCCCAGTGGTTCGAATAAATATTTCTTCGAAAAATCTCCCATATCCATGCGGGCTGCATGTTTTAATATCTCACCCAAAATTATCATGCCGCCGCCATTGTAGATGAATTTTTGACCAGGTTTATGAATAAGCGGTTTTTCTAAAACGCCTGAGATCGGATCATTTTGATAGAGGATATACAGCCTGTCAATATCATTGGCAGTTGTTCCATGAGAACCGCTCCACTCATCCCATTTTAACCCGGATGTCATGGTCAGAAGATGTTCAATGGTGATCTTGTCTTTACCATCGGTTTTATAGTGCTGATGATCCGGTAGATAATTAAAAATAGATTCATGCACACTGCTGATATACCCCCGGTCAACTGCAATTCCGATACATGCCGAAGTAATACTCTTGGTGCAGGACATAATAACATGCATCTCGTCTTTATCCCATTGAATCCTTTCTCCATAATAATACTTGCCGTCCCATTTATATCTATTGCCTTCGAAGTACTCTTCAAATACCAGCATACTGTCTTTATAGATCAGCAGTGAATGTACTTGATCATATTTATTGGCCCAGATGCCTTCAATGGCACCGGCTACAATTTGTGAATCCATACCAGCCTCTTCTAGGGTGCCTGTTTTAAGGCCGTCGCTGCTAGATTGGGGTGGTCGATAGGTGTATTTGTACACAGTGTTATTACAACTGCCGAATAAGAT
>SMTZ1_10020774_pt1 | contig 11568 bp, 12 predicted proteins | sample DeeMarSWOR136_30_FD_25667 | JGI IMG/M metagenome (IMG submission 25667)
GGTGGGGGTGGCCCTTCCTTCACCAGCGTGGGAAGGTTCTGGAGGAACTGATCGTCGACCTTCATGAAGGTAAAGATGCGTCCCAAGTATGTTGAGCTGTCTTCAACCAGAAAGGCTTGCGCTTGAGGCGAATTTTGATACAAGCCTGCCCGTTTCTCTACAAGGTCGATGGCGGTCAAGTTGTCCAAGAACACCTTGGTGTTTTGCGGATGCGTGTTGAGGGTCTGTGCGATCGCGTCGGCTGAGATCGGTTCAGCGAGGTGATTGAATACCTTCAGCTCGATGGCCGTCAACAACAATTTTGCTCGGATTGGGGCGAGGAGCATTCTGTACAAGTTTCCATAATCGGCTGTCACTTCAGGAAGCTTCTTCATCACATGTTTCCCCCATTTACCTTACCATAAACCTGTCCGGTATTCCTGTGTACGAACACATTATGGGAACAGGCATATAATAGCCTATAGCATCAGCATGCTCCAAGCGATGCGCCTTATGATCCACAAGAGGAGCCTTTCTTTCCAGCGATGGCACATCTGCCCGGGGGCAAGCTACTGAGGCTAGGGGAGACGTCTCAGTTATATCGGTTTGATGACAAAGTCTTTAATCGGAGCCGTTATGTACGGGAACTGGGCTTGTATCGCCAGTTGCATCGAGACCTGATGAGCTTAGTCGTGTGAGGATGCGTAAACCCACCACGTCGTTTACGGGGCTTACATCCAGTATGGAGAAGCGAGTTGCCTCGAAACCTAAGCGGTTTACTGGCGCTGAACCCTTTGCTTTCTCGTTTTTAAACGCATTCGCGTTATAGGGCCAAAGAGAAGGTGGAGGCTCAATAGGATTACGAAGGGGGCTAAGAGGCCTTCATGGATGTTAAAGGACATGTTTTTCGTCAGGATTCCACGTGTTACCGCTTCGACCCATCGATAGTGTGTCACCCCGAGGCCTGTGAGGAGATATGCCACCGTGATGGCGAGTAAGGAGCCGGCAATTAGGGTTTTGGCCGTCCTTAGCTTCATTTTTCCTCACAGTTTTACGGCTTTTTTCGTCCTCAGGGTACCGTGGCGTCGTTGGAATAGCCACGGCTTTCCCAGAATCCTCGGTAGTCCTCGTCCGCGGAGACTTCGAGACGGGTTACCCACTTGATCCATTTGTACCCCAATTTGCTCTCCGCTACCAGCTGAAAGGGGAAGCCTCTTTCGGGCGGTAACACCACGCCGTTCATTTTGTACGCGAGGAGGATGTCGTTCTCAAGGAGGTAGTTTAGTGGCAACGAGGTGGAGTACCCATCATACGCGGAAAAGATGACGGTTCGGGCTTGCGGGTCAACGGTTCCTTCGGGTACCAAGTCCTTGAGTAATACGCCTTCCCAGAGAATCGTGACGTCCCATCCCTCGACACAATAGCTCGCTTGCCTCGTCGACGAGCCCCGTGATCTTGAGCCGATAGCTTTGGTTGTCGATGTGCTGGGGGCCCTTTATGGAGTTTTCCCGAAACGCGGTGATCGAGGAGAGCCTTTGGCCGTTGTATTCCCTGATCTCTACGCCTTCCAGTTGACTCGGGGTGTTGGTTTGGGAATAATAAATCGCTGAGACCGCGAGCGCTAGACCGATGATGGCTAGGATCAGGGCTCTTGTTCGATTCATCTTCGCACTCCGTGTATAACATATGTTATAAACCTTCCCCTTTTCCCCCGTCCGGATCAACACCGCAAGCACATAGGAGAAGAAACGACAGGCCTTTACCCCACGCCTCGAACCACGCACTCATGCATGCGTTCTACAGCGAAATCTTGACTGGAGATGTACGTCGGAAGCGTGGTATCGGGGAGTGTTGGTTGCTGTCCAGCGCTCGCTCGCAGGCGCCCCTCGCTTTACGGTGTGGTGGATTGTCACCTCTGAGGGGCTCCCATGTGTCATCGACGAAGTAAGTCGCTGCAGGCGTGACGTAGGCCGCCCTGCGGGGCTCGCTACCGTCTATTCCTGTGGTGGATGGACGGGCGTACCTGTCGTTCCCTCAGCTTCCCCGCTCTTCTCGTTTTCCTGTAAGAAATGTCTGAACGGCTGCTCGGGAGGTGTTTAAAACAATCTCGGGTGAAAGCAGCTTCCTCAGATGTAATCGGTCAATGACGGCGTCATCGCCGATCATGGAGGCCATATGGGCATCAGACGAGATGACCAGCTTCCAATGATAATCGCGGACACGCTGGATCATCTCTCGCACTGCCTGCACATCGAAGCCCCCCCGTTCGTAATGGCTCAGATGGAGGCAATTCACTTCCAGCGGCACGCCATATTCATAGGAGGCCGCGACCAGTTGCCCCATATCTGCCTCGCATCGGATGCTATACGGGTGGCTGATGACATCGACGTACGGATTCTTCATGGCCGCAATCATTGCTTGGGTATTCTTCTCCCGGGAGGTTTCAACCCATCCCGCTTCCCGATGCAGCCCGGCGATCACGATGTCCAGCCGCTTCAAATACCGCTCGGGCAGATCAAGCCGGCCTTCCCCATCCATGATATTGGCCTCACACCCCATTAACACCTCGACCTCACCGAAACGACGAGGAAATAGCGACGCGATAAAAAAGTAGCCCTCCACGGGCCCGCCCACCGTCTTCGGGCCATGATCCGTCAAGGCCAATAATTCCAGACCCCTCTCGCGCGCCGTTTGAATCATTTCATTAGCCGTATTCATGGCATGACCGCTCGCTACCGTATGCGTGTGCAGATCCGTTTTCAACATCGCAATGACACCCACCTGAACGGGATAGGTTCCCTGGAACCGTTTCGTTCTCCCCAGCGCTTTGGCGCCGGTTTGTCCCTATGCAGTGGTAGGCTGGTTTGGGACCTTGGACTAATGTGTCGCTCTCTAGTCTATCTGCGCAATATATTCTTTTTCCCCATAATCTACGTAACCCCATAGTGGTTTGAGGCATTCGTGCTAGCTAGGGTGTTTCAATGAACCCTACGCGTTCTCCAAACAAGCGTAAAACCCGAGCAGAGCGAATTCCGGTGATTTGAGATCAAGATCCAGAGCCAGTGCCAAGTCAACAAAATCGATGTCTTCCTTGCTGCCCCGTCGCGTTTCCTTGCGTCGCGAAGTCGGTTGGATGCCTTTTATCCCTTGAGCCACGTCATCGCCGCCGCAGCCACGTCCTTGTTTTCGTGGAGGGGCGCGCCTAACCTTGAAGCCGGGCGGTTGATGATGATGGGGACGCGCCGTTCGTGGAGGGAGCCGTGGGATCTCAGGGCGACCGCTGTGGCCTCTTGTTCCGTCAGGCCAAAGGCGTAGTTCTTCTCTCCTAACACGACCAAGTCGCCTATCCGCGTCCGATCGAGATGGTAGCGTTCGGACGCTTGCGCCCTGGGTAACGCCGCCTCCACGCCTTCCGTATCATTAAGTACCTCAAGGCCTTTGGCCGCGTCTTCAGGGTGCTTCAGGTAGATGTACGCGGCGCCACCGAGGTTGCGGTGGTGGACGACGTAGCGGTCGGCGATGAGGGTGTTCAAGCGGGCGGGAATGCCCGCTTTCTTCAGTACCAGCTCTAGGTTGACGGCCCGCGTGATTTCAGACATCCCGTGGTCGCCGGTGATGCAGAGGAGTACTTCGTCTCCCTTTGCGTCTACGGCTTCCATGGTCGCCTGTAACGCTCGGTCCAGTCCTTCCATGTGGCGCTTCGACTCCGCGTCTTCCGGCGCGTATTTATGCATCGCGTAGTCGGTGGTCTGGGCGTAGACAAGGTCTGGCTCTTCTCGGAGCATCACTTCTCGGAGGGCTCTGAGCAGCCAGATGTTCACGTCGACGGAGTAAATTGGTGGGGGTGGTCCCAGCCGCCGCGTCACCCAGGGGAGCGGCTTCTCGGCGGAGAAGGCGGTTGTGGTTCCCCGGGCTAAGAGGGTTTTCAGCTTCTCCTTGGCGGTTACGAGGGCGGTTGTCAGCCCCTGCCTCGTGCCTTCCTCTAGGATGGTGTGGGTTTTGATGAAGGCGGGGGACTCCATGAAGACCTCTCGACCGGTTCCCCGCTCAAAGTAGTAGTTGGAGGTGATGCCGTGGGTTGCTGGATAGGTCCCGGTCAAAATGGAGGTGGCGTTGACGTTGGTGACGGAGGGCATCATGGCTTGGCCCTCTCGATAGACGCCCGCTTGTCCCGCGCGCTTCATAAACGGCGTGTTACTTGCGTGCAGGTACTCCGGTCCACAGCCGTCAATGCAAACAATAATCGCCTTTCTACCCATCTAAACCCTGTTCCTCCGCCTCCAAAGGTTACCCCGCGGCTCTTATATACGTGAGCTAAATGACCGCGGTGGCGGGAGCCCGCGCGCTCTTCCGTTACTGCCTCCTTATTCTTTGACACGAGGAAGGGCATTCCCCAACCGTACCCGCTCCGTATCCTATTGCCTTATTAGCTTTGAAGGCGTGAGATAGGTACGTGAGGAATGCGTGTGGAAGTACACAGCTTTCAAACGGCGAAGAAGATCGTATTCGGTCGCGGTGCGCTGAAGCAGCTGGGGGAAGAAGCCAAGAGCATCGGTGTACACAGGCTTGCCATCATAACAGATCCCGGTGTCGAGAACGCTGGACTCGTTGACCAAGTGACCGCCGTGCTCGCGGACGTGAAGATCGAGTGCGGTGTATGGAATCAGGTGGAGCCCGAGCCTGCGCTGGCTGTGGGAGAGGCCGCGATCGACTTCGTGAGAGCCGGAACCTACGATGCTGTTCTCGGTGTAGGTGGCGGGAGTTCCCTGGACACGGCGAAGGCCGCGGCCGCCGCGGTCACCAATCCCGGGCGTCTTCAGGACTGGGTCACGGAGCCCTTTCACCGACCGCCTGCCCCCTTCATTCTGATCCCCACTACCGCAGGCACGGGAAGCGAGGTCTCCAACGTGGCGATCTTCGCGACGCCCGAGGTCAAGTACGCGTTGTATAGTCCCCTCATGTACCCGGACCTCGCCTTGGTCGAGCCGGCGTTAACCCGCACCTTGCCGCCGCCCTTAACCGCCTCCACAGGCGTGGACGCCCTCTGCCACGCCATGGAGGCCTATGTGTCCCTGCAGGCCAGTCCCATCACCGACACTCTGGCGGTACGGGCTATCCGCCTCATCACCACCCACCTGCGTTCCGCCTATCATGACGGGGAGAATATGGATGCGCGAACCGGGATGGCTCTTGCCGCCTTACTCGCTGGCATGGCCTTTGGCAACGCGGGCACCGTTCTCGGCCACGCGTGTGGCTACGCCTACGTGTATCCGGCGACGGGCCTTCATTTTCCCCACGGCTACTCCATCGGAACCACGATGCCCTACGTGCTGGAGTACAACGCCGTAGCGAACCCGGAAAAGCACGCCACCATCGCCCAATTATTAGGGGAGCCCACCGCGGGCCTCAGCCTGCAGCGTTCTGCCTACCGCGCCGCGGTAGGCGTTAAGAAGCTTTTACAGGACCTCGATATGCCCACATCCCTTCAAGCAGTGGGGGTGACGCGGGAGATGATCCCGGCCCTAGCCCGAAACGTGTTCCGAAGCCCCAAGCATGTGGCCCGTAACCCCCGCCCCGTAACCGTGGAAGACATGATCGCGCTCTTTACAAAGGCTTATGATGGACACTTGGCGAGCGAGGGAACGTCCCTCTAGCTGGATCTGACGAGGAAGGGCCACGCGAGCGGGAGTGTGACGGGAACAAGTTATATATAGCAAGGGGCAGCAGAGAGAGAGGCAAGGGATTCAATATGAAGGCAATGAGACTTGTTGAGTGGGGAAAGCCACTGCAACTGGTTGAGTTACCCCTCCCAGAAGTCGCTGACGTCGATGTGTTAGTGAAGGTTACCGCATGCGGGGTGTGTCATAGCGACCTTCACCTCGCCGACGGCTACTATGACCTTGGTGAAGGAGAGCGAATACGCGTTCAGAATCGAGGCGTTCCCCTCCCCTTAACCCTCGGCCACGAAGTCGCCGGCGTGATTGAGGCGCGAGGGCCCACCGTCCATGGACTCGACAAGGGAGACGCGGTCTTGGTCTATCCTTGGATCGGCTGTGGAGGCTGTAAGGCGTGTAAAACGGGGAACGACAATCTCTGTATGACGCCGCGGTCGATAGGGGTGTATCGTGATGGCGGGTACGCGGAGTACCTCCACGTGCCGCACTATAAATTCCTGCTACCGCTGGAAGGCTTACCCTCTGAGGACGCGGCGCCCCTGGCTTGCTCGGGTGTGACAGCATACAGCGCCTTGAAGAAGACCCGGATCATGAGTGATGCGACCCTCGTCATCGAAGGTGTGGGGGGCCTCGGGAGTATGGCGATTCAATTGGCGGAAACCATCACGGGCGCGAACGTGGTGGCAGTTGACACCGATGACGCGAAGCTTGCCTATGCCAAAAAACTGGGGGCTGACCAGACCCTGAACCCCCTGAAGACCAACCTCGTGGACGACGTGAAGACCCTTACTGACGGGCGCGGCGCCGACGCGGTAATCGACTTCGTTGGGAGCAGCAACACGGCTGAAGCCGCCTTTAACATGTTAACGCGGGGCGGACGCATGGTCAGTGTCGGCCTCTTCGGCGGCGTCCTCAAGATCCCCATCCCCTTCCTGCCCTTCCGCGCCACCGAAATCATTGGCAATTACACTGGGTCCCTCGGGGACCTGATGGAGCTCGTAAGCCTTGCGAAGAGAGGTGTCGTGAAATCCATCGTGTCCACTAGCTTCCGCCTCACCGACGCCAATAACGCCCTCGACACGTTGCGGCGCGGCGCCATTGAGGGCCGCGCCGTCCTAAGACCGTAAGTCCTCCCCACCAACCCTGGGCGAGCGTCCACGGGGGCATCCGAAGCCTCTTATACCTAGAGCCTCTAACACAGTACCCACCTGTACAAAACGAGGACTAAAGATGACAGACCAACCGATGCGGAGACTTCTCGTCTTAGGCGCCACCGGCCAGATCGGCTCCGAATTGACCCTTGAGCTACGGGCGCGATATGGCGGCGACAATGTGGTCGCCGCAGGCCACCGGCGAACACCCAGCGACAAGCTCCGCAGTACCGGCCCCTTCACGTACTTGGACATCTCCCAGAAGAGCCGTGTCGAACAGGTCATTGAAGACTACGAGATCGACACGATCTATCATCTCGCCACCGTTCTGTCCGCGGTGGGGGAGCAACACCCCCAGCTCGCGTGGGACGTGAACCTGACGGGCCTATACCATGTCCTTGAGCTGGCCCGGGAACATAACCTGACGCGGGTGTTCTGGCCCAGCTCCATCGCGGTCTTCGGGCCCGAAACCCCCCGCATCAACACGCCGCAAGCCACCGTGTTAATCCCCACCACCATGTACGGCGTCACCAAGGTTGCAGGGGAGCTCCTGTGCAACTACTACTTCCTCCGATACGGCGTCGACACCCGGTGCGTGCGCTATCCCGGCATCATCAGCAGCGAGACCCCCCCCGGCGGCGGCACCACCGACTACGCGGTGGAAATCTTTTATGACGCCATCCGCACGAAGCACTACACGTGTTTTCTGCGGGAAGACACGGTCCTGCCCATGATGTACATGCCTGACTGCATCAAGGCCGCCGTCCAGATCATGGAGGCCGATCCGTCGACGATCAAGCATCGGGTGGGCTACAACGTGGCCGACTTGGCGGCAGAAATCAGGACGCACATTCCCGACCTCGAATGCGTGTACGCGCCGGATTTTCGGCAGCAGATCGCGGATTCGTGGCCTATGTCCCTGGATGATCGCGTGGCGCGGGAGGAGTGGGGGTGGAGCCCCGACTACGATCTGGCCTCGATGACGACGGACATGATCGAGAAGCTGACGAAACGCTTGGCGGACGGCGCCCTCTAAGGGCCGTCGGATCCCATGGGCTCGGCGTCGGCGGGAACACAGGGGAGGAAGGGCTTTCGTTGGCTTTCAGCGGCTGGGTCACCGCACACCCGCCCTCGAAGCCCGTCGACCGTGTTGGAGAGTATAAATATGATCGTAACCATTAAGAGCATCAGACTTCCTTACAGGGAACCAGATACAACCTCAACAAGGCGATGAATGTGACAGGTACTCGGCATCCAACCAAGTATTTGGGAGACGAATACCGACGCTTAGTGCGGGAAAGTCTCAACTGGGAACTCAAGGTTCTGGAAAGCGCGAGCGAACCCGTCTGCAGGGTGAACGGCCAAGAGGTCATCATGCTCTGCGCCAACAATTACCTGAACCTCGCCACCCACCCGAAGGTCGTGAACGCCGCCATCGAGGCAACGCGCAAATACGGCGCCGGCGCAGGGAGCGACCGGTCCATCTCCGGCAACATGCTCGTCCACGAGGAGCTGGATAAGCGTCTCGCCCGCTTCAAAAAGGCGCCGGCCTCCCTGACGTTTCAAACCGGCTACATGACCAACCAAGGCGTGATTCCCCAGCTGGCAGACCGAGGTGACTTATTCGTTTCAGACGAGTTAAATCATGGATCCATCATCGACGGCGTCCGGTTAAGCCACGCTGACCGTGCTGTCTTCAAGCACAAAGACGTGGAGGATCTCGCACGGGTGATGGACGCCGCGGAAACACATGACCCCCCCTATCGGCACATCTGGATTCTGACGGACGGCGTCTTCAGCATGGACGGCGACCTGGCACCCCTTCGAGCGATCGCGGACATCGCCAAAGAACACCACGCTGGCGTCTACGTCGATGACGCCCACGGGGAAGGCGTCTTAGGCACCGCGGGACGGGGCATCGTGGATCACTTTCACCTCGGCCGCGACGAGGTTCACGTGGAGATGGGTACCTTCTCCAAGGCCTTTGGCGTGGTGGGGGGCCACATTACGGGCAGCGAGGACCTGCGCAATTTTGCCTACAACACGGTTCGCACCTGGCTCTTGAGCGCCGCCGTGCCGCCCGGCGTCGCCGCGGCCTGCATCGCCGCCATCGACGTGCTGGAAACGGAGCCGGAGCACGTGACGAAGGTTTGGGCAAACCGGAACCACCTCCTTGACAGCCTGCAGGACGCGGGCTTCGACACCGGTCATTCGGAGACCCCTATCATTCCCGTGATGTGTGGACGGAGCAAAAAAGCCCGGGATCTGGCGAACTATCTCTGGACGCAGGGCATCTTCGTGTTACCCATCTTTTTCCCGATGGTTGCGCGGGGACAAGCGAGGATTCGGGTGCAGTTGTGCACGAAACACACCCCGGACCAGCTGGAGAAGACCGTAGCTGCCTTCGAAACCGGCGGCAGAAAACTGGGGCTGATCTAACTGTCACGCCGCCCACTTATCCAATACCGGTCTATCCCGTTTAGAAGAAGATATATTTCTCCCCCATCCTAAGAGGGGTTGGGACACGCTCGTACCCGATGAGGGTGCTCTCCTGCAGGTTTCTGTGAGGCGAAGGACGTGAAGCTGCCCGCGATAAATCCTTTTGGCGACTTCCGAAGGGAGTGCGAAGACCTTTTACAGCGGTCCGTGAAGACGATTCTTCCCAGCTACGCGGCCCACAATTTGCGTTTAACGCTTCCTCCAACCCTTGACTTCGGTGACCTCGCCTCCTCCCTCTGCTTCGAGCTGGCACAGGCGGTGAGGACGCAGCCCACGGCTTTAGCTCAACAGATTGTTGAAGGCCTCCGCGTCCCAAGGGAGTCCTTGATTCGAAAGGTGGAATCCGCGGGAGGCGGCTATATCAACTTTTACGCGGATTATTCCCGCTTTTCCCAGTTAACCCTTGCCTCCGCGAGGACGCTGGGTCGCAGCTACGGATATGTTCAGACCAATGCGCCCCTCACGGTCATCGTGGAGCATACGAGTGTGAATCCCGCGGGTCCCATCCATGTGGGTTCGGCGAGGAACTCCATTCTCGGAGACGCCCTGTACCGCCTTAATCGGGCCCGCGGCCACGACGTCAGCGCCAACTTCTACGTCGACGATGTCGGGCGGCAGATCGCGGTCTTAGTCTATGGCTTCCAGCGGGTCCGTACTCTCCTCCGGAAGGAGAAGATCGATCATTGGCTGGGCTTGGTCTACGCCGCCACCAGCTGCATCATGGAAATCGAAAAACTCAAACAGGTTCTCCGCCGGCTAAGGGCGTCGGAGGCGTCCGAAGCCGAGGTCAAGCGGGCGCAGACGGAGCTGGATGACTGGGTCTCCGCCGCCGGCTACCTATGCGAACAAGATGCCTCCCTGTTCTACACGCTCCTCGACAAGATCAAGCAAGACCCCGACCCCGAAGGGGCCATCGCCACGATCATGCAGTCCTATGAGCGGGGGGATCGACCCACGAAACGGTTAGTCCGACACGTCGTCGACCTATGTTTAGCCGGCTTCAAGGAAACCTATGACCGGGTACAGATCGCGTGGGACTCTTGGGACTGGGAGAGCGATTTGGTGTGGGACGGCGCCGTGACGGCGGTCATCACCCAGCTTAAGGGCACCCCTTACTGCGCCCTCGTGGACGACGCCTTGGAGTTCGATGCTGAACGCGCCGCGCGGGAAGCGAACATCAAACCCCTCCTCGGCATCCCGCCGGACCACGAGATCCCCTCCCTCGTGCTGAACCGCTCTGACGGGACCACCCTGTACTCCACGCGGGACATCGCCTACAGCCTCTGGAAACTGAGCCACGCCGAGCGAGTGATCAACGTCATCGGGCGAGAGCAGGCCCTCGCCCAGACCCAGATCCGCATCGCCCTCAGCGTCCTGACCTCGCCCCAGCGGGCGATGGACATGCTTCACTACGCCTATGAATTCGTCACACTTCCCGAGTACCGGATGTCCAAGCGACGCGGCCGATATGTGACCTTCGACGAGATCTTGGATGAGGCCGAGAAGCGGGCGCGGCGGGAGGTGGAGACGCGGTCGCCCCACCTCCCTGACCGCGATAAGGACGCCATCGCCAGAGCCGTGGGCGGCGGCGCCGTGAAATACGCCCTCATCAGCATCGCCCCCACGAAGCAAGTGGTCTTCCAATGGGACGCGGTCTTAAACTTTGACACGAACAGCGCGCCCTTCATTCAATACGCCTACGCCCGCGCAGCCAACATCCTCAAAAAGGCCGGCGCCATCCCAAACCACGTCGACTACCGTCCCCTCCAACAGCGGGCCGAACACGAACTGGTTCGAAAGATCGCCCGCTTCCCCGAGGTCTTCGTGGACGCCGCGGAAAACCTCGCGCCCAACAGCGTGGCCGAGTTCGCTAACGACCTATCCGCTGCCTTCAACTCCTTCTACGCCAGCCTCCCGGTCCTCAAAGCCGAGACCCCGGAACTGAGAACCGCACGCCTCGCCTTAGTAGACGCCGTGAAAATCACCCTGAGAAACGCCGTGAGTCTCCTAGGCATCGACGTCCTGGAAAGAATGTAGTTCATCCCGCAGGTGGGGTTGAAACCGGGAAAATAGGGTGTCTTATTCTCTCTTTACATACGAGATACTTCCCATTCCCCTTCCCTCGCCCATTCGTGTTTACGTCCTTTATTAGACGCGGCGTTTTAGTACTTTCCCATCCGACGGGGTGGACGGTTGGTGGGTATACACTCGCGTGGCTATCGGACGGAAGACGATTTACGGCGCCTCCGTCGGCTGCTGATTGA
>SMTZ1_10006729_pt1 | contig 11566 bp, 8 predicted proteins | sample DeeMarSWOR136_30_FD_25667 | JGI IMG/M metagenome (IMG submission 25667)
CGCTTAACCAAATCCGAGCAATACAATACGGGACTCTCATCTATCGGCTTAGGGGAAGCAGCTATCACGTCTCCAATCGCGCTGGTTTCCGGGTCAACCAGGATAAAAGCGCCCGTGTCAATTCTCCCAAAAAGGTCGAGCATGTGACTCAGTATTCTTGTCAAGGCCTTATTCAGTGGAAGGCCCTCGGACAGTGTATCGGACACCCTATAAAGCAATTCCAGTTTCCTTTGATTAGTCCTGTGCTTATGTACCTTGAAGATTCCGCTCTGCTCTCCCGTGTCCTTCGTGAGTTCGATGGAGTCCAGGAAGGGCATGATTTGTTCAAGACACCCTTCGCCTATACAAATGAGGGTCATGCCGATTGCAATGGGCACACCCTCTTTGACCTCAAATTGAAAAGGGTGATTAATGTACTTCCCATTGCAAAAGGTGCCATTGCGGCTCTTAAGGTCGGTGAGCAAATATCTTTTTCCTTTCTTGGCAATCTTCAGGTGTCTCCTGGAAACTGTTTTATCCTCGATCCTTATGTCATTCTTTGCAGACCTTCCAATATAGGTATAGCCATCTCTAAGCTGATAAGAGTGGCCCATATTCGGCCCGTTTAGAATGTAAAGCCTGCTCATAATTTACTCTCTAAAGAAAGAGAAAGCGAACTGATGCGACAGACTAGCGGGGTCTCCAGTCCTTCCCATTCTTCATTAATCAGCGCAAGCATAAGTTAATTATAGGCAACTAGGGAATGCCAAATAATTGCCAGTTAAATACCAGTAAAAAACTGGGATAGTTAGGATGCAGATAAGAGGTAGGTTCGGAGGTTGATTTTTCTCTCTTTTAAGCCGAGCTTCTTTCTGAGATTCTCCCGGTGAAATTCGACCGCTCTCACCGAAGAATTCAACAAGGAGGCAATTTCCTTGGTGGTTCTTCCCTCCTTAACAAGGTTGGCCACCCGGATTTCCGTTGGAGTGAGTCCGAAATGTATGGAGGACAGTCTGCGAACAAAGGGTGAAATGATATCATTGAGGTTCGATTCAACAATCTCCAGATAGGTTTTCTGTCTTTCATTTAAGCCACTATTCCTCAATTTCTCTAAGAAGGGCGCCACGAGCTGTTTCATATTGCTTAAGACCTTGTCTTCCAGCTCCTTTATGTCTTGATCCCTTTTGTCCAGAAGAACCTTCAGCGCCGTATTGAGTTGCTCGAGATTCCGGGTCCTGTCTTCAAGCTGCTCCCCTCTTGTTCTCAGCTCTTGCTCCCTTTTCTTCTCCTCTGTGATGTCCCTTACAACGCTCACAGAACCCGTGCGATTCCCTGAATCATCTGTTATTTCTCTCACCGTGTGCTCGCTATAAAATACCTTCCCGTCTTTTTGCTTCATTTTGAATTCGCCCTTGTATACCCCGTCTTTATCCAGCGCCTCATCAACTCCCCGTCCGAATTTTTGGTACATCTCAAGATCCACATGCAGGAACTCCGTGCTACGCCCGACCACCTCTTGCTCCGTGTAGCCGAAGACACGTTCTAAAGCAGGGTTACAGCTCATGATCGTTCGTGTCGTGGGATTTATGATGAAAACCGCCTCGTCCAAACTAGCCAACGTTTTTTCGAGTAGGACTTTAGCATCTTGGAGCCTTTGTTCTGCTCCCTTTCGTTCCGTAACGTCTATTCCTATGGACTGGTATTCTTTGGCTCTGCCCTCTTCATCCACAAGCACTCGATCCGTCCATTCCTGCCACCTTGTTGAGCCATCCGGGGCGATGACTTTGTGCTCATAAGTTACCATCGGGTTTTGTTCGTTAAGGGATGTGAATTGTTCTCGGACTTTTTGCCGGCTTTCTTTCGGGATGAACTGGAAAAAGTTTTGTCCGATCAGGCTCTCTGCGGTCATGTTGAAATAATCGCAATATCTGTCGTTTACAAAGGTTAATGTGCCGTCTGACAGGAAGCGGCAGAGTAAACAGGGCATGTCTTGGACCAGTCCCCGAAATCTCTCTTCGCTTTTTCTCAGAGCCTTTTCAGCCTGCTCCCGATGGGATATTTCTTGTTTTAGTCTCTCGACAGCCTCTGCTAGCTCTGCGGTCCTTTCCTCAACACGTCTTTCCAATAATTCGTAAGATTCTTTTAACTTCCTCTCTCCCTCAACTCGTGATGTTACGTCTTCCGTATGGACGACAACGGAATCGGGGGGTACAAAAGCGTATTTCACATTAAGGATCTTTTCCTCTCCGGTAGATATGAATTTATAGGACATTTCACGCTCATTGACCGTTTTTTTCGAAAGGCAGCGTCTCAACGCATTCAATATTTCAGGAAAGCCTCCGTACATCTCCCTGGCCTTAATTCCCAAATAGTCAACAATTTTACCTTGTGTGATCTTTTCAGCGGCGTCATTGAAATCTGTCAAGACCAAGTCATTCCCGGATTTTCGCCAGGTGTATGTTGGAATTGGGATGTGCTTGTATTGGACCGATAGCCTTTGTTCGTTTTCTTTTAGCTTTTCCTCGGTCCGCTTGCCCTCAAGTGCTCCTATCTCCAGTTGTTTGACTCTCTGGAGCAGTTCTTCATAAGACGGCTTCCTGGCCATATTACTGCCCTTCCTTTCGGTGCCAAGGGTAAAGGGGAGACGCCTGCATTTCCTTGGAGCTTATTGATCCACCCTTTCGGCCAACATTCCGGAACTGTAGAAATTTTGCAGGAAAGGGTCAAGTACTACCGCTCCCCTCCAGTCGCCGCGACCAAAAAAAGGACTTGCCGAAAACGGCTAAGTCCTTGATTTTCCTGGTAGGCGGAACAGGATTTGAACCTGCGACCCCCGGCTTGTAAGGCCGATGCTCTCCCAGCTGAGCTATCCGCCCAAACAAAGCGCCTTATTATCTATAACCCTTGGGCTATGTCAAGAGATTTTGACCGGGCCTCACGTCGGTCGGCGCCTCCGGCTTGCTTTCGCCGGAGATTTCTATGCAGAAAGGCGCACACTCCTTTTCCGGGGCGAACAGGGTTTCTCCTTTTTTCAAAACCAGGGCCTGCTTCAACACATCGTCCATATGGGCCACCAAGACCAGCTCTACCCGTTTGAGAATCCTTTTGGGGATCTCCTCAATGTCCTTCTTGTTTTCATCCGGGATGAGGACTTTGGTAACCAGCCCTCTGTGTGCGGCCAGAATTTTTTCCTTTAGCCCGCCGATTGGAAGGACCCTTCCCCGGAGCGTGATCTCGCCGGTCATGGCAATGTCGTGCTTCACCGGTTTCCTTGTCAGGGCGGAAACAATGGATGTGGCCAAGGCGATGCCGGCTGACGGCCCGTCCTTGGGGATAGCGCCCTCAGGGACATGGATATGGATATCCACATTCTCATAGAAATTTTCCGGCAATCTCAACTGCCTGGCACGGGACCGCACATAGCTCAGGGCGGCCTGAGCGGATTCCTGCATCACCTCTCCCAGCTTACCCGTGAGAACCAGTTTGCCCTTGCCCGGCATAATGGTCGCCTCGGTTTGCAGGAGTTCTCCTCCCACCTCGGTCCAGGCGAGTCCGGTGGTCAGGCCGATCTGATCCTTTTCCTCGGTCCGGCCGTAGCGGAACTGGATCACGCCCAGGTATTTGTGTATAGAATTCCCGGTGACCTGGATCTTTGTGTCTTTCCCTTTCTTGACCACCTCTTTGGCCACCTTCCTCAGAATCGAAGCAATTTCCCTTTCCAGATTGCGGACCCCTGCCTCCCGGGTGTAGTTTCTGATAATGGTCAGGATGGCTTTGTCCGAGAAACCGACATCGACGTCCTGGAGGCCGTTGGCTTCGAGTTGTTTCTTGATCAGAAATTGTTTCGCTATATTGAGCTTTTCAACCTCCGTGTACCCCGGGATACGGATGATCTCCATCCTGTCCTGTAAGGGCAACGGAATATTATGGAGCGTGTTTGCCGTGGTGATAAAGAGCACTTCGGAAAGATCGTAGTCCAAGTCAAGATAATGATCGTTGAATGCGAAGTTCTGCTCCGGATCCAGCACCTCGAGGAGCGCTGCCGAAGGATCCCCCCGAAAGTCGGTGCTCATCTTATCCACCTCATCCAAGCAAAAAACCGGATTGGTGGATTTCGCTTTCCTCAAATACTGGATGATCTTACCGGGGAGGGCACCGATATAGGTCCGCCGGTGTCCCCGAATCTCAGCTTCATCCCTGACACCGCCCAGGGAAAGACGCACGAAGTTTCGCGCGGTTGCTCTGGCCACGGACTTCGCGATGGAGGTTTTGCCCACCCCCGGCGGCCCCACCAGACACAGGATAGGGCCCCTAATCTTCTTCGTCAGGGTTTGTACGGCCAGGTACTCGAGAATTCTTTCTTTCGGTTTCTTGAGACCATAGTGATCCTCTTCCAGGATCTTTTCAGCCTCCCCGATGTCCATCTTATCCTTGGTTCGCTCGTCCCATGGAAGGGACAGGATCCAATCAATATAGTTTCGCACCACGGTCGCCTCTGCCGACATGGGCGACATCATCTTTAGCTTCTTGAATTCCTGCCAGACTCTGCCGTGCGCCTCCCTGGACAACCGTTTCCGCTTGATTCGTTTCTCCAGTTCGGCGAGCTCTGCCTTGAAGTCATCCTTGGTCCCCATCTCCTTCTGAATGGCCCGCATCTGCTCGTTCAGGTAGTAGTCCTTCTGGGTCTTTTCCATCTGCTTTTTGACCCGTTTTTTGAGACGGTTTTCCAGCTTCAGGATGTTGATCTCATTTCGGAGCTTCTCAAAGAGTGTCTCGAGTCTCCCGTTCACGTCCTCGATTTGCAGGATTTCCTGCTTGTCCTTGACCTTCAAAACCAGATGGGCGGATATGGTATCTGCAAGACGGCCGGGATCTTCAATGCCTGAAACCGTGGCCACCAGGTCCTTCCCCACTTTATCGTTTAACTTAGAGTACTCTTCGAAGCTTTCGATCACGGTCCTCATAAGTGCCCTGGCTTCGTCGGTCACCTCATGGGGCTCCGGCGACTTCAGAACTTGGACCATAAAAAACTCTTGATTGTAGATAAAGCTCTGTATCTTGCCCCGTTGCTTCCCCTCGATAAGCGCCTTCACCGTCCCGTCGGGCAGCCGGAGCAACTGAAGGACCGTTCCAAGGGTTCCGTAAACATAGATATCCTTCTGAGCAGGCGTATCGACCTTGGCATCCCTCTGAGCGGAAAGAAAAATCTCCTTCTCGTGGGACATGGCATATTCAAGGGCTTTAATCGATTTCTCCCTCCCGACAAAGAGGGGGACCACCATGTTGGGAAACACAACCACGTCCCTCAAGGGCAGAAGGGGGTATTCCGATTCTTCACCCGGCATCATTTCTGAGAGCTTTTTCTTGTTTATATTAAACATGATTACGCATACCCTACCTGGTTTTCATAGAGTAAAAGAGGCGCTTCACCTCTTGTGATCACGTCTTCACCGACAACGCATTCTTGAACCCCGTGGAGATTGGGAAGATCATACATGATGTCCAGCATGACGGTCTCCAAAATGGCCCTCAATCCCCTGGCGCCCGACTTCCTCTTCACAGCATCCCTCGCTACGGCCAGAAGCGCTTCCTCTGTAAACTTAAGGCTGACATCCTCCAATTCAAAGAGCTTTTTGTACTGCTTAACAAGGGCATTCCTTGGCTCGGTCAATATTTTCACGAGCGCCTCCAGGCTCAGTTCACCCAGGGTTGCAATAATCGGAATCCTTCCCACGAATTCCGGAATCATGCCGAACTTGATCAGGTCTTCGGGTTGCACCAAGGGTATAATGTCGTTGGCCTTGTTCATGTCTTTGGTCTGTATGGCCGCCTCAAAGCCCATGGTCTTGCTGCCGATCCGATTTCTAATGATCTTGTCCAGGCCGTTGAAGGTGCCGCCGCAGAGGAAGAGAATATTGTCTGTATTGACTTTAACAAAGTCTTGCTGGGGATGTTTCCGTCCACCTTTGGGCGGGATGCTCGCCATGGTTCCTTCAATGATTTTCAACAGGGCCTGCTGAACGCCCTCACCGGATACATCACGGGTGATGGAAGGGCTGTCCGATTTCCGAGCAATTTTGTCGATTTCATCGATATACACAATGCCCTTGCTGGCCGCTTCGACATCGTAGTCTGAGTTCTGCACCAAATTGAGGATAATGTTCTCAACGTCTTCGCCCACATACCCCGCCTCTGTCAGGGTGGTGGCGTCGGCAATGGTAAAGGGCACCTTCAGGATCCTGGCAAGCGTCTGAGCCAGAAGGGTTTTTCCAGACCCGGTCGGCCCGATGAGCAGAATGTTGCTCTTCTGGATCTCCACCCCTTCCATATCTACCTTGGTCCCGATCCGTTTATAGTGGTTGTGCACTGCAACGGAAAGAATCTTTTTCGGCCTCTCCTGATCAATCACGTACTCGTCAAGCGAGCTTTTTATCTCAGAGGGTTTCGGAAGCAGAGCAGCGCCTTCCGTCTCAGCTTCCTGTCCGTAATCCTCGGCAATGATCTCGTTGCACAGCTGAATGCACTCGTCACAAATGTACACAGACGGGCCGGCGATCAGTTTCTTGACCTCATCTTGACTCTTGCCGCAAAAGGAGCACAACAGGTCGTCACTGGAGTCATCTTTTCTCTGCATGTAAACCTTCTCCCTTCTGATCTTTGGCTATTTCCCGTTCTGTAATCACCTTATCAATAATACCGTAACGCAGAGCGTCATCGCTGTCCATGAAAAAATCCCGTTCCGTATCGCGACGGATTGTGTCCAAATCCTGCCCCGTATGTTTAGCCAGGATATTATGCACGATGGCCTTGATTTTCAGGATCTCTTTTGCCTGAATATCAATATCGGTGGCCTGGCCCTGAACCCCGCCCAGGGGTTGATGGATCATGACCCTGGCATGGGGGAGAGCATACCGCTTTCCCTTGGTTCCCGCCGCCAAGAGCAGAGCCGCCATACTCGTCGCCTGCCCCATGCAAATGGTTGTCACATCCGGCTTAATGTACTGCATGGTATCGTAAATCGCGAGCCCTGCGGTGACCGACCCGCCGGGCGAGTTGATATAGACATTGATGTCTTTGTCAGGATCTTCTGACTCGAGAAATAGCATTTGCGCAATAACGGTGTTCGCCATCCCGTCATGCACTTGTTCCCCCATGAAAATAATCCTGTCTTTCAAAAGACGGGAGTAAATATCATACGCGCGCTCGCCTCGACTGGATTGTTCAACAACAATAGGTATCAGCATGATGTTAAGTTCTTTACCTCTTTAACTTGGAAATGGTTCTCACATAAGGTGGGTCATTCGAAAGCCGGTCCTCAAAAACTCGCTCAACCGTTGGAAAGCCTGCATCATCCCTTTTCACGGTTGATATGGGCCGCGTCGACCTCTGAGATATTAGCAGCTTTCACTAGATAATTCAAGGTCTTTTCCTCCAGCAGCTTTTCTTTAAAGGCGTCAGTGAGTTGCTTCGCCTCATAGTAACGCTGCAAGACCTCTGCTTCCTGACCCGATCTTTCCGCCAAATCTTTGAAGCCCTCCAGCAACTCGGGCTCGCTGATGGTCAAGTCATTTTGTCGTGCAATCTCTCCCAGTATCAAAAGGTCCTTGACCCTTTTTTCCGAGGCCGGCCGGAAATCCTGTCTCAGCTTCGCTTCTGTGAAGCCGGCCTTTTCCATGCTTCCGCCGATTCTCATCAGATTTTGCTTTACATTTTCGATGCTGAAGCGAATCTCCGATTCAACCAGGCTCTCAGGAAGTTCAAAATCAACGGTGTCTGAGATTTTTTTGAGCAACCTCTTCTTCAGCTCCCTGTCGATTCTTTTCTCTTCCTTCGCAATAAGTTCCTCTTTGACTTTGGCTTTCAGAGTCTCCAGGTCTGGGAAGTCCGCGCCCAGACTTTCGGCAAACGTATCGTCCAATTCAGGGAGTTCCATGACCTTCACGTCCACTATTTTGACCCTGAAGCTGGCTTTTTTCCCGGCAAGCCCCCTGTGAAAATAAGCCTCTTCAAAGTCCACCTCTATCTCTTCGGTCTCACCGGTTCTCAGTCCAATGAGTTTTTTTTCAAATTCGGGATGGAAATCATGGCTGCCCACCCTCAACATAAAATTTTGAGCCTTCACGCCCTCCAGAGCTTTCCCGGCCTCAAAAGCTTCGTACTCCAAAACCACATAGTCCTCCTCTTGTATCCCGCGCTGCTCCTCTAAGGACTTCAAGGTGCCGTTGGCTCTTCTAATCTCCTCCAACTGTTGGTTCACGTCGTCATCCGTGACGGAGATGGCCTCTTTTTCCACCGCCAAGCCGGTGTAGTCCTTAAGTTCGAATACGGGCTTTACCTCCACAATAGCGGCGTAGCGGAAGTTTTGGCCGGCTCGAAGGGCTTCATTTTCAACCATGGGCATGGACAATGGATAGGCCTTGGTCTCTTCCACAGCCACCGGGAGTGTTTCACTCACCAGCCCCCTGGCCACGTCTTCGACAACCTGCTCCCCGAAGTATTGTTCCAGAATCTTTCTGGGGATTTTCCCGCGGCGAAACCCGCGAATTTTCGCCCGTTTCCCGAGATTTCTGTAGGCCTCGTTGAGCTTCCTGTTCACCTCCTCGGCTTCCACCTCAACCAGGAGCTTCTTCTTAACGCTACTGATCTCCTCCACACTTGTCTTCATGCCAGCATGCACCCTACCCAAGAATACTTTCCCCTCAGGGATTTGTGTTTGCCCAAACGCCGCATGGGCCCTCTAAGAACACGGAAATAGATTCAAATTCGGTAAAACAAACCTAACTATCATTTTATTAATTTCAAGCGAGAAGAAACCCATTACAAAAAAGGGGGCCCCGTGTCAATACCGGGACGCTCTCTGAAAAAATTCGCCTAACCCGATTACTCGCTCTCCTCCTCCAGGGGAAGGACTATGATGATTGCTTGTGCAGCGCACGAGCGGTGCGCCGCTGCGCAATCCCTTGATTTTCCCTCCGGGGCGTAGGCCCTAGGGGCCGGAGGCTTGATCTTGCGAAAAATTGCTCATTTCTGAATTGGAAACTTGAACTCATGCCGATCGTCGTTTGTTTTCATTTCTGGATGGGCACTCTCTGGATAGGACTCGCATTCGGCCACAAGGCAGGAAAAACAGAGGGTATTTTCAGCAATCAGAACTTCAAGCCCTTTGAGAAAACGGGCCTCATTCTTTGGTCCGCTTTTTGACCAGTTCAATAAAAGCCTCGAGGTTCTCTTGCGTACCGAAGGCTTCATTGTAAAGCTTTTCACTCCAGATGGTCAGACCTGTTTTGAATATGCCGTGAATGAGTTCGTCCGTCTTCTCGGACCCTTGCCGCTGCAAGAACTGGTAGAGCAAATCGTCAGGGACCCTTATGGGATAAACCGCTGTCGGAGACGCGGTATCTGACTTGAAATACTCCTGAACACTTTTGAGAATCCGAAGGTTTGAGTATTTTCTATCGAACTCGTCATTTTCCATGTCTTCTTATCCCTGGTCCCGGATTATAGGAGAGGTGTACGCGCAAGTCAATCCGAAAAGAGGACCTGATGCCCCATCAAGGCATCATCTCCCCGCCGGGACGGGATTTCGCAGTGCTCTACTCGCATCTCACGTCCCTGGCTGCGGTTCCCGTCTCTTTCTTCAAGAGCATATCCATTATCTCCGGGGGCGGTGGTCTGATCTTTGAGGCTTCAAGAACTCAGGTGGATGTCGAAGCGGGACGGAGCCCGTTCCCTACAGAGGAGTGCAGCAGTCCTTGGGGCGTAGAAAATTTCACGGCCAAAGGCATAAGGCTCAGAGCTCAAGGTGCATAGAATACCTCGCCGGTGACCCCGAATGCTGCATAACCCCTTGATTTCAATATTGATAAGTGAAGCTCTCCAACCAAAGGTCGGGGCATCCCGGCAGTTTTCGTAAATTGGACGGTGGGTTTTGGGGTGTGGATGTGTCTGTCCTATTTGGTCTTTACAAATCCACAATTTTCGATACATTGTGAAAGATTAGATTTCTGAAACGAGGTTCTGTTGACCATGCCCATCTATGAATATGAGGCTGTGAATCCCAAGGCAGCATGCCCGACCTGCCGTGGCCGTTTTGAAATGCTTCAAAGCTTGGATGAAAAGCCGATTAAAGCTTGTCCCAAGTGCGGCCATAGGGTGAAAAAGGTGGTTTCCCTGTGTCATGCTTCTGTTGTGGAAACGCCCGAGGAGTCGACAAGGGTGGAAAGGCAGGTCAAGGCTTACGAATCCGCGGGCATGTGGAGCCACGCCGCAGAGCTGGCGGACAAGCATTCTGAAAAGACCAAAGACAAAGCCCTGAAAATCAGGGCCCTTGATAATTACAAAAAGGCAGGCTATGATGCCGACTCGCTAGACAAGCACGCAAAACGAGACAACGACTGAAGGAGGAATGTTTCTATGGCGATCAAAAGGACCGGTTTTGGTGGTTTTGCAGCAATGGCAACCTTTGTGGCTTTGAGTTGGTGCCTATGGAGTCTCGTGCCCTCTGCGCTGGCTGGAGAGAAAAAGAAAAGTGACCTTCCGCCCCGCGCCCTATTTGTTTCCCTTGAATACCCGGGCGTGGTCGTCCCCGAAGGAGAGGATGTGAGTATGGACTTAACGGTGCGAAACGGGGGCCGACAGGACGAATACGTAAATCTCGATCTCACCACCGTACCCGAGGGCTGGAAAGCCCAGATACGGTCTTACAGATTTGCGGTCACGGGAGTCCATGTGAAAAGTGATTCAACCAGAAGCCTGACCTTCAAGGCGGAACCTAAGGAAGGGACCGGCCCTGGAGATTACCTGTTTGCCGTAAAGGCCCAAACCGAAGACGGGAAGCTCACCTCCTCTGGAACGCTAACGATTTCCGTTAAGCCCAAGGAAAAGGAGAAAACGGCGAAAGGCGTAAAGATCACCACATCCTATCCCGTGCTTCGTGGCCCTACGGATGCGAAGTTCGAATTTTCCCTTGAACTGGACAGCAAACTCGACCAGGAAGCGACCTTCAACCTCGCCGCTGAAGGACCGAAGAACTGGGAAATCAACTTTAAGCCGGCCTATGAGGAAAAGTTGATTTCCAGTTTGCGGGTTAAAGCCGGCCGGAGCGAAACCATGGCCGTGGTGGTCAAACCACCCCCAATGGCTCAACCGGGCAAGTACCCTATCAAGGTGAGGGTGAAGTCGGAAAAAGCAGAAGCTGACGCCGATCTCATGGTGCTCCTCACGGGAACCTACAAGCTGGAAGTGGGCACAGCCACGGGCATGCTCTCCCTCACCGCCCTGCAAGGCAAAGAGGCCAACCTGTCCTTTTACGTCAAGAACAGCGGCTCGGCCACCCACCGCAATGTCCGCTTTCTTTCCATAAAACCTGAGAATTGGAAGGTGGCATTCAGGCCCGAAGCCCTTCCGGCCCTGGCGCCGGGAGAGATCAAGCAAATCGAGGTGACGGTTACCCCGGCGGAGGAGGCTCTGGTGGGAGACTACGCTGTCAGTCTTTCTGTGGAAGGGGAAAAGCAGACAAAAGACATGGATCTGAGGGTGACGGTCAAGGCCTCCACGGCGTGGGGCTGGATCGGGATCGGCATCATTG
>SMTZ1_10017629_pt1 | contig 11566 bp, 8 predicted proteins | sample DeeMarSWOR136_30_FD_25667 | JGI IMG/M metagenome (IMG submission 25667)
GGCATCCTGCCCATCGTCTGTTTTGAGTCGACCTTTGGTCCCTACTGTGCCCGGAACCTGCCAGAAGCAAAGGGTTTTATCTGCGTGATCACCAACGACGGATGGTGGAAAAACACGCCCGGCTATCGCCACCACTACAATTTCAGCCCGGTTCGTGCCATCGAATGCCGCCGGGATCTGGTACGGGTGGCCAATACCGGGATCTCAGCCCTCATCGATGCAAAAGGCATGGTGATTGCCCGCACGCCCTGGTGGAAAAAGGCCACACTCAAAGGCCGAATCCATCTTCATCAAGGTCGGACTTTTTTTGCCCGGCACGGGGACTATTTGGGGCGGTTCTCCATGTTTTTGGGGGTCTTTCTCATTGTGTGCGGGGAGATTGGAAACCGCGCCCGGAAAAGGCGAGGGTAATGGTTTAGAGGTTCGGGGTTCAAAGGTTCAGGGTTCATCGGATCCCTGAATCCATCAATCAGTCTTCCGAATGCCGGTCTATCCGGCTTGGGGAGGATTGCATCATGCATCGTAAGACCGTTCACGACACACGCATGGGGAAGACCGTGATGCGCTGGCTGGCTCTGATCATTTTTCGATTTACGGGCTGGAAACCGGCGGGGAAAAGACCCTGCATCTCCAAATACGTCATCATAGCGGCACCGCACACCTCCAATTGGGATTTTCTTTACACCATCTGCCTGGCGTTCATTCTTGAAATCGAGCCCTTCATCATGATGAAGGCCGCCTGGTTCCGTTGGCCGACGGGCCCTTTTCTCAAATGGTTCGGAGCCATTCCCATCGATCGCTCCAAATCAACCCATGTTGTGGCACGGTCGATACAGGCCTTTCGTGAACATCCACGAATGGTCCTGGTGGTTCCTCCTTCCGGAACCCGTAAGAAAGTCATGTACTGGAAAACCGGCTTTTACCATATCGCCAAGGGGGCGAATGTCCCTATCGTGCTGGGGTATCTGGATTACCGGCGCAAGGTTGGGGGTATCGGGCCGGTCGTTCACCCGACCGGAAATATGGAAGCGGACATGAAAATCATTCAGGACTTTTACGCCGACATCGCAGGTAAATATCATTCAAGCTTTTTGGTAAGCGATACAGTAAAACTCTCAAATAAAAAGGACTGAAAGGCAGGGGGAATTATGACAATCGAAGTAGTTCGCAGCTTTCTAGCGTGGTGTGCAGTGATAAACATAGCCTTACTTCTTTGGTGGTTTTTGTTTTTCGCACTGGCTCATGATTGGACGTACAGGATGCACCGCAAATGGTTTAATTTATCTGTGGATCGGTTTGATGCTATTCACTATGCAGGTATGGCGGCGTACAAATTGGGTATATGGCTGTTCAACCTAGCACCTTATTTTGCCTTGCGCATTGTTGGTTGAGCTTGTGGCATCTAAGATCTATAGCGAAGAGTTTCCATTCACTATAGGGGAAAGGGTTAGATCTTTAATCTTGATAATGGAGCGTCCACTGAATGAGTTGCGGGTGTAAACCCGGCTATTTATTGGGCAGTAGGGAAGAGGCCCCGCATTGGTGTAAACGGTATGGAAGGGGGAGGACGAGGCAATACAGTATGCGGGAATCTGAAATCGAAAGAACAAAGTTTTAGAAAGACAGTAAGCTTATTGAATATGGCTGATGTGAAAGAGGGCCACGTCCGTATTGGGCAAGTAGGAGAGATAAATGACACTCGCAGACAAAATGAAGTTCAAAATGATGTGCTTGGTTCATGAAAGTCTGTATGGTCTATTCAGAGATGCCTACAAGACTTTGGGCGCTGCGGGACTTAGAGCTGGTCAGCAGATACTGGAAGTCGGCTGTGGTCCCGGTTTTTTTACCATTCCTGCGGCAAAGATAGTGGGAGAGGGAGGAAGCATACTGGCACTGGACATAAATCCGTTGGCCGTGGCGCACGTTCAAAAAAAGATCGAAACCGAAGGCGTGACTAATGCCAGGACGGTGTTGGCCAATGCTGCGCGGACGAACCTACCCGATCAGAGTTTTGACCTTGTGTTTGTTTTTGGTTTTTTTCGTGCCGTAGGAGGATTAGAGACCATTTGGCCGGAACTGCATCGTGTTTTGAAGGGAGGTGGTGTGCTGTCTGTCGAAGGAGGGCTTGTCCCTCCGAGTGAACTGTTTCAGGCAGTCAAGCGCCAGGGAAGGATCTCGCAGTTCAGGAAAATATGAAAGAGGGATGATCGGGGTCCAAAACCAGAACCACAGAGCCACCGAGCCTCAGAGCCACAGTCGTTCGACCCTTCGACCCATTCGATGAACTCAGGGCAGGCAAGCTCCCTTCGATTTACCTCCGTTCGACGGTGCTCAGGGTCTAGGACAGGGTAAAAAACCGTAGAAGTCGTAAAAATCGTTGAAACCGTTAAAGTCGTTCAAGTCGTTAAAATCGTTGAAGTCGTAAAAGAAATATCAGAGATTACGTTACATGAAAGAAACACCGGACCAAGGAGGCAGAGACGGAGATTAGACTATTGGGGAGGCGCTCAAGCAGCATCCATTGCTGTTTGATGCGGGATATGGGATTGACAATGTGACTGATTTCAGGTAGTTTGGATAGAGGTTTGAAAATAACCCGCTAACCCTTTATGAAATCACTGCGCGATTTCATGTAACGTCCCGCTTTGCGGGACTTTGAAAACAGCGCAGCCGGAATACCCCGTGCTGTGCAGAGGGATAATTTCTCCCAAAGTAAATTCGGGTTTCCTTTTTGATGCCCCGCCTTGCAGGGGGAGAGGCTCACGAAGAGGTTGCCATGGATTGAATCAGGACCCCATTTCTCGGAAAGAGAGGTGGGGTTTGCTGTTTTGGTCAGGACTTGGCGCCCTCATATGATCACCTTCATAACAAGGAGAAAATCATGAAAAAAGAAGTCATGAATTACGAAACCCTCCTTAAGGTCACTCATGGTGTCGTCATGTCCAAGGATCCTGAAGAGGTCGTTTTTCTCATTGTGGAGAGTGTAAAGAGCGCCTTGGAAGCCAAGGGGTGTGCCCTCTTTCTTTTCAACCGCAAAACAAATGAACTGGAGGTCGCTGCGTCGATGGGGCTGAGCAGCACATATCTCAATAAGGGCCCTCTGAGCGCCATGCGCTCCATAGCCCGCTCACTAAAGGATGGACCCGTTGCTATTAATGATGTGACGGATGACCCTCGCATTCAGTACCCTGAGGAGGCAAAAAAAGAGGGAATTGCTTCAATCCTTTCCGTGCCTATTGTCTTGCGACAAAGTCCGATTGGGGTCCTGAGGGTTTACTCTGCCGAAACCTGGGAAGCGACCCTTGAAGATGTGAACTTTGTGCAGGCTGTGGCCCAGATTGCAGGCATGGCCATAGAGATGAGCCGTCTTTACAAAGGGCTAAAGGATAGCATCGAGGTATTGAAGGCGAAGCGGGGCGCCAAGACCTCGAAATCCAAGAAATAGGGTCATCTCAGTGCCTGGGATCCGGAAGGAATATCCCTTTCGAAGAGTGAAGATTGGGTGCGCTGTGAACTCTCCAAATTATCGACGAAGGCATGGGTTTTTCTCTTTGCTGAATCCTCCCCTCTTATCATGGTCTGGAACCGGTTGAGAATTTGGCTTGACTGCTTCTGTGCTCCCATCTTAATCTCAAGTGTAAATCGTAGCAAATCATATTCACTTCTGTAGGGTATCCAATTGTCCAGTGCTTCCCGGAGGCCACAGTTATGACCAGTGATGGTGTGAAACGCAAGCTCGCAGCCATTCTCAGTGCTGACGTGAAAGGTTACAGTCGTCTCATGCGAGACGATGAGGCGGTGACTGTCAGAACTCTGAACGCCTACCGTGAAGTTATGACCAAACTCATCCTTCAGCACCATGGCCGAGTGGTGGATTCGCCGGGGGATAATCTGTTGGCAGAGTTTGCCAGTGTAGTTGATGGAGTGCAAGCTGCAGTCGCAATACAGAAAGAGCTCAAAGCCATGAACGCCAAGCTCGCCGCCAACCGGAAAATGGAGTTTCGTATTGGAATCAACCTTGGGGACATCATTGAGGAAGAGGGCCGTCTCTATGGCGATGGTGTCAATATTGCGGCCAGACTGGAGGCGTTGGCTGATCCCGGCGGAATCTGCATCTCCAGAACCGCCTATGATCAAATCGAGGATAAATTGCCCTTTGGTTACGAATATCTTGGAGAAAAGACTGCGAAAAATATTCCCAGGCCACTCCGGGTGTATAAAGTTATTTTTGAGCCCGAGAAATTTACGAAGAAGTTCATGGGACAGGTAAGCGAACTCATAAGAGGGGACAAGGAGCCTGAGCAGACACAGAGTGGCCTGCTGCAATCGAAAAAAGAGAGACCGACCGCAAGCGACAAGAAAAGGCTTTTGGCAACGATTTTGTGTGCATGCTTTGGTATTTTCGGTGCCCACCGGCTTTTCACCATTGGCGGCCTCGGTATTTGGTACCTCACAGATCTTGTCATTGTTCTTTTTGGAGAGTTGACTGACGGTGAAGGAAAAAAAGTAAGGGAATGGCTGTAACTGGTGAGGGAGAGAATTGATCTCACAGGAGAGGCTTAATATATCACGAGGAGACAATGACACTGCATTAAGAAAGCTAGTTGACCCTTGAAAAGAAAGAATCTTCTATGTCTTGGCAGGAAATGCCCTTCCATTAAGAAATACGAGTGGGGTTGTTGGATGTCTCCAGGATATCCAAAGCCTGACCATATGATGATAGGCCACGAAGTGAGAATTTCAAGAACACCTAATCCACAGTAGGAGAAGCGCATGTTCTACAAGAGCAAAAGTGGCGGTTACAAACAGGCGGTGGAGGGGATAAAGCTTAAGACTTTAGTCTATGGCGAAAGGACTCTTTTTGCGGAATTTCGATTGGAAAAAGGAAGTAAATTACCCAGACATCAACATCCGCATGAACAGACCGGTTACCTCGTTGGAGGTCGGATGCGCCTTTCCATAGGTGAAGAGACATTTGAGGTAGAACCGGGAGACAGTTGGTGCATTCCAAGCAATATCGAGCATAGTGGAGAAACCCTGGAGGATTCGATCGCGGTAGAAGTATTTTCGCCGGTGCGAGAAGATTACTTACCAGAGAACTTGGACTAAAAGCACGGTCTGAAAACAGGGGCCCTCACCGGTTGAATTGGGACAAACCGCAGGCTGTACCTGATCAACACTTCAAGCGGACTGCCTCAGCAGTGCCTGAACATTTAAACCTGTCATCAGAGGTTATCATTAAGCAAATCGTGCAAAACGAGTAAGAAATGAAATGCCCAAAATGCAATTTTGATAATCCGGAGGAAATGCTGTTTTGTGGGAAATGCGGGACCCAATTAGAAGCCGTTTGCCCTGAGTGCAGTTTTGCAAATCCTCCTCAATTTGCGTTTTGTGGAAAATGTGGCCGCAGCTTAAGCAAACCCTCAGAGCGATTACACGCAGAAGTCTCTCTCGATGAAAAAATTGCAAAGATCCAACGCTATCTTCCTAAAGGTCTAACGGAGAAGATTCTCGCGCAAAGGGACAGAATCGAGGGTGAGCGCAAACAGGTCACGGTGATGTTTTGTGACATGGAGGGATTTACTCAGCTCTCTGAGAGGCTGGGGCCGGAACAAGCCTACGACATTATGGACCAGGTATACGAGATTCTGATTCACAAGGTTCATGACTATGAGGGTACGGTTAATGAGATGACGGGTGACGGGATCATGGCTCTTTTCGGGGCCCCTATTGCCTTGGAGGACGCCCCGCAGCGAGCGATTCGTTCGGCGATGGCGATCCACCGGGAGATGGCAAGGTTTAGCGACAAAATTAGGAATGGAGAAGCAGGTATGCAGCCGCTCAAAATGCGGATCGGCATCCATGCCGGACCTGTTGTCGTGGGCACCTTGGGCAATGATCTCCGCGTGGAGTTCAAGGCGGTTGGAGATACAGTGAACATGGCCTCCCGGATGGAAGGTTTGGCAGAGCCAGGGACAACCTATGTCACAGGGGAAGTGTTTCGGCTAACCGAGTGGTTATTCAGGTTTGAGGCCTTGGGAAAAAAGCGGGTGAAGGGAAAGGAGGAATTGGTCGATGTCTATCGGGTGATCGCCCCCAGCACAAGAAAAACTCGGTTTGATGTCAGCGCGGAGCGGGGATTGACCCCCTTTGTAGGTCGGGACCGCGAGCTTGAGCTGCTGCTTGACGGGTTCGAGAGATCTAAGGCAGGCCTGGGACAGGCCTTCTCCATCGTGTCGGAAGCAGGAGTCGGCAAGTCCAGGCTCTTATATGAGTTCAGAAAGGCTGTGTCTAACGAAGATCTAACCTTTTTAGAGGGAAGGTGTCTTTCTTACAGCAGGGGGGTTGCTTATCATTCGATTATCGACATCCTAAAATCGAACTTCTACATTCAAGAAGGCGATGAAGATCCCGAAATCGTGGAGAAGGTCAAGAATGGCCTCAAAATTCTGGGAGCTGATGAAGCGACCACACTTCCATATCTCAGGGAGCTTTTGTCTCCAAGAGAAAGTGGCCTGGATAAGATCCAGATCGCTCCAGAGACAATGAAGGCTGGGATTATCGAGGCATTGAATCGAATTGTCCTGAAGGGTTCTGAGATCCGACCCCTGATTATGGCCTTTGAGGATCTTCACTGGATTGATAGAAGTTCCGAGGAGTGTTTGAAGTATCTATTGGATAGCATATCGGGTGCAAGGGTATTTCTCATCTTTACCTATCGTCCTGAATTTGTGCACATGTGGGGCGCAAAGTCGTATCATAACCAGTTGAACCTGAACAGGCTTTCTAACCGGGAAGTCCTCCAAATGGCAGCCTATCTTCTCCGTACCGCCAACCTCGCCAGAGACCTTGAGGAACTTATCCTGGAAAAAACAGAAGGAGTCCCCTTTTTCCTGGAGGAATTCATAAGATCTCTAGTCGACCTGGAAATGATTCAGAGGAAGGACGATAAGTGCCAATTGGCAGAAAAAATGCAGGATGTCGCTATTCCTTCTACGATCCAGGATGTCATCATGGCGAGGGTGGACTCCTTGCCTGAGGGCGCTAAAGAAGCCTTGCAGATAGGGTCCGCCATCGAAAGAGAGTTCAGCCATGAATTAATAAAAAGGCTTATCGCTCTACCGGAGCAAGAATTGCTTTTCAACATGTCGGTATTAAAAGACTCAGAGCTTTTATATGAAAGGGGTATATTCCCCCAATCAACCTACATTTTCAAGCATGCCCTGACCCGAGAAGTGGTTTATAACAGCCTGCTTCTCAAGAAAAGAACAGAGATTCATGAAAAGATAGGAAAAAGCATAGAAGACATTCACCAGGACAGGTTGGAAGAGTTCTATGAGATGATCGCCTATCACTATTCTATGAGCGGGAATACACGGAAGGCATATGAATACCTGAAGCAATCCGGCAACAAAGCAACACGCAGCCATTCAATGTGGGAGGCCCTGGGTTTTTACAGAAGAGCGATAGAAAAACTGAAAGAGCTTCCCCCAATTGAGGAGAATAAGAGAGAGCACATTGAGCTTGTCAAGACAGCAGAGGGGCCAATTAGACTTCTGGGTTACCCCGAAGATTCTCTAAAAATTTTTCAGGAAGGTGAAAGCCTTGCAGAAGAATTGGGGGACACGAGAGCTATTGCTCAACTATCCAATGCAATAGGGTTGTGTTACACCGGTTTAGGTGATCCTTTGCTGGCAGCGAGATACCATGAAAGGTGCTTTGAAGAGGCCAAGAACCTGGAGGATATCGAACTGGTGGCTCAGACTGCACGTGTTCTGTGCCTTTCATACCTTAGCTCCGGGGAACTGGGGAAAATAGCTGGAATAGCCCCTGGTGTCTGCGACTTGCTCGAGAAAACGCATCAGGAGCATGAGTTTTTCGGCGCACCTATATGTGTCTATGCGGTGCTTAAAGTATTATACGGCATGTATATGGGTGGCGTGCTTGGAGATTTCAATAATGGAGAACAACTGCTTGACAGGGTGCTTTCACTCGCACTCGAGATTGGTGAACCATACACTTTGGGAGCTATTGAGTGGGCCTGTGCCATTTTTTATGTTTGGAAAGGAGACAGTGAGAATATCATCAAGCATTGTGAGAACTGCATCAGCCATTTCGAAAAGGCAGAAGCCACCCTCTGGCTGGGTCAGGCGTGGAGTGCAGCCGGGTACGGCTATTATCTCAGTGGAAAACCACAACTTGCCCTGGAATATATAGAAAAAGGACTGAGAATACAGAAGGATGTTGGCACGCCCATGTGGCTGTCATCCCACTATTTGTACCGAGGGCTCACTCATCTGAGTGAAAACAATCTCAAAGCGGCCCAACGCGATGTGGAAAAGGCACTGGAGTTGTCGAAGAGGAATAAGGAGAAGCTTTTCGAAGGCATGTCCCGGATATGGCTTGGAAGAATTATGGGGCGAGTGGGAACGGGGAAAGCCTTTCAGGGGGAGAAATCAATGCTTCGTGGGATCGAAATCTTGAAAGACCTGCTCCTAAAACCGCGTTACGCCGAGGGATACCTCGTCTTAGGCGAACTTTTGGCTGAAGCCGGCCGAATTCCGGAAGCCCGCGAGAAGCTGGAAAAAGCCGAGGGCATGTTCCGAGAAATGGGAATGAGATATTGGGAGTCAAAGACTCAGGAGGTTCTAGAAAGGGGAAAGGGGTCAGATCTTTAATCTTGAGAAATGAAACTTTGAATGACCTGCCTTTGTGTAACGCATCAATCTAACCAGAAAAGCTTCCGTTTTTCTCACCTATCTCCATAACCGCTATCAAGTGTAGCGCCGCTAAAGTCGCAAAAATCGTAAAAGTCGTTGAAGTCGTTGAAATCGTCGAGAAGCGTCGAATATAGATGAATGCGATAGGGGGCGGAGGAAGAGCGCTAAACGCCGCCGCACGTAAGGGGATGGTAACCCCAGGGTCTTGCCGATTTGGCCCGCTCCTGTGTCCGGCTGGGGATTCCTGGCAAACCGTCCCCACAGCCGCCTTCAACGACCCTTATTCATCTGCCCACATGGACCCATACTCACGGAAGATGGGCAACCACAAGACCATGAAAGGAATTCCTGTCAGCGAGTCTCTCTTTGCATTTCACAAAGCCTAAATGGACTCCATTCACCCTCTATTTCGTTCCTTACGATATGGTAACCTAAGTCGACATAAGCCTTGAACTGTTCAGGCTCATAGTTTTGATCCCACGTTGTATGGTGTGGGAACCCAGAACCAGGAAGCGAATCTCTACAACGGTCACGCGTCCTCGTTTTGAGATAATATTCCACCAGATCTTTGCCATAATACTGACGGGCAGCTCTATAGTCATCTGCGAGCGGGTCCTGTGATGGAAAGCCGTTAAAGAGTTCGTCGTTAATTGAGAGCTTAATGTAGAGGACCTCAATGCTCCGTTGTTCAATGGTATTGTCGGAGAGTTTTATGGGAAAGTAGGAGATCGATCCCCGCACAACAGGATTCGACGTGTTGAAGCTGTTGTCTGTATCGGACCGACGGCATTCCTGCCAGGATTTTCTGTCCCTGTCGCCATCTGGAGGTGTGTCAATGCCCTTGACTTTGAGATCAACCTGCATCTCGCTTCTCAAAGCATTCTTGAGATTGTAATATGCTTCGAATTCATAGTTGGGATCGAATGTAGCGTCTACAACGATGATTCTTCTGCAGAGCCTCCTTACCAGCGAATACATCCCCAGGTTTTCGGAATGTCCTGCATCGGTAAGACAGATATCCGTTCCATTTCTATCGTTGGAATTTGCCATGAAATAGAAAGGAATGAAGCGTTTGAGCTGCTTAAGCGGGGATTTGTTATTGTAGTTATCAATATGATATCCCAAATCAATGTTCAGGGAGGAGGCAAGTGCAGACTCCAGGCGTCCTGGAACCGTACTGGCCAGATCCACGGCTGCTCCAGAAATGGACACAGCCCGACCCACGGAGACCGGAAATTCACTGGAGTACCCGAAACCGTCAGACCCGAAACGCAGTGGCGTAAATTCAAAAACCCTGTTGGCCAGCTTGCTGCCGTGATGGGAGGGGCTGTAGTCTATGCTGGCGCTGGTGTTAATGATGAAATAGGGCAGGTCATTTTCCTTGATGAGCTCCAGCAGTTCCGAAAAGCTCGCATCTTTGCCACCATGAAATACTCTCCTGATAGCGTTCTCGTACATTCCTCTCAAGAAGGTTGTATCCGCGTTCAGTGAAAGGAGATGATTGAAGAGAATGTTCACTGGAAATAAAGCGGCGTAGCCCAGGGCAGACGAGGCTATCTCGGAGTAAGGATACATCTTAGAACTGGCAGCGAGTTTGTGGAGATAGGGCCCGTCAAATAACTCCTCTTTGGCATTGCGGTCTTGGCCATATTGCTGGAGATAGTACCAGGATAAAGCATAGGAACCTCCAGACACAGCTGAAATGATATCGATTTTATCCAAGATTCCTTTTTCGTGGAGTCCCTTGAGAACGCCAATACTGAAGGCCGCAGAACGGATTCCGCCCCCTGAAAGGCAGAGACCGTTTTCAGGGGGTCTGGTCTTATCTCCTTTGTTGAATTGCCACTCGTTGTCTTTATACCAGGCCAGTGCGGTGCTGTTTTCCTCTGCCATGGTCTGGAGGTCAGGCACTGAAAAACCTCTGGCGTGGCGGCGGTTGGTGTTTATGTCCACGGCGCATGACGGGAGATAGGCCAGTACAATGAGCATTGTGAGGGCTTTTTGCAGAAAAGTGCCGGGATTATTCCTGGGTCCAAGATCGGGGGAATTTCCATCTGAGGCAAAAGGGATGGAAGGCTGTAGGCGGAGCAATTCAGAGGGCCTTTTGCCACTCTTCAGGAAATTGTTTTTTCGGATATTCCCAGCCATTTCACAAACCAGCTCACGCTTTTGCCACCAGAAAAGTGCAAGCGTTGTTCCAAAAATGACCCAGGATTTTATCCGGGCGTCGGAGGAAGACGGGTCGGAGGCATGGGTAAACCCGGAAGCTTCAATGGTTTCGGACGGTTATGCTCGACCTCTTAAAACGAGCCCCCATGGAAGATTGCCGCTAACCGGCTGATGGAGCCTGTGAGAGAGCGAGACAAGGATGAAGCGAAGGTGCAACCGAGGTTGACATCATGATGCGGGCCTGAGAAGAACGGCCGTAAATCCATTGACTTATGCAGCGCAAGTAAGATTGACGCTGCAAAAGAAGTTGCATACTTCAAATGGATTTATAGAAATAGCATCGCAGTTACACTTGCAGAGGGCACGCTGGCAAAAAAATTGAGTTTCGGGGTGGAAGCACGTCCTTGAGAACCGTCAAATGGGGAAACCGTAAAAAAAGTAAAAGTCGTTGAAATCGTCGAGAAGCGTCAAATAGTTGAATGGTTAAATGGGGAGCTTCAGAACCACAGCCCTTCGACGGGCTCAGGATAAAAAATCGTAGAAATCGTAAAAGTCGTTGAAGTCGAATCAGATCTCAGGAAGGCTGGAATTTTGGAGTGATGAAAAAGCAAAAAGCCGTCCGTCTTCGTTAACCGCCGTCGCTAACGCTATGGCGGGGCATGAGTTGGCGGGTCAAC
>SMTZ1_10012852_pt1 | contig 11565 bp, 10 predicted proteins | sample DeeMarSWOR136_30_FD_25667 | JGI IMG/M metagenome (IMG submission 25667)
ATATTCCCTGTCCATGGCAAGCATCACATCAGCGCATCCGCTGCGAATCAACGGACCGCGATAGGGGCCCACCTTGATGTACGAGATGACCGAACCACCGCGCATGGCCATCCCGTGTGTCTCGGAAGCGATTACCCCCAGCTCGCAGTCTAAAGCGCATTCTGTCAAAACCCTCGTCAGAAAGAGGACCCCCTGACCGCCGATCCCGGTTATCGCAATCTGCTGAGCTACCCCCTGACTATTCATAATCCCCCTCTCATCCCCTCAACCCTGACCCCTCAATCCTGTTCCCCCACCACAACAATGCAATCCGTCGGGCAGACGTTGACGCAGACGCCGCATCCCGTGCAGGTGTTCTGATCGATAACAGCCTGCCCCAACTCTTCATCCGGGCGTATGGCGGGACACTCAAATTTTTCATAGCATATGCCACATAACGCGCAATCGTTCCCGACCTCGACACGGAACGCCCGTTGCTTTTTTCGTGCCTCGCGATCCATGATGCAGGGGTGCCGGCTGATGATCACGGAAACGCCACCTTCTTGGGATCGAGCAAAGCGGTCTGCATCTTTGATGGCCGCAATCATTTCGTCCAAGTCGTATGGGTCAAGTACACGAATATCTTCCACCCCTGCGGCTCTCACAAGCTCCTCTATGGAGATGGCTTTTCCCTTACTGCCGTCTGCCAAATCTTCCTGTTGAGGTGTTGGCTGATTGCCTGTCATGGCCGTTGTTGCGTTATCCAAGATCATGAGGATGAACCGGGCATCGTTATGCACTGCGTTGATCAGCGCTGGCACTCCCGCATGAAAGAAGGTGGAGTCGCCAATGGTGGCCACGATAGGGGGAATGTCTTCCAGGTCTCGATATGCGTGGTAGAGGCCGGCAGCGTGACTGATTGCTGCCCCCATGCAGAGCACAGTGTCCACCGCGCCGAGGTTCAACCCAAGGGTGTAACAGCCGATATCGCTGGGGTAGAGGCCCTGTGGAAGGGCCTTGCGGATTGCATAAAAAGCGGCCCTATGAGGGCAACCCGGACATAATGTCGGTTTACGCCCTCGAGAAGGAGCCACTTCTTTCTTCTCGTACGGAAGTCCGAGAAACCGGGTCACGCATTCGTACAGGACATCAGGAACCAGTTCTCCCTGTCGAGGCACAGATCCATCGAGCCTACCCTTGATGCGGTCCCGTCGTGCCAGCTGCAGCTCGATAACAGGATAGGTTTCTTCGATGACCAAAACATCCCGAAACTGATCCAGTTCCTTATATAGTGCTGTTGCATCGAGCGGGTGGGGTATTGTGACTTGGTAGAGGGCTACCGTATCCTCCAGGTCGAGGTCCATAAGCATGTCCAGAATATTGGCGAGAGCAGCTCCTGAAGAAACGATGCACGTGGATGCTTTGTCGGTTCCAAACACCTTTGAAAAGCCCGTCTTACCGTATTTTTCTGTGATCGCCGCGATCTTTTCATTCAGTCTCGCGTGGAGCGTGAGGCGATATCGTGGCGTTGCTGCCCAGCGCTGGGGATCTCTGTCAAAGCCCGACGGCCCGTGCCCCTCCGGTATCGGTTGCAGTTCGATCTGCTGCCGTGAATGGCATATCCGTGTCGTAGGCCTGATCATCACAGGGATCTCGAATTCCTCCGAGATGTGGTAGGCGATCTCAGACATCTTTTGGGCCTCTTGCGGTGTCGAAGGATCAAGAACCGGGACCTTCGCCATCATCGCCATCATACGGCTGTCCTGTTCCGTCTGAGAACTGTGGGGGCCTGGATCATCAGCGGAGACGATAATGAATCCCCCCTTGACACCCGTGTACGCTGAACTCAACAGAGGATCTGCGGCCACATTGAGTCCCACCTGCTTCATGCTTACGGCTGCGCGCCCGCCCGCATAACTGTACGCGAGCGCCGTTTCAAAGGCGACTTTCTCGTTGATCGACCATTCGCAGTAGCAGGGGATATATTCCTGCTTAGCCATTGTGATGATTGAGGAAAGGATCTCGGAAGCGGGAGTCCCGGGGTAGGAGGCAGCGAAACGGCAACCATTCTCAAGAAGCCCCCGAGCAATCGCTTCATTTCCAAGCATGATACGGACATTATTTCTTTTCAAACATCACCTCCGGGACACGCAGGGCGGCGGCATTCGTTCGCCGCAACCAATGCCAACAAAAAAGCCGTGGCCATCAGAAATCTGTCCACGGCTTCTTAGATCAGGCTATGTCCGTCTAGCAGTTACTTTCTCTGGCGGTGGACAGACCCTTTTATGTAACTGTTCCACCACCAATTGTTTCCTTTAATGGCTACACAGAGATAGACAACCATGGCAAAGCTCTTTACCAGAGATTGTGGGTGATGTCAAGGATTTCCTTAAGGTGGAGTTTCCAGACTTTTGAGAGAGCGTCTTGTCCGAGAGCGACATTAGCGGAAGCGGTGCGGTCCCCATTGAGGGTGGGCAGGAGGGGAAAGCCGCGCCTTTAGAGCGCGGAAGGGGCAAGGATTCCCCACCTGTGACCCCCGACAGGGTCACCGGGCAACAGGGGGGAGCGAAGGAACAAAAAGGTGCGTTTTCAGGGTTCCAAATATGTAGAAAAAATATAAGGAGTAGGAAAAATCTGCGCTACGCTCCTTTTCGTAACGAGGCATCCTTTGCCAACACGCGCTTAACAACATCTCGAAGCTCAGGGTCTCTCAGCGGACTCGCCACGTCGTTGACCCATGCCATTTCATCCTCTTCCAATGATACGTCCTTGCCCGTGGGAGAAGATCCCCTCTCGTCCAAACGAGCAACCATTCCGATCTGAAACCGGATGTCTTTGATCACGCCCTGTCCTAGGTGTGCGTTCAACTTTTCCAGGATCATCACTTTCATCAACTGCAACTGCTGCATCCATACTGATGACGAGCAGGTAACGAAGAGAATTCCTCGTCGCACCGAGGCAGGCTGGGCTTGCTGAGCCACCGTTTCTCCCACTACCTGATCCCACACCTTCCAAGCAGCGTACTCTTTTACCCTTCTGTCCAGCCGCATGCTGCGCAGCGTACGGTTTAGAACATCTTTAATGTTGAAATCCATCTGTTCCTTGGCCATAGACGCAGCCGCTAGCTCCTGTCCTCTATTCTGGGAAACAGGGGTGTTGGTTTTTCAACGTTGAGACCCTCGGGAAAAACGCCCCATGTCGGACCTTGATCAATCTTTTGTTCATGAACATGTCCCGCTAAGCCCAACATCTGCCACATGCGTTCTCCTGTCGAAGGCATGAACGAAGAGAGAAGAATCGCCACAAGCCGTAGGCCATCGAGACAATTCCGAAGGATCCCCTCCATTTGGCTCCGCTTTCCCTCCTGTTTGGCCAGGCTCCAGGGGGCCATCTCATCCAGATATTTGTTGAGATGGCCGACCACATCCCAGATGGCAGCCAACGCCCGATGAAACGCTAGTTGGTTCATATGGTCGGCTATTTCCGCGAACACTTTCTCGAAGCGAGGTTTCAAGCCTGCCCCACCGTCTGCGCGTGCTTGAGCAGCTGGAACACGACCTTTACAGTACCGGTTGACCATGGCCAGAACGCGACTGGCCAGGTTGCCGAGATCGTTCGCCAGATCTCCGTTAATCCGGTGTACCAGGGCGGATCGAGAGAAATCGCCGTCCGCACCAAAGGGCACCTCCCGCAAGACAAAGTAACGAATGGCATCCACACCAAACTCACTGATCAATCCATTCGGGTCTATGACGTTACCGAGGGACTTGGACATCTTCTGTCCCTCCACTGTCCACCAACCGTGAGCAAAGATCTGCTTGGGCAACGGCAGACCCGCAGACATGAGAAAGGTCGGCCAGTAAACAGCGTGGAACCGTAATATATCTTTCCCAATAATGTGGCAGTCAGCAGGCCAAAATCGCCGGAATCTGTCCTGATCGTGGGGGTACCCAACACCGGTGATGTAATTGGTGAGGGCATCAAACCATACATAGATCACATGCTCGGGATCTTCGGGAACTGGAATTCCCCATTTGAAGGTTGTCCTAGAGAGACTGAGATCTCTCAGCCCGCCACTGACAAAGCTCACAATCTCGTTGTAACGCGAAGCGGGCTTGATGAACTCGGGGTGCTCCTCCAGGTGCCGCAACAGCGCCTCCTGATATCGGGACATGCGGAAGAAGTAGCTTTTCTCCTTCAATCGATCAGTGGGGCGTCCGCAGTCGGGACAACGCCCATCTTCGCCGATCTGGGTCTCCGTCCAGAAGGTCTCGCATGGCGTACAGTACCAGTCCTCGTAGTCCCCCAGGTAAATATCCCCTTGCTCCTGCACGCGTCTGAACAGGAAAGTCACCGCCTCAGCATGCCTCTCCTGTGTGGTTCGAATGAAATCGTCATTGGAGATATCGAGCTTGCCCCAGAGCTCCTTGAAGCGTTCTACCACCGTGTCGGCCAACTCCTGGGGGCTATGACCACTCTCATGAGCCGCCTTTTCCACCTTCTGACCATGCTCATCGGTTCCGGTGAGGAAAAAACACTCCCGCCCCGTCAATCGCCGGTATCTGGCGAGACTGTCCGCGGCAATGGTGGTGTACGCATGACCAATGTGGGGAACGTCATTGACGTAGTAGATGGGGGTGGTGACGTAAAACGCCTCAGACATCGATTTCTCCTTCCTTACTTGTCCAATTCATCGGTCCCAATGGTGACAACTCCCCCGTTTTCCAGTTCCACGGTAATAGTCTGCGGGAGGAGGTTCTGCCTGAGCACTTTACCCTCACCATATTTTGTCATGATCCGCTTTCCAACTTTGGGTAGGTTTTTCTTCAGATCCCGATAGCAATCAGCTTCAAACGAAAGACAGCACATCAACCTGCCACACAGCCCCGAAATCTTCGATGGATTCAGCGGAAGGTTCTGCTCCTTAGCCATCTTGATGGAGACCAGCTCAAAGTCCTTCAAGAAGGTGGCGCAGCACAGTTCACGGCCGCAGCAGCCTAACCCTCCGACAATCTTGGCTTCGTCGCGTACACCTATCTGGCGCATCTCGATGCGGATTTTCAACTGGGAAGCAAGCTTTCTGATCAACTCCCGAAAATCGACTCTGTGCTCGGCAGTGAAGTAAAAGATAGCCTTAGAGCCGTCAAAAACGTATTCCACCTCCACGAGCTTCATGGGAAGTTCCAAATCTCCTATCAGCCCGGTACAAGCTTCGAAGGCCTCCTCCTCCCTTTCGCGCAACCGCTCCCACGTTTCCATATCCTCATCAGTGGCTTTTCTGATCACCTCACGCAAGGACCATTTGAAGAGTCCACGGCCCTCCTGTTCCGGGGGAATGATGACTGTACCCACGGTGGTTCCCTGTTCGGCGTCTACCACGACTACATCGCCCTTGCCGAGTTCTAGGTCACGAGCATTGAAATGGTGCACACGCACGCCTTTACCGAATGTAACCCCCACCAGCCTCATAGTTGTCTTGTCCTTCTAGGCGCAAGAGGGCGGATTCCAGGGAAAGCTGCAGGTTGCCATGAAATTCGAACCCCTTCTGAATTTTCAGTAAAAACCAAAAATAGTCTAATAGTTCCTTGGTATCCAGCATAGCCAAACTCTTTTCGACCTCATCGGTAAGATCCATGTTAAACAAAGCCCTCTTGTCCCGTGTTTCTTTGTGGATGACAACGTCTCTGATCCACACCCCCAACATTTCAAGGAAGACCTTCGCCGCACGATCCTGCTTGGCAAGATCATTGGCCAGGGACAACTTGTCTGCCAGATTTCGGCCCAACGTGGAGACAACCTGTTGTTTGGTCTCTTGCAGATCCGTCGCTTCCATCCGCAAAGCTCTTCCTGGGCTCCCCGCGGCCCACAGGAGTGGGGCATCGACGTCGCCGTGTTGCAGGTGATGGGTCAGAACCTGCCGGACTTCCTCGGGGCTCAGCGGGTTAAAGTGTATTTGCTGGCATCGGGACAGCACCGTTGGGGGCAAGCCCTCAATGGTTGTACTGACGAGGATCAGCACCGTCTGGGGAGGTGGCTCTTCCAGTGTCTTCAGCAGAGCATTAGCAGCCTCCCGAGTCATCCGTTCTGCTCCGTCCACGATTACAACCCGCCACTGCGCCTCATAGGGTTTGAAGCCTATGGCCCGCTGCAATTCCCTGATCTGTTGGATCTTGACGGTCTCGCCTTCAGGGCTGACCTCGAGGACATCCGGATATGTCTGTTTGTTGATCCGTTGGCAGACGCGGCACTGCTCGCAGGCATCAGCCCCGCCTTGTAGACAGTTGAGCACCTTCGCCACGGCACGAGCTACCAGTTGTTTCCCGATGCCCTGCATACCGGTGAAAAGATAGGCGTGGTAGATTCTGCCCGTAGCCAGCCCCCTCTGAAGAATTTTCAGGGCACGCTCGTGTCCGATCACATCACGAAACGCCATGTTACTCCAGTTTACGGATGAAAATGGGTGTCACGTTCCAAGCTACCTCCAGTCGAGATATTAAACTTGTGTTCTCCCACCTTCTCGGCCCTGTCAGCATGTACAGACGATCCCCCGTTGACAACAACCTGTGAAATTCTTACCATAGTTGCTGAAAATGGGTGTGTTGTCAAGCAGGCAGGGGTAATTATGCAGATTGAGGTGAAGCTCTTTGCGACCTTTCGCGACCGTCTGCCGTCAGGTAGCGGCTCCTTTTCCTGCTCAATGGATGTAGAACCTGGAGCGACGATACGCGACGTTTTGCAGCGGCTTGAGATCACCGAGCATGAATCGAAGATTATCCTCGTGAATGGGCTCCACGCCCAGCCCCAGGACGCTCTCCAGGAGGGAGACGTTCTGAGCGTCTTTCCGCCCCTAGCGGGGGGGTGAGGCTTTCTCCCTCAGTCAATTCTTTGATTTTCTTGCGTATGCCTTCTTCACGCTCCTTGGTGGGCTTCAGTTCTAGGGCGCGTCGGTACATTTTTAGAGCGTCTTCTTTCCTGTTTAGCTTGCGGTACCCATCACCCAGGTGTTCAGTGATGATGGGGTCCTGCGGGATGAGGCGGTGTGCCTTCTCCAACCATTGTACTGCCAGGGGGTAGTTGCCCTGCTTGTAGTACACCCAGCCGAGGCTGTCCGTAATGTAACCATTGTCAGGTTTCAGTTTCAGAGCTCTCTTGATCAGCTCCTCTGCCTCGTCCAACCGCACTCCCTTTTCGGCGAAGGTGTAGCCTAGGTAGTTGAGGGCATCAGCGTTCTCAGGGTCGAGCTCCGCGACCCGTTGCATGTACTCAATGGTTTCATCGGTCCTGCCCATCTTGTCGTAGACAACCCCGAGGCGAAAAAGGGCCTCCGTGTTGGTAGGCTCGGCGGCCATTATCTCCTGCAATATTGCTGCTGCCTCGGAGTATTGTTGCAGTTCCTCGTAAAGGGAAGCGAGGGTGAGGCGCAGCTCCTGGTCGTCGGGCTTTGCTTCGATAGCTTTGGCGACTAACTCAAGGGCTTCGGAGCCCCGTCCTTTCTCAACGAGGATCAATGCGGCATACCGTGTAGCCTGAGAGAAAAATCTTCCGTCAGGCGGGACCTTTCGGAACTCCTCCAGAGCCTCCTGGGCGTTGCCGAGCTCGTGCAACGTCATCCCCAGGTAGTAGGCGGCGTCGCTGTATTGCGGGCGGGCCGTCAACACAAGCCGAAACTCTCGCGCTGCTTCCTCGTAACGCTCCTGCTTAAAGAGGATCAGTCCCAGCTTGACCCGCACGTCGATGTTCTCCGAGTCAAGATCCTGCAGTGTGTGGTACTGATCTAGGGCCTCTTCGAGGCGGTTCGCCCTGATAAGGACCTGTCCGAGGCGTTCACGGACCTTGAGATTGAGCGGATTCAACTTCAGAATCTCTTGGTATGTCTCGATGGCTCGTGCCCGCTCCCCTTTCAGTTCATAGACAATGCCCATATCCACCAGTGCAGTTTCGAAATTGGGGTTAAACTCAAGAACACGGCGGTAGTATGTGAGGGCTTGGTCGTAGAGCTTCATCTCAGCGTAGATTCTGGCCAGGTAATAGAGGCCCATGAGATTGGTGGGATCCCTCTCCAGAAGCGTGCGGACCGTATTGACCGCCTTTTCATAGTCCTTCATGTCCACGTACAGTGAACTCATCATTAGGTATGCCTGCGCGTGATCCGGGTCCAATGACACGACCCGCTGATATTCTCGCAGGGCCTCGTCTTTCTTCCCCTTGGCAGAGTAAACCCCTGCTAGCAGGTAGTGGGCAGGGACGTAGTCAGGATCCAGGGCAAGGGCATCCCTGCACGCCGCCACCACTTCCTCCACATGCAGCAGCGGGGAGTGAGGATCAACGGTAATAGCTTTTCGATACTCTTCGATGCCTCCTTTCAAGTCGCCCGATCGCACCTTGGCCTGGGCCACCAGGTAGGTGTACAGGGCCTTCGCAGGGAGTGCGTCGTCCGTCTTGGCAGTCTGAGGAGGACCCTTCATCAAGGCGCCACAGCCTGCCAGAACGCCGATTGCCAGTATCAGGAGAACACCGATGAGTTCTCTCATCCGGCCTGGGATTGGACCTCTAACTGTGCACCGCTTCATACGAGTCCCCTATCAGGGAGTGTTTACCGCCGGGGCTGTGCAGTAGGTCCAAAATACCACAGCCCCGCTCAAAAGCAAAGCCATTCAGGCAGCACCAGTGGCTGCAACGGCAGTACTGTGCAGCACGTCTGCGCGTGCACAAAAAAAGGGAGATTGCTCTCCCTTTTCTTCACGCCATTATGCCACTCCGGGAAATACTCAGCTCACGTCACTATGCCTGGCTACTGAAGGATCTGAGGGGTTCCGGCCGGGGGGTATTTTGCCTTGGACAGAACCGCTGATATTTTCTCAATGCTCGTCTTGGAGTCATCGTAGGTAACCTCTACCGTTTGGTCACTGGCATCTGCAATGACGTTCATGACCCCCTCAACCTCCATAAGGATAAAACTTATCCTCGATGCGATCTCGGGTCATCCACAACTCGGTACGTTAAACTTTACGATGCGGGTGGCGGCAAGCGCCAGCTGCGGGGCGATCAACAGTGACAGCAGGGCCGTGATCACCAGCGCAACTACGATGGTTTTCGGTTTCATCCCTCCTCCTTTCTAATGCACGCCAGTTTCATATCAGTGCAACTATGCTCTGGAACATCCGAGCTTGGAATATAGTCACGGTGATCATGAAAGTCAAGCCTCGTCATTCTAGCTATAAGGTGTCAGGCCTTGACATATGACTTCATTTTTCTGTATTTTAGATTCATTATGGGAAGACCTTTGCGGGTAGAATACCCTGGCGCCTTGTACCATGTGACAAGTCGAGGCAATGAGAAGAGGGATATTTTTCTTGATGACCGTGACAGGAGAAAATTTCTCGGCCTACTAGAGGAGCATCATGACCGCCATGGGATTCTCATCCACTGCTATGTGCTGATGGGCAATCACTACCATCTTGTCGTGGAGACTCCTGGGGGTAATCTGGTCACGGTGATGCATGGAATAAACAGTACCTATACGGGCTATTTCAACCGTGGGCACAATCGCGCAGGACATCTCTTTCAGGGTCGGTACAGTGCAATTCTTGTTGACAAGGATGCCTATCTGCTGCAGGTAAGCAGGTACGTGCACCTGAATCCTGTGCGGGCGGGGATGGTGGATAGGCCTGAGCGGTATGAGTGGAGCAGTTGCCCTGGTTATGTGTGGAAGAGCAGAGAAGTCCCATGGGTAGAATATGCGTGGGTGCTCTCGCAGTTTGGTCGCAGCAGGCGGGTGGGCAGGGAAAAGTACGGGGAATTTGTGAGTGCAGGTGTGCAGCAGACCGCTGAGAGTCCTTTTCGGGACCTTTATGGACAGGTAATGCTTGGTCGAGACCAGTTCATAGAGCAGACGAAGGGTTTGCTGGGGGCACGGGAAGTGAGTCAGGAGATTGTGGAGCGCAAGCGGCTAATGGGTTATGCAGAGCCTGAGGATATAGTATCAGCAGTTGCATCGGCACTTCAGACAGAGGCAGATTTGCTCAAACGAAAGGGTGGCCGCAACAACACTGCACGCAGAGTGGCAATGTATTTGATGAAGAGATATTCGGGGCTGAGCAACGAGGAGATTGGTCAATTCTTTGGCGGTCTGCATTACAGTGCTGTGAGCAAATCATATGCGAGGCTCGAACATGAGATGGGACAAAATCGGGAGTTACGCAGTTTGGTTCAGGGACTTATGTCACATGTCAACGGGCTGTTGCCCAAAGCCGTTTTCAAAGAGGGATTCTCGGCACATCACAAAAACACCGGTTCTGATCGCTAGACTGGATTCAAAACCATCATACATCGACACAAGGGCCTCATAAGCACTGGTGCAAAAGAATAGGTACTGCAGCGGCACCTGGCGTATGTGCTGCCTTGCCCGATCTGCGCATTGCTCTGTACCATCCTGTCCTTCGTGTGCTTTATCAATATCGAGATGTTCTGAACAGCTGCAACCAGGAAATCCTGTATCTGCATGCGCCACAATCGTCGCCACCGTGCCCGCTTATCGCATGATATCTAATTCGTCCTGCCGCAGATGGCGCTTGACGGTGCGTCCATTCCTGGAGCGAGTACATCTGTCCCTGAGGTGACAGTGGGCACAGGACTCAGAAGCAGCCTTATATTCATAGCTCTTACGCTTCTTATGATACATTCGCCTGGTGAGCAGTTGCCCGGCCGGACAGGAAAAGGTGTCAGTGGCAGGGTTATAGCGAAAGAGCTCTTTCGGAAAAATGCCTTTCTGCCGTCCCGAGCCCCGCTGGGTCTCCTCAAGAGAAGCAATATGGGCCCTTACTCCTGCATCATGGCAGAGCAGATAATTATCGATCTTTCCATATCTGCTATCAGCTACCACTGTTTCAACCGTGCTGCCAGTGGTATGTTCATGGATCTCAATCATCTCGGCAAGCAGATTCCCTTCATCTTGAGAACCAGCAGTAACCGTGGTAGCAGTGATGACCTCACAGTGAGGATCTACCGCTCGATGGGTCTTGTAGCGTACTTTCGATCTGCCACCGCTGTGCCGAGTGACTGAAGCATCCGGATCAGTCATTGATAGATGGCGGCTGTTGGCCGCTGTGTCTTTGTCACTGTCGAGCTCATCCAAACGCTCCTCAAGACACCGGTACCCCTTCTGTACGTATCTTTTGAGATGGTGCGTATCTACCACAGAGTTGTTGGAAGCATCTGCATCAATCAAGCTGGCATCGACAAAGAGTTTGCTTCCATCAACCAGACCCGCCTGGACACACTGCGACACGATACGCTCAAAGAAGCGCTTGAAGGCTTCAATGCCCCAGCGGGATCGAGCTTTACTCAAGACACTGTGATCAGGAATTGCATCATCCAACTCATAGCCCAGAAACCACAGCCAATCCAATCGCTCAGATAATACCAACAGCAACAGCAACTTGAGAATCACCGGGGGAGGAACAGAGACATTACCATTGATACCATAGCGATCTTTCACCTCCTTGTAGATAAAATCAAAGTCAACCACCCCGGCAATCCTGCGCAATGGATGATTCTTCCTCACCCTTCTCTCCACATTGAAGTCAG
>SMTZ1_10006734_pt1 | contig 11564 bp, 12 predicted proteins | sample DeeMarSWOR136_30_FD_25667 | JGI IMG/M metagenome (IMG submission 25667)
AAGAGGGCGAGGACCTGCAAGCCATTCCCGGTGTCGGCGAGGCGATAGCTAAGAAAACCATCGAGCTGGTTAACACCGGTAAGCTGCGCGTCTATGAGGAGCTTAAAGCCGAGCTTCCCGAAGGCATAACTACCCTGCTCGAAATACCGGGCATCGGACCCAAGACGGCAAACAGGCTCTCCACCGAGCTTGGGATTAAGTCCGCTGACGAGCTGGAAGAGGCTATAAAAGACGGCCATGTTGCCAAAATGTTCCGCCTCGGTGACAAGACAGCCGATAACATACTCCAGCAAATTCAAGCCCTGCGCCGCAAAGACCAGCGCATTCCCATAGGCGAAGCCCTGCCTGTAGTGGACGAGATTCTTGATGCCCTTCGAACTCTACCGGGCGTGAAAAACCTGACCGCTGCCGGCAGCCTGCGCCGCTTCAGGGAGACGGTCGGCGATATAGACCTAATGGGCACCGCCGATAACCCCGAGGAGGTCATCAACGCCTTCGTCGTCCTGCCCAAGGTAAGCGAGGTGCTGGCTAAAGGACCGACCAAAGCCAGTGTCATACTGCCCGGTGGACTTCAAGCTGATTTGAGAATGGTGGAGCATGACTCCTTCGGCTCGCTCCTCCAGTATTTCACCGGCAGCAAGCAGCACAACGTAACCCTGAGGACAAAAGAGCAGAAAAAAGGGCTCAAGCTGAGCGAATACGGCATAACCGATACCAGTACCGATAAGCTGGAGAAGTTCGCCACCGAGGAAAAATTCTACCGCCGGCTGGGGCTTCAATATATTCCACCGGAAATCAGGGAGGACCAGGGCGAGATAGAGCTGGCGGAGAAAGGCAAAATCCCCAGGCTCGTGGAGCTCTCAGATATAAAAGGAGACATGCACGTTCACACCGACTGGAGCGACGGCCATGACTCCATCGAAGCTATGGCTAAGGCAGCTAAAGCCCTCGGCTACCAGTACCTGGCAATCACCGAACATTCAGCCGGTAGAGGTATCGCCCACGGGTTAAACGAGGAGCGGCTGAGGCAGCAGATTGACGAGATCAAGCGGCTGAATAAGCAACTTAAAGGAATCCGCCTCCTCACCGGCATAGAAGTGGACATCCGAGCCAACGGCAGCATAGACCTGCCCGATGAGCTTTTAGCCGACCTGGACATCGTGATTGCTGCCATCCACTCAGCTATGACTCAAAGCGAAGACCAGATTACCAGGCGCATACTGGGAGCCATAGAAAACCCGCACGTTGATGTTATCGCCCACCCCACATGCCGCATTCTGGGTGAGCGGGAGCCGGTAGCCATTGACTTAGAAGCTGTCTTCCGAGCTGCAGTCAAACACAACAAAGCCCTGGAGATAAACGCCATGCCCAGCCGGCTCGATTTGAAAGACATACATGTGTATCGTGCCAGAGAGCTGGGGGTGAAGCTAATCATGGGCACAGACTCCCACAGCATTGCCCATCTGGGTTTAATGCGCTTCGGCGTCGGTGTGGCTCGCCGCGGCTGGTGCCAGCCCAAACATATACTGAACACCAGACCATTGGAAGACATACTAGCCTTCCTCAGGAGTTAAGGCATGCTTACAGCTACTGAATACGGACAGGTGACCCAGATTAAACTGTGCCGCTACCCGGATTTCCCACCCGCTACTTATGTCTCCGCTTACCTTGTAGATAGTCTCCTCATAGACAGCGGGCAGGCGTACACTGCCGAAGAGTTAACCGAGTTCTTGAAAGACAAAGAGTTAAAAACGGTAATTAACACGCACCATCACGAAGACCATATCGCTGCCAACGCCCTGCTCAAAGAAAGATATGGCGTCGAGCTTCTGGCTCATAGCCTAGCAGTAAACAAAATCAATCAGCCAGCCAGGCTTTATCCCTTTCAGGAAGAGGTCTGGGGCTATCCTGTACCCAGCCAGGTCAAAGAAATCGGCGATAGTTTCACCACCCAAAATTTTAATTTCGAGGTAGTCCATACCCCGGGACATGACCGCGACCATATCTGCCTCTTCGAAAGAAAGCAAGGCTGGCTCTTTAGCGGCGATTTGTTCACCGGTACCCGCCCCAATGCAGTACGTCCCCAGGACGACGTATGGCAAATTATTGACGACCTCAAAAAAATAAAGGATTTAACACCAAAAGTTCTCTTTCCCGCCCCGGGAAAAGTAGTAGTTGAACCCGTGCCCGTGCTGGAACAGACCATCCGGTATCTCGAAGGTCTAGGGCAAAAGGTCATGGAGCTGCATGACAAAGGTCTGTCTCCAGCCAAAATCGTGCAGCAGATTTTCGGCAGCGAGTCTCCCTTAGCCGAGTTTACCCAGCAGCAATTCTCATCCTTAAACATGGTAAAATCTCTGCTTAAAGCAGGTTAATCAAAATGTCACCGAAAGAAGCCAGAAATATACCGACCATAACGGCTAAAGACGATGCCAGAGCCATCGCATATATCAAGCAAGCTGTAGCTAGCGGCAAGCACTGGTATATAGCTTTGCTCGAGGCTATAAAGCTGTGGAAGAGCGCCGAGGAGGATTACCAGGAGCGTCACTACCGGTACTTGATTGACGGGGAGGCTTTCGATTGGCTGTTGCTGGCAGAGCGTCTAAGCGACGAAATAAGCCAGTCCATCCCAGAAAAAGAAAGAATCAACCTCCTTTTCTTCGACATACCGCCATTGGAGTTAACCAGAGAGGAATTCAAGAAATTTATTGGCCCGGACAAATATAAAGCTTATCTCAACTATCTCTACGGCGTCCTCGTCGAGGAAAACCTGATTTCCGCTGTGGTTGACGAGATTCGAAAAGAAAGGCTGGCGTCAGGCTCAAACAAGCATGAGGACATTCTTGATAAAGCATACCGCCGGATTTACGGCGATAGCCAGCAGTCTTTGCTCGATAGCTTCAGAAAAGAAAAGCGATATCCAAAACGCAAATCCATGACTTTGAGCCAACTCAAGGAATTCACCTACTGGCTATTCAAATACCGGATAAAGAAGTGTGACAAGTCCCGCGTGGCCAGCGATACCAAAAAAGCCCTGATAAAAATGCAACGCAACGCGTCGCGCGTGAAGCGGAACGCTTAATGAGGTGCCGTTCCTCCTTCCAGCGAGTATCTTGATGAAATAACGCAGTATATACCTTAATTTTGGTCTGTCAGGAAGTCCCGGACCTTCGAACCTTTGTTATCTCAGCCAGTATGCTGACAGCTATCTCCTCCGGCGTTTGGGCATTTATTTCCAGACCAATCGGAGCGCGAACCTCATCCAGCTGCTGCTGAGACACTCCTTTTTTGTGCAGGCGCTCTTTTATCTCTTTGACCTTCTTCTTGCTGCCAATCATGCCAACATACTTCGCCGCAGTGCCAACAGCAAATTTTAAGCACTTCTCATCGCTGACATGCCCCGGCGTGTAGATGACAATATAACTGTTTTCGTCCACGTCCAACTTAGAGAAGGAATTATCATACTCTTCAACTACCAGTGAATCAGCGTCGGGAAATCGGTCATTATTGTTATATTCAGGACGTGGGTCTATGACCACTACGCGCAATCCCAGCATCTTAGCCAACGCTGCTGTACTCTGGGACAGATGTCCCGCGCCAAATAGATACAGCGTTTCCGCAGGCAGTATTGGCTCAAGAAAGACATCCAGTTGCCCGCCACAAATCATCCATGCCTCCTCTCCCTTGCCTGTAAGATCAAAGTGCATCGTTTGCGGCTCGCCTGATTTCATCACGTCAAGAGCTTTTTCCTGGACTGCCTGTTCCACGTTGCCTCCACCTATGCTGCCGACAAGAGTACCATCTGCCTTGATAAGCATCTTTGTCCCGGCTTTCCGTGGCACCGAGCCGCGACTGGATATAACAGTGGCTAATACCGCCCGTTCACCCTTTACGGCTATGTTAGCCAGTTCCTGATAAATCTCAAGCATATAATACCCCCAAAATGCTAATACTGCCTCATCGAATAGCCTTTTGTGAAACAACCTCTTTAACCGGCTCTGCTGATTGAGCCTGTCCCAGCACAACCCGCTCAATCTGAGGATGCCTCACTGCCAGAACCTTGTCAGCCAGGTCCCTTCCTTTCGATAAACCTCCTTCCAGGTCCATCTTATTTATGAAAGGAATAATTCTGGCCCGCTCAGGACTTCCCTTAATTATACCTTGGTGATGAGTTACAAGAAAAGCAATGGCATCCGGTGAGATAACCTCACCTAAAGGCAACCCAAGCAAATTGGAGACGATTTCAGGTCTGAAAACATCCTTTTCAGTTAGCCGGCAGCCTACAGCGTCAACACCTACCACAGGTATGACCAGAGACGTGTTAATCGGTATTACCGGCTCGGTTGGATTTGGCGCCTTCAAGGACCTGTGAGCTGCACCATCCGCCTCCACTATAATGAAAGATACCTGTCTCAGTCCAGCTAACCTGACTACAAAATCCGGGCTGATTCCATTCAGCTTCCCCGAATCCAACTTCTCAGTGGCTAGAGTAACATGCCTGTGCTTATCCAGATTTTCGAGAAGCAACCTCATCAACTCCCCCTCATCCGTCTCCAGAATAAGAATCGGTGTCTCAGAAGGTGACGGCTCAAGAATCTTGGTAGTGGTGGTGGTAACAACGAAATCTCCACCCGAAGTCAGCTCCCGGGCCAGTGCGAACATGAGGGTTGTTTTACCCCCACCACCAACCAGGCTTACTACTTCACCAGGTCTTATATCCAAGGCTTCCTTAAGTTTCATAACTAAGCATTAAACCAGATTAATATCGCCTCCAGAACCCCACCAGCTATGGCTCTCACCCTGGCTCTTATGCTGTAACAGATCTCTTTACTCGCCACCTGGTCTATTTCGGCTAGCTTGGTTCCTTCTTTTACCTGTATTCCATTTCTGAGCAGCGCTCTGACTACGCCACCAATCGGTGCTTTAAGCTCTTGTCTTCCCACCGAGGCAATCACTTCACCGGCAGCAACACGCTCCCCTATCTCTCTTTTAGTCACAAACAGACCATCACTGGAAGAATGTAGCACCCTTTCAGAAGTCAGACCATCGATGGCAATGGGGATACCTGTGTTTTTTTCTGCCTCCCCGGCAAAGATTACCTCGCCCAGCCTCTCACTATTATTGGTCTCCACTACCAGGTGGGCATCCCTGCCTGCTTGAAAGCCGGGACCAAGCCCAATTACCAAATCAGCATCGGTAAGCCTTGTTCCCGTGTTTCTTTTGGCCATTATGGCGTCAACCAATATGCTAGGATGGAGGATATCCTTAATCGCCGTCTCCGGGTCAACTATTATCGGTATCCTGTTATTCTCCCAAACTGTGGGTATCTCACTTGCAGATTTGACCAGTTTGGCTACTATGCCCTCAACTTCCTTCTCGCCATCATACACAGCCTCAGAAAAAGATACTCCCCGACTGACTGCCTGGGGATTAGGCGTCTCGGTCAGGCAAACCTTAAAATGGGCGCGAAATAACCTGTGAGCTATCCCACTGGCTACCTCACCACCGCCCTTAATCAAAACTGTTAACTCGGTTAGCTTCTTACTCATCGTCGATTACGCATGTTCAGTAGTTTTACTCCCTGCACCTGCGGGAAAATAGCACCTTCACTGATGGAGCGGAGCACCTTCTCTGACTCAACCACCTTTGTCCCGCTAACAACATCAACGCCCCAGTTAAAAAGGACCGGTGATAAAGGAGTGGTAGGTCCCACCATAACTATAAAGCTACCCTTGGCTAAGTCCAGCAGCTTCTCCGCAGTATGATTTATCAGCGAAGTGCCGGTAATAGCAACGACGTCAGCTTTTGGAATTATGTCCTCGGCGGCTTCGGCAGGCAAATCGCCCGCCTGTGGTCTTTGCTCCAGCACCCAAAGTTTCCTGGCTACTTTCTGCAATTTCGGAATCCAGGGAAAGTGACCTACCACGGCGATATCCTTACCCTCTCCCTTCTCTATCAAGGCATCAAGGGCATTTTCGGCATCGCATTTTGTCTCATCTATATCAATCAGCGAGTTTATGGTCGCCATTCCAATAGATGCTTCCAGAAGATTGTCTGATTTAGCATATTCGGCTAGCTCTAATGCCGACATATTCCTCAATTCTCCTACTCCTCTCACCATTCCGTGATGTGGATGCTCTTCACGAAAAGTGGACGCCAGTCCGCAATGCTTACTTACTACTGCAGTCCAGAAGACACAGCTGTACACTTCACGCACCACGCTGTCTCCGCTCAAGCTGGAAATCAAATCGTCAATAATGTTCACGCGTCCTCCTAATGGCCAAAGTAGCAGAAATGGTTTAGACCGAGCAGCTTTGCCGCTCCGGATATGGTAACACCATAATAAATCACTGGCTTAGATATCGTAAACTGGTCAATGGTATTGTTCACTATAGTAGTGCCAGTTACTAAGGCGACATCACACCACTTAAGGTGCTCTCCTGTCATCTGTGGGCTGTGAATCGTGCACCCGAATTTCTCAGTGCCAATATTGGCCTGGTCCATGTCGGTTACCCTTAGCTCAAATTTTTTGGACAACGCTTCAACAAACCTTGGCTGAAGGCCAACCATAGCTACCTTGGGATGGCCGTAGGTTTCCTCCATATATTTTGCTAGCTCATAGCCGCACAGTCTGGGTTCGTCGTTCTTGCAGTGCGTTGTCTTGGCTATCAACCCCAGATATCTCATCACGGCATTAAGGCTGGAGATGAATATGGCTCTCCGAAAGTTATCTTTCAGCTCCATAGTCGCTATTTCAGACAGCTTGCCACTGAAGTCACCGTACATATCGGTGAACGCCTGACCGAGAGAGTTCCTGAACTCAGCCTGCATCATGCGCTCCTTGCCCACTATCAGCGGGTAGTCCCTGTCCTCCGGGTTGCCGATAGCCTCCTCTGGGGAAAGCACGGCAGCCTTAATTACAACCTCACCCTCGAGGGCATTATCCCTAACAATTCTGGCGAACTCCTCCTTTAGAATGTCATAGACCTTTGTTTTCATAAACCCTTATCCTTCTCAGTTTTAGTATCAGGAAAACCTCCTTGCCCACCACCAAATCCATATCTTCGAAAATATGGTGAGGCATCTCAGCCAGCAGGCAGGTTTCTCCCACCTTAAGCTTGATTCTAACCGCATCGTCGACGGGGGCAATGTCGACAATAGTCCCCCTGAACCGGTTGACCTCTGGCCCCGGCGGTTTAGCTTCAGATATATATATATCGTGGGGAAAGAGGGCAATTCTATGAACTGAGTTTCCATCGTGGGGAACAATTATCGGTAGGTCGCCACAACCAACCTCCATAACCCCCTTCCCCAAACTACGGCAGTAGTCGCAGTCCAAAATATTTGGTGCCCCGATAAAATCAGATACCTTTTCATTCTTGGGATAGAAAAACACCTCTTCCGGCCTGCTTACCTGCTCCAGATGGCCGTTCTGTAGTACGGCTATTCTGTCTGCCATCTCCTCAGCCTCCTCGAGGTCGTGGGTTACATATACGGTTGTGACCCCCAGATTCCGTTGAATCTGCCTTAACTCAGTCCTCAGGTACTTGGCGGTTTGCACATCAAGGCTCGATAACGGCTCATCAAGAAGTAGCACCTTAGGTGAGAGGGCAAGAGCTCTGGCCAGGGCTACCCGTTGTTTTTCACCACCACTCAGGTTTTTAGGATAACGCGATGATAAGTGCTCTATCTTCATCATTTGTAACAGTTCGTTTACTCTAGCATCTACTCGCTCCCGATGTTGCTGTCGGGACATCAAGCCATAGGCAATATTGGCGGCAACATCAAGGTGTGGAAACAGGGCTAAATCCTGAAACAGGTAACCCACACCTCTCCTGTTTGCCGGCAGTTTATCCACTGGCGTACCGTCAAAGAAAACCGAACCACTGTAATCAGTTAATCCAGCGATAATATTGACCAGAGTGGTTTTTCCAGCGCCATTTGGCCCCAGCAATACCAGCAATTCCTTATCAAATATCTCCAGGTCCACAGCCTGGCAGACATATTTGCTTACATCCTTGAGGGTGATAGACGGCATATCATCTCCACTTAGCAGTCATCTTGTCTTCCAGATATCCAAAGAATTTGTCAAAGGCAAAACACATAACAGCCAATACTATCAAACACACGATGATGATGTCTATGCGTATTAAGCTTTCAGCCTGTATGAGCAAAGCACCAATCCCAGTGGGTATAGCCACCATCTCAGCAGCTACTATCACCCGCCATGCCATTCCTGCTTCCAACCTCAACCCCGTGAAAATATTAGGTAGGGCTAGAGGCATAACCACTGTAGCCAGAATTCTAGCATCAGATGCTCCCAATGTCCTTGCTGCGTGGATATAATCTTTATTCACACTTCTGATGCCTGTAACTGTATTATAGAGGACAGGGAAGAAGGAACAGATGAATATGATGGTAATCGGCAACATCTCATTTATGCCTATCCACAGCATGAGCAGCGGCAGCCAGCCGATGGCAGGGATGGGGTAAAACAGGCTTATTATAGGGTGCAGTGTCTTATTGATACCCTCTCTCCACCCCATTATAATTCCCATCGCTATACCAGCTATAGAGCCGGCACAGAAGCCAATAATCACCCGGGTCAAACTGCTCAGGAAGTTCTCCCCCAGCACTCCATTAGCTGTCAGGTGGTAGAACTCCATTACAACAGCGGAGAAAGGGGGAAAAGAGAACTGCCCTGGAACCAGGTTTAGGCGAGCGACTATTTCCCATATAGCCAAAAATACGACTACAGGCAGTATCCCCCACCCGGGTATAAGTTTCTTAAATTTACTCACTGCAGATACCTCAAATCAACAATATCCTCAGCACCGAAGCTCTTTTTTATATAACCCAGTTCCACCAGATAATCTATTGTTTCCTGGACTACCTTTGAGTCAATATCAGTGGTATATTCCAGCCTGCCCATAGACCGCAGCAACACTTCAGGTGTGATTTCCAGCTTGTCAGCAACCTCGGCTACTTCAGCCGGGAAGATTTCACCCCCAGCGGCTTGCAATTGCCTGGCCATAACCTCGGCCGCCTCCTGAGGGTGCTGTTTAGACCATTCCGATGCCCTTTCGGATACCTCTACCAGCTTTCTTACTACCTCAGGGTAACTGTTCATCAAGTCGTCTTTAACAACCAATACACTACCCTGCATTCCAGGCCAGACATCCTGACTTGTTAACATCATCTCAAAGCCAAACTCCTCAGCCATAGTTGCCCAGTGTTCGGGAAGGAAAGCCGCATCTAGCTGTCCCGACTCGATGGCCAGAACCTGCTTTGGTGGACTCATGCGCTGAATGTGACTCAACACTTTATCTTGATCAAGACCATACTTATCTATCGTCTTATGCAGGATTACATCCACTGTTCCGCCTACCTGTACGCATCCAATGCGAATGTCAGTCTTTTCCAAGTCCCTGACGGTTCTTATTTTTTCAGGATTGACAACCAAGCCGTAGCCATATTTATGCGTCCCAGCCACGACCTTTATCGGCACGCCGGCATTGGCATAAGCATTTATGGCTGGCACGAGACAAATATAAGCAACCTGAATATCTCCTCGAGCTAAAGCGGCAGCTAGGGCCATTCCGGTTGCATAGTTTTCATAGGCAGTTAGCTTCAGCCCCTCCTCTTCAAACCACCCTTTATCCTGACTGATATAGGCACAGGCGGCATGGTCTGTAAATTCAACCGCCATACCGATAGGTGCCTCTTCTTTTTCAGCACAACCGCCCATATTCATGACAAGCAGCAATCCTACGATGGTGAGCAAAGCGAGTAGCTTATCCACTCTTTTATCCTCTTCTAGCTTAGCCAACCTGCCTAATGAATTCCTCCAACTTCGCACGTAAGTCCTTGTATTTACCAACAGCCTTTCGCCCCTCGTCTGTCAATCTGGTGCGCCCTCCCCCAACCCCACCGACAGTTTTCTCCACCAAAGGGGCCGGCGCCAAACGGTTCATTGCTTCTATCCACAGCCAGGCATTACGGTAACTTAATCTCATTGAGCGAGCTGCCTGTGCTATCGAGCCAAGCTTTTCAATTCGTTCTAGAAGCATTGCTCCCCCCCACCCCATATACAACTCTCCATCCTTCTCGACCCATATCCTGCCTCTTACTCTATAGCCTGGCTGCGGATGTCGGGAAAAGCGTGAAGATTTCTTGCCCCTAAAGCTTGGTATATCGGCTTCAGCCACTTGTGCTCGTCACCAAAAAAGCTGTCAGCGTTATATTATATATGATATTACGATCCTGTCAAGTATCGACAGATCCTGTGATAGATTATGTAAGCAAAAATTTCGAGAAACAGCCTGGCAAGAAATGTAGCTGAATTTTAAAATCAGCCAGCATAGGACTGATAATCATCTGTGGTATCAAAATCAGCGACAACGCTTTCAGAATCAACCGCTACCTCGAGGACATCGTCGGGATTGTCTTCGATTATTTGTCTCCCACCGACATCACCCTTCAGCTTTAGCAACTGCTTTTTATACTTGATAGCAAAGATAATCGGATGCCCTCTCCTACCCTGGTAGGTTGGGACAGCAATGCCTTTATCGTGGTTACAGAATTCATCTATCAATATGTTGATAGTTTCGCTATTCACCAGCGGCTGGTCTCCCAAGGCGAGCATAAACGCTTGGGCTCCGCCGTGAACCAGTTTCAGTCCGGCTATTATAGATGTGCTCATCCCCTGCTCATAATCTGGATTTATCACTATCCTGACCGGCTTGGCAGCTATAGCCTTTGTCACGTCTTCAGCCCTATACCCCACCACCACAATAACCTCGACCACTGCCGAACCCAGAAGATTATCAACGGCCTGTCCCACAATGATACTCTGCCCAAAAGGCATCAGTTGCTTCAGCTCACCCATGCGCTTTGACTGACCAGCGGCCAGGAGTATTGCTGATATCATTTTAAACACCCATCCCCAGATCCCAAACGATTTCAAAATTATTGGGTTTACGAATTTACAGTATGTAAAGCGTCTAGCCGATTTGTCCCAGCTCCTGCTTCAGCCGCAACAACTTGTCTTTAAAAGTTTGCAGTTTGCTCCTCTCTTTGTCCACAACCGCTGCCGGTGCCCTAGCCACAAAAGGCTTATCTTTAAGCCTTTGTTCCAGACGATCGATCTCCCTCTCAACCGCATTGATCTCGCCCTCCAAACGTTGCCTCTCAGCAGCCAGGTCAACCATGCTTTCCCAGGGTAAAACCACCTCAGCTTCCTTCAACACCAGAACCAGAGCTTTCTCTTCCTTTGCACGCCGCTGACTGCGATCCAGAACTGCCAGTGGACGGGCTTTGGCCAAGGTCTCTATAGCCTCAGCTTTCGCAGCGATATCCGCCTGGAACTTATCAGCATAAACACGAACCTCAATCCATTTACCTGCAGCCACCTTGTGTTCGGCCCGCGCATTGCGTATAGAGCGAACGATTTCTATGACTGAGTCCATCACCTGCTCAGCATCAGGGTCAGTTGCTTTCTTATCATCAACTGGAAACGGTGCAATTATGATTGAGTCCGAACCAACGCTTCCTTCAGGCAAGCG
>SMTZ1_10006736_pt1 | contig 11563 bp, 11 predicted proteins | sample DeeMarSWOR136_30_FD_25667 | JGI IMG/M metagenome (IMG submission 25667)
AATCGACCCTAACTCCCATCTTTCCATTTCGAGAGACCACAATCTCTCCCTTACTCCCCGCACACTCTCCTGTCAAACAGGCTAAAGCTTTTTTTCTTTCCTCCAGAAAGATGGAGCGGGAATAAATCGAGCCGAGTTCTTCATCGCCGTTTAATATGAGAGTGAGGCTCAGCCTGTCCATTAGACCGACTTCTTCTAGAGCTTTGAGCGCATATATAAATACGGCCAGGCCGCCCTTCATGTCGCCGGCTCCCGGTCCATGGAGATAATCGCCTCGAAGGCGGCACTTCTGGAAAGGGTGATCAGGAGGAAAGACTGTGTCCATATGTCCGACAAGATAAATCGCTCTGGCTGAATTTTTATTTTTTAAAAGATGATGATTTCCAGTCTCTATCTGATGAATGACTTGATGCACCGGCAGGAGATCTCTCAAAGGCTCGAGGATCATCTCTGCTGTTCGATCGACTCCTTTTTTATTGTAGGAGTAACTATTCTGATGGCAAAGGTCGATGACAAACTGAATCTGCTCCTGAGCATGAGAATCTAGAAAGGAGAGGATATCTTTTTGGGTTTTCTCCATCATCAGGCTGTGATTTTTATGATTCTGGGTAGGTCTTTTACTCTTCATCTGGCCTTTCGTCTTCGTACTCACAGACATACCCTCCCCAGGTTCTGAAAAGCAATTTTCCTTTTCTGTTGATGTTGAGCAGATAGGTGGGAGCCATGGGAGTTTTCCCCTTGCCTTCCGGAGCCGTTATGATATAAGTAGGAACAGCCAGTCCAGAAGTATACCCTCTGAGATGTTCCATGATATTAAGACCGTCCGCAACTGGTGCACGGAAATGCCGAATTCCCTGGAGTCTTTTACAATTGAAAATATAATAGGGACGAACTCTGATCCGAAGCATATCCTGTACTAATTTCTTCATGACATGGATATCATTATTGATTCCTCTAAGCAAGACCGACTGGTTGCCGACTAAAACGCCTGCGTCCATCAGTCGATCAACAGCCTTCTTCGACTCTGGAGTGATTTCTTTAGGATGATTGAATTGGGTATTGAGATACACAGGGTAATGATGTTTGAGCATTTTACACAGCTCAGGAGTTATTCTTTGAGGTAGAGTAGAAATCATCCTTGATCCCAGTCTCATTATCTCCACATGGGGGATTTTCGCTAACTTTGTCAGGATCCAATCGATATAGTCATTGGATAATGATAACGCATCTCCTCCTGTGATGAGGACATCTCTCACAGCCGGGGATTGGGCGATGTAATCGATAGCAGCCTGAACATCATCTTTAGGATAAATCATATCTTTGTGGGCAATGTCCTTCTTCCGCAAACAATGACGACAGAACATGGCACACATGTTTGTGATATTTATGATCAACCTGTCTCCGTAGAGTCTGGTAATCAGAGGAGCCGGGGAATTATAGACAATGGCATAAGGATCTCTGATCAGCTCTTTATCCAGGTATTCATGAATGGTGGGGATCCCTTGCTTCCGGATGGGGCAGTCACTATCCTCTGGATCCATGAGGCTGGCAAAATAGGGTGAAACGGACCACCGAAATTGGGTTTCTGTTTTCTTAATATCGTTTATGTCCTGACCAGTCAAATTGATGATTCTAGCCAAAGTAGAGACATCGCGAATAGAGTTTTTCAGCTGCCACTTCCAGTTGCTCCAATCTTTCGCCGTGCCTCCCAGGACTTTCAGGATCCTCTTTTTATTTTCTTGGTATTGATCATGGCATTTGAAACCATCAGGAATTTTATCTCTAGTTTCTAAATAATCTGATATCATCTCTACTAACTTTTCTGCTCTCTGGCGAGCTATTCTTCGATTTTCCTCTGGAACGTACATGGGAGATTTGGGATCATTGACTACGGACATTCTCTCCTCCTTCTTTGAAAGAGATTAATCTTTTATTAAGGCTGTTATTGTACCAAATTTTTTGCGGTTATTTCTCTTTATAATGCCCGAAGACTTCAGGCTCCTGCAAAGCGTAGCGAGTGATTGCAGCTTCCAATATTTTATTGATCAGCTGGTTGTACTCGAGGTTCACGACTCGAGCCGCACAGACGAGAGATGAGGCCGGGTTTATGCTGACCATAGAGTTTATCTCCAAAAGAAAAGGATTATTGTTCCTGTCCAAACGCATGTCCACACGGGCATGATCGTAGATGTTCAAGACTTCATAAGCCTGAAGAGCGAGATGGCGAAGGCGATCATCAATCTCTGGAGGCAGGTCAGCCGGGCAGATTTTCTGAATTTTTTTGCCTGAAATGTGAAATTTATCCTCATGGGTAAAAATATTGGAATCAGTCTTCCCAAGCTTCAGTTCTAAAACCGGAAACACATAGGGGGGATAGTTGCCTATGATGCTGACATTCATTTCACGACCTTCGATGTACTCTTCCACAAGGGCTGGCTGTTTAAAAGTTTCCAAGACATAGTTAACAGCTTCCTTGAGAGATGGCTCATTCTTCACCACCATAAGGCCGATGCTGGCTGCCTCACTCCTTGGCTTAACTACAAGAGGAAATTTTAAGTGGTGTTTCAGGTCTCTCAATTGATTTTTGTCATCACAAAGAAAGAATTCAGGTGTAGGGAGTCCATTGGCAACAAATATTTTTTTGGCCATGGCCTTGTCAAGAGAAAGAGTATGGCCCAGGGGATTCGATCCAGTGTAGGGAATTCCCGCCATCTCCAGGACAGAAGGCACATGGGTGTATCGGCATTTCCCTTGAATACCCAGAGCCAAATTAAACACAATTCCTGGCTCTTCACTTTCGGATAGCTTGGGCAAAAAATCTTCTATTTGAGTGAGAAGATGTCGATCTCCTTCTATGAGCCTGACAGTGTGGCCAGCCTCTTCTAAGGCTTTGGCCACGAGATCGATGGTTTCTTTGGGATACCATTCTTGATTCTGCAAGCCAAATGTATTGATGACGCCATCCTTCTGGCGGTTGCAGACAACGGCTATTTTCATGTTTAGAACTTCCTTTTTCTATTTGCTATCTACCCTCCATGATACTCTTCAAGATCATATTTTGGGCAGACTTTATAGGGATTGGTCTATCTTCTTTTTTTAATTCAAGCTTGATTTAAAATACAGTAATTGAGCTTTTTAGTCAATCATCTTGCTCTTAGCTTTGTTATTAAATATAAACAATTAATGGCTGCTAATTTTATGGGCTTTCAGTTTTGAATATCGAAAAAAATATGTTAGAATAACAAAGATTTCCAAGCGATTGCGGAGAGGTGCTGGAGTGGTCGATCAGGGTCGCCTGCTAAGCGATTGTTCCGGTTAATGTCGGAACCGTGGGTTCGAATCCCACCCTCTCCGCCAGTGCAACTAATTCGAATTGATAAAAATTTCCTTTTGATGTTTGCCACAAATCCATCACGATTTATTTTCACTATCTGAAATATTTGAGTGAGCTTATCACACTCAAAACAGCCTGGTCAACATGATGATAATATGTTGTATTATAGTATTATATAAAAATGCTATTAAGAATAGGTCATATAAACTATAAAAGGAGAACAAAACAATGAGTCAGCATTGGTTATTTCAACAAATGGTTTATCTGAGCCTAGTTATCTTAACGCTGGGTGGATGCGCTATTCCTTTATTGGCTAGAACAATCCAACCTGAAGAACAAATAAAACAAGACCTAACGAAAATAGTCTATCACCCTATTGGTATATTTCATACTGAATTAACGCCTCAAACGGGAGCTCCCAGACAGGGAATCCTTCAGCCTGAAAATAAGGGTACTATTGAAGTGTATCCAGAATATCAGGAGGCACTGCGGGATCTTGAGAAATATGAATACATCATCGTAATCTATCATATGCATCTTTCTGAAGGCTGGCATACTCCAGTTCGACCACCCAGCAGCTCGCATACTTTTGGATTATTTGCCACAAGATCTTCAAACCGTCCAAACTCTATCGGTTTTAGCGTAATAAAACTTAAAAAGGTTGAAGGTAATATCCTTCATGTAAGAGGCATTGATGCCTTTGACAAAACACCCGTTCTGGATATCAAACCCTGGCTTCCTTCTGTTGATTGTCCTGGCGCGAAAATTAATCTGGGTATTGAGAAAGAAATTGGATTAAAAAAGAAGAAATAATCACCATTTGAAATACCGAAATTACTTTATCGCGCTTTCTTTTCTTTTCCCCATTCAGGCAGCTTGAACTGTTTGGGCTTGGATTTTAAAACTTCTTTAAGCCATTCCGAAGGATAGCCGACACCACGAGGTCGTCCTCTTTCATCTTTGACATAGCCGTCGTTGTATTTCGTCAACAGGTACTCACCTAGTTCGATCCAGCGTTTGACCACCTGCTCTCCCTGGCTGACTGAATAATTTGTCAAATACTGAACCATGAGCTTCGGATCTGTTTTGTATAAATCGACCGCTATTTTCTCAATCACAGGCTGAAAAGAGAGGAACTTACCTTCCAGTGCTGTCTGGACTTTTTGAATGTCTTGAACCATGTAGGAATACTTCAGGTTAGCGTAGTTGGCCACAAAATTAAACACCCACCAGGCTGAATCCCATGAAAATTTTTGGAGATCCCCAACAGTGAATGCCTTGGGCAGATCTTGAATACAGCAGTAGAGGGGAATATAACAGGTTGTATACGTGTCGTCCACGCCGTACCAGTAGACACCGCCTACGGCATTTGGAAGCCATGCCCGGGACTGGGAAATGAAAGAAAATCCGGTCTGTTGTGTGGATATGGGACGCTCCCAGCTGTATTCGATGCCATCCACCTCCCAGGTAAGATCTCGACAGCGAACAGGGCATCCGAATGGCCCGGCATCTATTCCTTTGGTCATGTCAAAATCAGTTCCCTCATAATGGTCACGCATAATATTCATCACATCCTGCAAGGAAAGCTTCTGGTCAGGCTTGATCCACAAGGGATAAGGCTTGGCGCCTTTTTTGCCACGCTGGAAATCCGGGGACAAATTCTGAGATGGCGCGCTTCGGCGAAACATACTCCAGACCCGGGCAGCGCAAGTCCTGAGTGATGAGGGTTCTGGAGGATCGTAGACATAGCGGAAACTGAACGGTTTTTTGGATTTTTTATTATAATAACCTTTCTCCTCAGCAAAGGAGATGACATTTGCGGAGTACATGCAGTTTTCGGGATCGTTTAAAGGGAACTCCCCGATACGGGACATATTGGCATGGGCGGAAACGTATCCGTCTGGAATCCGCAGCGCCACCCAATGAGCTCCTTTTCCGCCTGGTCCCGGACCGATCATCTCCATGATCCAAGCTTCCTCGGGATCAGCAATGGAAAAGGATTCCCCTGTACTCGCATACCCGTATTCCTCGACCAGTTCAGCCATGACTTTAATGGCTTCCCTGGCAGTTTTGGCTCGCTGGAGGGCAAGTCTCATCAAAAAGAAATAATGAAGAAGTCCGTCCGGGTTCCGCAGCTCCCTGCGGCCCCCGAATGTGGTTTCGCCGATAGCCAGCTGGTGCTCATTCATCAAGCCGACAACGGCATAAGTATGGGAGACCTGTTTGACCTCGCCCCTGATTTTGCCGTCTCTTCCCCTGATGTCTACGGTTGAGCCGGGATCATGGTCTAAAGCAGGATTATATTCAAGATGGGGAAGGAATTCCCCGTCACAGGTATAAGTAATCATGACCGACCCGTCTTTTGAGGCTCCTTTTGTCACCAAAAAGCTTGAGCAGTTATCCTCAGCCCATTGGTTAACCGACAATAAAATCAAGAATAAAAGGATGGCAGGGAAAATGAACTTTTGTTTCATTACTAAATCCTCCTTTTGTATTGTTGTGAGTTCCAAAATTAAAAATATAGCTAGAAAAGAAAAAAATCAAGATAAATTCCAGCGGATCATCCATGGAAAAGGCATCCACTTTCCCTTCATCACAATTGGCACTTAGAGAGGATTTATAGAATGAGCAAACCGGACATTTTTGCATGGCACAAAACCGGACATTTTCACGTTGCTAAGAGCCGGAAATTTTCACGTGGCAAAAAATAGGACATTTTTGCGTGGCTTTGACAAATATCTCTTGGCTCCTCCTCTGTTTATTGTTTAGTGATTTTGGGAAGGCCCCGCGTTTCCCTCAATCTTAAGAGGGAAGGCTTGTATAGAAAACTGCGCTCATCCAGTTCACAGAGCTGTCTGGACATTGGTCTTGTGAAAGTGAAGGCAAGAATATCAGGGGGCAAGTGATAGCGCATGGCAATGTCAGTTGCGCCTATGGCGGCTTGGGGAATGTCAAGGTTCTCAAAGGGCTGAGGCTCAAAACATCCTGAACCGAATGGGGCAATCACAGGAGAGCGATCATCCGGAGAGCTGCGATATTGGGCTCCGATCATTAAAGTGCTTAAAAGAGAGCATACCGTGTTCTAGCGCGTATCTTTTAATTGCTGCCGCGCCAAGTAGAAAGCTTTGGGGGCAGAAGCTATTTCATCTCTTTTCCGGTCATCGGATCCTTGAGTTTGACCATGTGGACCTTTCCTAGCTTATCCAGTGGGCCCGGCCATTGGTCCTCGCCCTTGTTGCACGGCTCAAAATCCCCGACAATCATGATGGCGGCTTTATCCGGACGGATATACTTGTTGGCGACTTTTTGGACGTTTGCCTTGGTCACGGATTTGATCTTATCTCGATAAGTATTATAGTAATCCATTGGTTTGCCGGTCATCTCGAGGTTGGCGAAGGTTGACATGGTGGCTTGAGGGGATTCGAAAGAGTTGGAAAAACTTTCCAGGTAGTAGTTGATTGCGGTCTCCATCTCGTCGTCTGAGACGGGTTCCTTGCGGATGCGGTTGAACTCTTTGATGATCAATGAGATCGCATAGCCAACCGTAGAAGACTTGGTCTGGACGTATCCGGAGAACGTTCCCGGATATCCCCAGTGGTACCTGAACCGGCTGCCCGTGTTATAAGCCAAGCCCTCGTCTGACCGGACTTTCGTCACGATGCGGGACGTGAAGCTTCCCCCTCCGAGGACGAAGTTCATGACTTGAACTGCGAAGTAGTCAGGGTTGGTTTCTTCGATTCCCAAATGTCCGAGACTGATGTAGCCCTGGTTGATACTCTTCTGGATGAAATAGACGCCCGGCTCTGGCTCAGGGAACTTCTTGGAAAACGAGGGGATGGTGACTTTCTTATTCTGCCAGTTCGCGACGATCTTGTCGATCTTTGCTTTGAGCTTGGACTTATTAAAATCACCGGATGCCGCCAGGATGATGTTTTTAGGGAAGAAATACTGGGCATGAATCGCTTTCAAATCCGCTCCGGCAATGCTTTCATAGGTAGTTTTGTCAGGTTGCCATGTCAGTGGGTGGTCCCCATAGATCAGGCGTTCGTATTCGCGGCTCAATATTTCACTCGGCTGGTCATTGGCCTGCCTGAGCCGCTGGATGAGCCGGACCTTGGCAAGATTCAGTGGAGCTTCCCTGAATTCCGGGTTCATCAGAACGTCAAAAAAGATGTCGAGACCCTCATCGGCGTCTTTGCTCAAAATCGAGAGGGAAAGTGTTGAGGTCCGCTCATCGGCTCTGAAGCTCAGCGAGCCCCCGAGGAATTCTATTCTCTCTTTGATGACGGTTCCTTCCTTGGTCTTAGTGCCGCCATCGATCAGTGTTTCGCTCATGACTGAGTCGAGCCCCTGCTTATCTCTGGGGACGTACAGGTCTCCGAAGTTTATGATCGCCGATATGTTGAATAGCGGCAGGCTGTGGTCCTCCTGGATGTAGCCGCGCAGGCCGCTTGCGAACTCTGTGCGGAAGTCTCTGGGGTTGGGGGGATCATATTTAAGCGGAGGAAATTTCAGGTCGGAAGGCTTCTGGACTTGAGTAAGTCCCGCAGAAACACACAAAATGCAGATGGCTAACATTGTGGCTAGTGTTTTTTTCATTGTATTCTCCCTCTTTGGCGGCTCATTTTCCGCCTGTAAATGGCCGTGAGGCTGTTGTCTTTGACAAAGTACTCCGCGGTCACGCGTATGATATCGTCGTTCGTAACGTTCTTTATATCGTCAAAGTCGGTGAGGATCGAGCGCCAGCCCCGGTGGAGTTCGGCTGCACCAACTCTTCTTGCCAGGCCCCTCGTACTTGCTAGGCTTCGGATGAACGTAGCTTCAAAGCGGTTCTTGGCCCTCTGGATTTCTTCGGAAGTCACGCCTTCTTTCATGATCTTTTCGATCTCCACCCAGATTTCTTTTTCCAAATCTTCAGGCTGGATATTCTTGTCGATGCGTGGCGTGGCGTTAAACTGAAAGGCCCCGACATACCATTGCGATCGGCTGCGAGCAGAGACGCTGACGGCCATTTGTTTTTCCTCGACAAGGGTTTTGTAAAGTCGTCCGGTTCCACCGCGTTCTCGTCCACGAAAACGTCCTCGGCCACCGCCTCCGCCCGAACCCAACACATCGGCCAGGATTGAGAGCGCAGGCACGTCAGGATGGCCTTCCTGCGGCGTGTGAAACATCATCTGCAGGCTGGTTGGTGCAGGGCCTTCGCCATACATCCTTTTTTCGGAGTACTGCGGAGGCTCATATGTACGGATGGGTTCCATGTCCGGCCCCTTCGGGATGCGGCCGAAATATTTCTCGGCCATCTGGATGATGTTCTGCGGATCGAGATCACCAACATAGATGGCAACAGCATTATTGGGCACGTAAAAGCGGTTGTGGAAATCGATGAGGTCGGCCTTAGTGACTTTTTGCAGATCGTCCATCCAGCCTAAGACACTCCAGTGATAGGGTGAGGCAGCGTAGAAAGCGGCGTCGACCTGTTCGTTGAATAAGAAACCCGGCCTGTTCTCGCTCAGGCGGCGTTCCTCCATGACAACGTCTTTTTCAGAGTAAAACTCTCTGAAATAGGCGTTAAGCATCCGGTCAGATTCGAGCAGCATCTGGAGCTCGACTTTATTGGAGGGGAGCGTCACGTAATACCCTGTGGTCTCATTTCCGGTGGAAGCATTGAGGCCCGTGCCTCCGTTCTTCATGTACAGGGTCCAGAGGTCGTCCTTGATGATATACTGCTTCTCAGCTTTGACCAGTTCGTCGTATTCCTTCTGCCACTGGGCGATCTTTTCTTTCTCACCGCCGTCGGCCTTCCAGAATTTCTCCCGGTAGATCTTATTGATAAGCTCATCGATCTTCTTGTTGATGGCGTCGTCTTTTTCGTAGTCTGTGACACCCATCATTTCGGTCCCCTTGAACATCATGTGTTCATGGAGGTGAGCGAGGCCAGTGATACCCGGATGCTCGTTGATCGAGCCGACTTTGTAATAGATGTGGCAGACGACGCGCGGAACACCAGGCTTTTGAACCATCAGGATTTTCATCCCGTTGGAAAGAACATGTTCCTTGACGTCGAGCTTAATCTCAGCGGCGGTGATCAGCGAGGCGAACGCAACCAGTGTGAAGAGAAGAACAAGGGTGCGTTTCATACGATTTACCTCCTTTAATCTAATAGTTTTAATTTGACTCTTTACTCAATAATTATTATTGATAATAATTTCCTTTTGATGCTTGCTACAAATCCCTCACCTTTTATCAAAGTCATCACCATCTGAAATAGCTGAGTGAGCTTATCACACACAAAGCAGCCAGGTTAATAGTCACAAGGACGAGTCAGTAGCCAAAAAACGAGCCAACACTCAGAGTTATGAGGTAGACATTACCTCGTAATTGGAAATAACAACTTAATTATTGATTCTGAGCGAGCTTGATGTCGACCCAGAAGGAATATTTTTTGGGCATTGAAGGCTTTGTTGTAGTGAGTTCGCTCCTTTGGGAACTATACTTGCGGGCTGAGTCTTCACTATCCTTGTACTTGCCTGACCCAGCTGTGCCCCCCATCCTTTTCAGTAATTCTTCTGTCATCCCTCCCCATTCAAAACCGATCTTGACCTGTTGGCCAGGTTCAGCGCCGATTCCCTGAGGAGAGATTTCGGATTTGACAAGAGGCACTCTAAACTCGTAGGTAACTTCTTTGCCCTTTATGTTCAACCTGAAAGCTGGCCTCAAAGTGGCGGGGATTTGGGCTGTAACAGAAGCTTCTTGATCCTTTTTTTCCACTCTTTCTGCCATATAAACAATGTAGGCAGGTTTGGCTTTGATCGTCTGTATTTGCTCCTCTGTCAAGACTTCACCCTGTTTTTTCATATAAGCGATGAGCTCGTCAGGACCTACCTTCTTTCTATTAAAATGAAAGCTGTGGTCCTTCCCCTTTTTTCCCTCTGTATCAAAATACAAAGTAATGCCTGTAGCGTTGATGGTGCTCAGGAATTTCGGGTCTTTAAAGATAAAAAGCAGATATATATTCTGAGTATCATTCCTGACCGCATAATCCACTTTCACTTTTTTTTCAGAGGTCAACACTACCTCGCCCCAATCGTCATCCAGGCCATCAATCGTAGGGGGTTGAGCTGCCCATTTGCTCTCAATTGACTTTTCTTTGGAAAATCCTGTCAAGCATATGGCGAGCATAAAAATGACTAGAGAAACATGCATAAAAAGCCTTTTTGCCTTCATGCTATCCTCCTCAAGATAAAAACAAATTTTACATCAAACAAGATTTTTTTACAAATGCACACTCCCGATGTTACTTTTTTATTTAGTGTAAATTCGTGTATAGTTACCTTGACTTCAGCTCCAGACAGTGTTATGAATATCCTTGAAGTTCTGCAAATTCATAAAAAGGGAAGAGTTGCTAATGAAAAACAGAAAATTATTTTTTATCGTCCTCATTCTCTTTCTGATTCTACCCGAGGCCAATTTGAGCTTCGGCCAGAGAGGCCATCATGTGGTAGAAAAGAAGCTCATCGAAAGATTCAAGATGGCCGAGCCAAAATTCCAGAAGGCTAAAGAGTTTTTTATTGAAGGGAAGTACACGAAATCAGAGAGAGAACTCAGAAAGTGCCTGGAAATAATGCCCGAACACGCGAATGCGCACTTCTTGCTTTCCCAAATAAATTACAAGAACGGAAATTTTGCCCAGGCTCTGGCAGACATGGAAAAAGCAAAGGCAAACTTTGATTTAATTTCCCAGCTCTACAACTTCACTCATGAGGAGAGGCTCGAGCACCTTCGTGAGCAAAAAATGAACCAGGAAACCCACCTGGTTACTCTTCAGCAACAGCTGGGTCAGGTCAGGACGAACGAGGATAAGCAGAAAATCCAGACGGCTATTTCCCTAACCAAAAGCCTCATCTCCCAAATTAACACCCATCTCAATGAGCCCGTCCCTCCGGCACTACAGATTTCCGCCGAATATTTCTATTTTCACGGGAATATCCTTTTTAAATTGAAAAAGAATCAAGAAGCTTTTGATCAATATAAAGAAGCTGTAAAGATTGACCCCCAACACACAAATGCCTACAACAATCTGATCAACCTGTTCTTAATGGCCAAGAATTATCAAGGTGCTCTGTACTATGTGAACCAGGCTGAGGGTAATGGCGTCGAGGTCAACCCCAAACTCAAGGATGCCGTCTTGAAGGCTTTAGAAAAAAAAGAATAGGGGACACAACCCAGACC
>SMTZ1_10029833_pt1 | contig 11563 bp, 10 predicted proteins | sample DeeMarSWOR136_30_FD_25667 | JGI IMG/M metagenome (IMG submission 25667)
GATTTTCGGTTGGGGGTCGTTTGTCCTTTCTGGGGTGTTTTGTGCTGGATTTGTGTTCACGCCCTATCTGGTCGAAAACGTTACTCTAATGCCCTGGGGCTATTATCCGCAGTACGGTCCCTATGGCTTCTTTTTGATTCTTTATATCGCGCTTTTCATGCTGATCAGTCTAGATTTGATTTGGATTGAATATCGAAAAAGCTCCTCGGACCGAGAAAAGAGCAGGCTTAAAGGTATCTTCCTTGGGGTTGCCGTAGGTTTATTGGGAGCCGTTGATTTTGTGGGCGTGTTTGGAATACGGGTTTTTCCTATCGGCTACATTCCAATTTTCATCAGCACTCTGATCCTGGGACAGACCATCATGCGTTTCAGGTTGATCGATTTAACTCCTTCTTTTGCTGCCCACCGGATACTCGATACCATGGAGGGCCTAGTAGTTGTTGTTGACCTTAAGGGTAAAATATCTGTTGTAAATCGCTCGCTGTGCGAATTGCTCGGCTACGATGAGAGAAAATTGAGAGGGAAGGAAATATCACTCATATTTGGCGACGAGGAAAGGAATTATTTAGAAATTACTGATAAAGCTTGGGTTCTTCATGATGAGGAAATGGAATGGCAGAGGAGGGATGGAACAAGAATCGAAATAAGTGTCTCTGCCTCGGTGATTACAGATAGAACTGGAGAGCCGGCAGGGATAGTCTATACTGGCACAGATATCACTGAAAGAAAAAAAGCCGAGAGGGAACTCATAGAAGCTAAGGAATCTGCTGAACAGGCGAATAGAGCCAAAAGTGATTTTCTGGCCAATATGTCTCATGAGATAAGGACTCCGCTAAACGCCGTCTTGGGATTCTCTGACCTGCTCTCAGATACTCCTTTGACAAATATTCAGAAAGACTATGTGGACACGGTGAAGGAAAGCGGAAAATTACTTCTGGCTCTGATCAGCGATATTCTCGACTTTTCTAAGATCGAGTCAGGCCAGATTCAATTAGAAGATATCGACTTCAATCTAAAAAATCTGATCGAGGATGTGCTCAGGATCTCAAGGCCGAAGGTCACTGACAAAAAGACTGAATTATATTACCACTATGATGATAATGTCCCATTGCACTTCATTGGTGATCCAACACGTGTGAGACAGATCATCTTGAATCTTCTTAACAACGCCATAAAATTCACCAAACAAGGTGATATCGGAGTTCATGTGTCTGCAGCCAGTGAAGAGACCCAACAGAGCTCCTCCGAAAATGGATTTTACGTGGTACAGATTTCAGTGAAGGACACGGGAATCGGGATTCCGAAAGAGAAACAGCGAGTGATATTCGAAACCTTCACCCAAGCTGACTCCTCGACGACACGCCGATATGGGGGGACAGGTTTGGGATTGGCCATAACCAGGGCTTTGGTGGGGAAAATGGATGGGACAATTTGGGTAGAATCAGAGGTAGGAAAAGGAAGTGATTTTACATTTACCTTGAAACTTAAAGAATCTGATTTTTCTGCCCTGGATGACATTTCTCCTGTTGATATGAATGATTTAAAGGGCAAAAGGGTATTCATTATCGATGATAACGAGAATGCTCGAAGGCTCATAAGAACCTTCTGTCTGAGAGCAGGGTTAGAAGTGATTTCTGAATCTCCATCAGCCATAGAGGGATTGCATGAGCTGCAAAGGCTGGAAGACATTCCAGATCTCATTTTGTCAGATATTATGATGCCGGATATGGACGGTTATGAGTTAGCACGCAGGGTGAGAAGCAAAAATTTCGAAAGAGTCAAACTCGTTGCCGTCTCTTCGGATGCAAGTCCCGGCTCGGCAAAGCAGGCAAAAAAATCCGGCTTCGATGCCTTTATAACCAAGCCCCTTACAGAAAGGGGATTTATCAATATCCTCAAGACGGTTTTGGGGGACAGGCGTTCAGAGGGGCAGATTGTCACATCTCATATGGCCGAAGAGCTGATTACCAGAAAAATAAATGTGCTCGTTGCTGAGGACAATCCTGTCAATAAGAAGCTCATCGAGATAGTCTTGCGCAAACTCGGATGTGAAGGAGAGATCGTCTCTAACGGGAAAGAAGCCTTGGAGAAAGTATTAACCAAGAAATATGATATATGTTTAATGGACATACACATGCCTGTTATGAGCGGTATCGAGGCTACAGAAGAGATAAGGAAGAGAGGTTACACGACTCTTCCTATCATTGCCCTCACAGCTGACGCCTTTAAAGAAGGTAAAGAACAGTGCATGAAAGCTGGGATGAATGATTTTCTATCACGGCCTGTTGAACCAGAAAAACTGAGGCAGAAGATTATGGAGTGGACAAATCAATAGGTGGCTTCGGGTTCCTCCGCCAGTTTGACTCGACAGAGATAGATCTCAAGGCCTGGCTCATTCCATTATCCATCGCTCTCTGGTTTCAGCCTCAAGCTCTGAGGCCATAGTGTAACTGATGATGCGTTCATGACCTTTAACCTTGAATTCAGAGAAGCGTAAAAGTTATGATGAACTTCCCAAACGACCAAAACGGGAGAAATATCATGACAGAAAAATCGCATTCCATCGCATCAGCGGTCAGAAAAGATGTTTTGGAGGCAGAGGAAAGAATTCGATCTCACATCCGAGAAACGCCCGTCGAATACTCTCCTTATCTCAGCCGTCTAGCAAACTGCGATGTCTATCTCAAGCTGGAAAACATCCAATTAACCGGGTCGTTTAAGCTTAGAGGAGCTGCAAACAAGATCCTTTCCCTCACCAAAGAAGAGAAAGAAAAAGGAGTGATCACTGCCTCAACAGGAAATCATGGATTGGCCTTTGCTTGGATGGCGAAGAGATTCGATGTCAAAGGAACTATTTTTTTACCAGAAACATCTTCACCCACCAAGATCGAAGCTCTGCGCTCGTACGGTGCAGAAATCCGATACTATGGTGATGACTGCGTCAAAGCAGAAATCCATGCCAGAAAAATAGCAGAAGAGCGAGGCTTGACTTTTATTTCTGCCTACAACGATCCCCAAATCATCGGAGGCCAGGGTACTATCGGTATTGAATTGACAAAGCAGATTCCTGGAATAGATTGTATCTTGTCTCCGGTCGGAGGAGGCGGCTTGATAGCCGGGATTGCTGGCTATATGAAAACCGAAGACAAGAACATCGAGATTATCGGCTGCCAGCCAGAAAAATCGGCAGTCATGTATGCCTCCATCAAAGCTGGCCGGATTCTGGATATGGAATCTGAGCCTACTCTCTCGGATGGATCGGCAGGTGGGATCGAGCCCGATGCGGTCACCTTTCCTATCTGCCAGGAGCTTGTAGATGATTTTATTCTTGTGAGCGAGGCAGAGATCATTTCTGCGCTCAGACTCATCATGGAAAAACATTATCTCCTCATCGAAGGAGCAGGTGCTCTCTCGGTAGCAGCCTTTATCCAAAAAATAAACCGATTTCAAGGTAAAAATGTCGTACTGGTTTTAAGCGGCTCTAAAATCAGCCTAGAAACACTGAAAAAGATCCTTTCCTATAGAAGTTAAATTTATGAGTACAGATTTTGTCATGGATTATGGCCACATTCTTTTTGATTATCTTACAGAGGATGAGAAGTAAAGAATAACTCGCAAACGCGGCATTGAACGAATCAAAGTGAGGGATTGAATAGATGGAATTATTGACCGTTTCATTTTTCGTATGATATGGTTAGTCTGAGTTGACGGAAACAAAGAAGAGTCGTTTTTTTACACTCTTATCCCGATTTGTGGATGTTAAGCCCGGTGAAGAAAAGATCGCCCTTTTGATGCATATCTGTTAGCAGCCGTTGTGACTGGTTTTGTTGTCCTTCTCTTTTCAAAGATACAATCCAGGATATCAAATCAAATAACCATTGTATGCAGCCTCATTTTTTTCATCATCACAGGCTTCCTTTTCATGGCATTCTTAAAAACAGGAGGCCAAACATTATCCTATCTCTATTGGATCTGGGCGAGCATGCTGACAGTTGTACTTATGACACATTTCGGATTAACGATTAGCGAGGTCTTTAATCCCAGACAGGCTAGACGTCTTATTGGTTTCTGTGGCAGCGGAGGAATATTGGGTGGCGTGTTGGGGGGATTCGGAGCATCCCTTCTGACCAAGGCAAATTGGGGAGAGTTCCTACTGCCCTTTGCCTGTTGTTTGCTTTTTGTCTGCATCTTTGTTGTCAACGCCATTTTTAAATTCCGGAAAAAGGACCGATTCGTCAAAGAAGATGTTCAGAAAGCGTCTCCCCATGCACAAAAATTTGGATTTAAAGAAGATTTGGAAATCGTCCGCAAAAATCATTATCTTGTCCTTATCGCATCAATTGTCGTTATTACAGGTATCATCGCGACATTCATCGATTTTCAATTCAGCTCCCAAGTTGAGAAGCATTTTGTACAAAAGGAAGGGATGCAGTCTTTCTTTGGTCTTTTCTTTGGAGGATTGACAACCTTTGCTTTTTTTCTACAGCTTCTATTGACAAGTCGTTTTCTCAAAAATTTCGGAGTACGGCTCACTTTACTCCTTGCGCCCATTATTTTGATGGTTGGATCCATCGGCATACTTATCGGGGGATTGACGCTTCCTCTTGTTATTTTTATCAAGGGCAGTGATGAAAGCTTGGCTTTTTCACTCAGCCAGTCTGTCAGGGAGATTTTATACATTCCCGTGCCTTTAGATCTCAGGTATAAGGCCAGGCCCTTCATAGACATGTTCATCAATCGGTTTGCAAAAGTCACAGCAGCCGTCTTGCTTCTTTTTGGGGGGGTCTTGGCCAATATCTTCAGCCCTGCACTCATTGAAGTCCCCTACATGAGCCCCATAAAGGATCCAAAACTGGCTGAATATCTTACCTGGGGCATCATTGCCTTCATATTTGTATGGGTGGTTTTAAATCTAAAAGTCAGCAGGGAATATATTTCCATGGTAAGCGAGAATATTCCCCTCAGATGGAGCCGGATTGACAAAACCCTGGCAGAAACAGTGGATATCGACTACACGAAGATGGTCTTTGACACCTTTGAAAGCAGGAATCGCAGCTCTGTTTTATACGCCATGCATATCTTTGACCTTTTAGAAAAGGACAAGCTCACTCCTGAGATTAAGAAGATAATCTCTCAAAAAGTGGATGAAGTGAAAGTCTCCTCCCTTTCTGAGCTCTTCGAAGCCGAAGGCGCAACCTGGTTCCCGGATATTGATGATGATATCAGCCAGGAAAGTCTTATTACCGACATACGGGAGATCATGTCTCTTGATTCCTATCAGAAGCTCATGAAGATCCATGCAGATAAAGTCCTGGAAGAAAGCAAAAAATCCGAAATCGAAAGAATGGAATTGGCCAAAGCCATCGGGATGATGAACCCAGATGCCGCTTTAGTCGGAAGACTTAAATCCCTCATCTATGATGATTCTCCCGAAGTGTCTCGATATGCGATTGAGAGTGCAGCCAAGCTACGAAAAGAAGCACTGATTCCTGCCCTCATACACAAGTTGAGCAATCCTCTGATCCGAGAAGATACGATATCTGCCTTAAAGAATTATGGTCAGACTGCCTTGCCTATCTTAGAGAATCATCTTGAAGACAGCCGTAAAGATATGGATTTACGGAAAGCTATCGTGTCTGTTTTGGCTCGCATGAGGACTCCTCAAGCCGCGGAGATTTTAATGCGTGAACTCCAGCGCAAATCTGATGAGTTGGATACAGACATCATCGATGCCTTAGACCGACTCCGATCCGAAAAACCAGAGATCAATATCCCAGAAAAGATCGTCGAGAAAAAAGCATTTGAACTCATAAAGGAATACTGCCAGGTTTATATTGAGCTTCAGGAGACAGCACCTGGAAAAAAACATGATGAGGCAAGAATGAGATCCCAAAGGAATCTGGATAAACATTTCGTGAATATTTTTAAGTTATTGGGTCTCTATTATCCTCATGCTGAAATTGTGAAAGCTTTTCAAAACCTCAGAGCCGACACGAAACATTCCGTCGCCTTTGCGATTGAGCTTCTCGACAACACCCTTAAAAAGGATATGCGGGACGCCATCTTGCCTCTGGTGGAAGATATTCCACCGGCTGTGCGAATGCGAAAGTTCCAACAAATGCTTAGAAATTTATGAGCCCCTTTACATTCCCATCGAATTCACTATAATCGTGTTTATAAGAGTACGATTAAGAGGTGAAAATAAATTATGGAAGGAAAGAATATCGAGTATGATGCGAGTTCCAATGAGTCGATCATCGCATCTGGAACAAGAATTAGAGGAAAGATTATAGAAGCTGCCGGTGTCTGTATTTCAGGGAGCCTAGAGGGAGAGATAGAATGCAGGGGGTTGGTCAGGATCACTCGAGAGGGAGAGGTAAAGGGATTGATCAAGGCCCCCTCTGTTTTGATAGAGGGGAAGTTGAACGGGAATATCGAATCAGCCGACAGAGTTGAGATTAAAGCAGCAGGCAGGATCAGCGGCAATATTCAGACCCAAAAAATCGTGATTGACGAAGGATCTATCTTCCACGGGCAGGTGAGGATGTCGAAGGAAATTCAAGGGTATATCGAACCCCCTCAAAAGTGAAAAAGCGACTTAAATGAATGAAGAACTCGAAGTCTTGAATGCCATCTTGAAAGAGACTCAAGAAACGAAGCAGTTGCTGAAAGAAATAAAAACCGCAATCGCCGGAATCGCAAAAAAAATTCTTCCTGAGAAACTGCCAGAAGAATTGATTTTAAAAGGGGGGCCGGTTGCTGAAATCACGGTCTATTCCCCTGAAAAGCTTGAAGAGTGGATGGGAATATTTGAAAAAAAAGGACTCAGAGTTGAGTTTTCCGAGCCATCAACGAGTGACCGCAATTATTTTGCCAAAATATGGGGATATCTAGATAAGCAGATCGATCGGGAAGAGGATGAGATCGAATCATAGGGTATGGGTTTTTATTTTCACAAATAAAAAGAAAATCCCGACTAAATATATGGCGGAAGAATTCGCCTCAAGAAGGGACCTAAAATGACACCCGTTTGGGAAAGAAAAAAGAGCCGCGCTAAAAAAATTCTTATGGGAATACCCCTGACCCTGATTCTCGTTGTAGTGAATGTTGTGTTGTTTAGCTGGCTCGTTCACCTTTTGCATTCCGTTTTCACCGATGCTCTGGACCATATGTCTCTGTTGGAATGGACCGAAAAATTGTATTTCATGGTAAAAAATACGATTGACAAAATTTTGGGGATTCTTTCCATTTCTTCTTGAGGCCTTATGACTCGGGGGGATAATAGTCTTTATTCAGCATTTTTGCTCAGAGGTGTTGACTCACAGTTTAAAATGATCTATTTATGTAAGTGATTACATAAATAGATCAATGGATTTTATCAAAGAACTCGGTTATCTTGCCATCGCCAGCCGGATGAAACGACTGACAGACTGTTTCATGCGGGGGGGGAGCAAAGTCTATAAATCGCTGAATATCGATTTTGAGCCCCGTTGGTTTACCGTCTTCTATTTCATCTATACCCAAGATTCCCCCCAGTCTATCTCGAATATTGCTCATTCCTTGAGAATATCACATCCTGCAGTCATTCAAACCACCCAGATGCTGGTTAAAAAAGGTCTCATTAAATCCTTTCAGGATAATCATGATCGGAGGATAAGGCGGCTTGTTTTGACAGAAAGAGGGAGGGAGTTGGCTGATTCTCTTCTTCCGGTATGGAATGATTTTGAGACTGCCACGGCTGAAATCTTTTTGGGAGCTGATATCGACATGCTGGATATTGTTCAAAAAATCGAGGCAAAACTGGACGATGCAGATATCGGCAACCGGATCATCACACGAATTAAAGAGAGGCAGTACGAGGAAGTCAAAATATTGGATTTTGCTCCTGAATATAAAGATCATTTTAAAAAGTTGAATTTCGAATGGCTTAAAAAACACTTCAAAGTCGAGGATTACGATCAAAAGGTTCTTCTCAATCCAGAGGAGGAAATCATCCAGAAGGGTGGATTCGTTTTCTTTGCTCGATTGAAGAATGATATTGTGGGGACAGCCGCCCTTTTTCAAGTGAATCCTTTGACTTATGAAATTGCAAAGATGGCTGTGACAAAGAAAGCGCAGGGCAGACAGGTCGGAAAAAAACTCACAGAAACTGCTATCCATAAAGCGCGAGAAGTAGGAGCGAAGAAAATTATTCTGAAGACGGATAACAGGCTGAGAGCCGCGGTCAATTTATACCGGAAGTTGGGGTTTAAGGTCACTCAGGCGGAAGCCACTGCTACCGGAAATTACGAACGGGAAAAATTTGGCATCCAGATGAAATTGAATTTGAAAGGAGAATGAACTTTATTTTGCAACGAATATGTAAGTAAATACGTATTATATTACAAATATATGATTGAGGAGGTGTGTGAATGTTTGTGATGAATGCAAGAAAGTTGGCCTTGATTTTATTACTTCTTTTCCTGTTTCTTGTCCTTTTTCATTTTCCGGCTTTTTCCCAGGAAGAAAAAACAACCACCGAACAAGTGACACTGAATGCTGAGATGAGGGCTTCTGTTGCAAAGAAAGTCGGGAAGCTTCTACTGGACCATTACGTCTTCCCTGATACTGCCGATAAAATGCAGAAGCTTCTGATTTCGAAACTCGATGAAGGGAAATACAACGACATAGACGATGTCCATGAATTTGCACGGGTTCTTACCCAGGATTTGCGAAGTGTGAGTGAAGACAGGCATATACGCGTCAGGTTCGATCCTGATGCGGTCAAGAGGATAAAAGCTTCTAACTTTTGGAAGGAAATATCGGTTATCTCGATTTGCGATATTTTTCTGGGCTCAGTCAGGCAGGGGATACCATCGTTGCCTCCATGAATTTTCTTGCCAATGCTCATGCAGTCGTCATCGATCTTCGTCAGAATGGAGGCGGGAGTCCGTTAACGATTCAGATCATCAGCAGCTATTTTCTTGATGATTATACTCATCTGAACAGCTTCGAATGGCGGGGTGCAGATTCCATCCAGCAGTTCTGGACCCTTCCCTATGTTCCGGGTAAGAAGATGTACGAGACGGATCTTTATATCCTCACCAGCCGTAGGACCTTCTCTGGTGCCGAGGAATTCACCTACAACATGAAAAATCTGAAGAGAGCGACAATCGTAGGCGAAACGACAGGAGGAGGTGCCCATCCTGGAGGTTCCCGTATTGTCAATGACTATTTTCTTGTCTGGGTACCAAACGGTAGAGCGATCAATCCCATCAGCAAGACGAACTGGGAAGGAAAGGGGATAGACCCGCACATTTCCGTTCCTCAAGATAAAGCTTCAGTCAAGGCTCATTCTGTTGCTCTAGAAAAACTGTTGGAAAGGACAGAAGATCAGCAGCAAATGCTCGGACTTCAGTGGGCGCTGGACGGATTGAAAGCAAAGGCAGAGCCAGCTGAAGTGACAGAAGAGGTTTTGCAAAAATATGTGGGTAAATACACCAGAGGGGAAGTCATGATGGAAAACGGTCAACTGTTTGTCCAGGTTGGACCGCAAAAATTTAGGATGATTCCTCTGACTGATACATATTTCGTTCTGGATGGAGAAGCTTCCATTCGGGTTGAATTCACGCTTAATGATACGAGTAAGGAATATGAAATCATCGGTCACTTCAGAGACGGCCAAAAGGAAAATATTAAAAGAGTAAAAGAAGAGTAATAAGAAGCGGATCGATCGAGCAGCCTTTCCCTATCTTTAGAAAATCATACTCCTCACACTATAACCTCCCTTATCGGAGGGCTGTCGTATGCCTGTATATTTGTTATCTTCCCTCCAAATTGGATTATTTTGCATCTCAATGCAACAAAAACAGACAAGAATTCGTACATAATTATGAAAAGCTGTTGTTATGGAAGAAGGAGGGATTTTCTTTGGTCTAGAAAGAAAGTGATTCTGTTCATACTTTACTCAAATTGCTGTGAGTGATTATAAACTAAAAAATCAAGATGCCCAGAAATCAACCATTCTGGAAAAAAGCCAATATTCCTGCCCCCATCTCATTGGTTCAAAACACTTTTTAAATGAGATCAATGCGATTGTCGAACGGATCAAACACAGCAAAAGCACGATATTGCTGGCCGGTGAGACAGGAGTAGGAAAAACCCTGGTTGCAAAATACCTCTTTTTTCATTCTTCAGGATATAAAGCCCATCTCCGGATCATTTCTTTGAGCGAAATTCCTGCAGATCTCTTCGAGGACCAACTTTTCGGTCACAAGAAGGGCTCTTTTACTGGTGCCATCAGGGACTTCGAAGGGAAGCTAAAGGCCACCGATGGAGGTACGGTCATACTCGAAGACATTGCTTGTCTTCCTCTCCATCTGCAGGCAAAAATGTTGAGGGTGATTGAGGAAAGGGAATTCGAGAGAATCGGAGAGGCCGAACCTTTATCAGTCGATATTCGCATCATCGCTACGACGAATTCTCCCCTCGAAAGGCTGGTGAAAGAAAACAGATTTCGCAAAGATCTTTTTTACAGACTCAACGTGCTCCCTATCGAGCTCTTGCCTCTGAGAAATCGTCTCGAAGACATCGAACCACTGACCAGACATTTCCTCAGGATTGTAAACAAAGACCAAAATAAGAAGATATCCCAAATAAGTGATGAAGTATTAAGAGCTATGATGAATTACAATTGGCCTGGAAATGTGAGGGAATTGAGGTCTGTGATAGAGCATATGGTATCCATGTCAGGCTTGGATACAGAGGTCATTCAGCTCGATGATTTGCCGTCCAAGATAAGATTCCAACAGGGTGAAATCGATCTGACTCCAGAAACTTTGAACGAAGAGGTGAAGTCCCTGGAGAGGAAAAAGATCATAGAAGCCTTGATAAGAAACAATGGACACAAGGGGCGAACAGCCGAAGAGCTTGGGATCAGCAGGAGAACCCTCTACTACAAGATGGAAGAACTGAACATTGTGTTATAGGTATCAGCCTCTCTTAGAGTTCGCTGTTGGCAAAGTTTGTCGAAGATCCCAAGATGAAAATATTCAACAGTCTCTCCACTTTTCTGATTTTTTTTTCGAGAACTTCCCTTTTATCTTCGTTCATAAGACTCAATAATTCTTTTAGAATATCATTGAAATCAGGCACACCGATTTGCTCGCATAATCTGTATAGTTTTTCTGCTAGGTCATTGACGTCGGGTTTTCCCAGAAAAACTCCGAGTATTTGACTGGCTTTGAAGATCCAATCGCTGTCCTTCTCCTCCATAGACTTGTATTCGCAACCGCACAGAATGCAGTATTTTTCCTTGAGATTCGTTCGGAGATTAATGATTTGTTCTGTTGTCAACGGCAGATCTGTTTTTGTGAAAGCCATGCGACTGCAGACAGGACAGGCACAGAGATAAAAGAGTTTCATAAACGCAGGATGGATGATGAGATTCCCACAATTGCTGCATTTATCCTGAAAATCAGGTATGGTGTCTGCATCTTTGAGTTTTGCTGCTTCTGAGCAGCCATAAATATTGGTACATATTTTTGAGCGTGTGCTATGCATTTTTGATTTTTATCTGGTATTT
>SMTZ1_10006739_pt1 | contig 11561 bp, 11 predicted proteins | sample DeeMarSWOR136_30_FD_25667 | JGI IMG/M metagenome (IMG submission 25667)
GCAAAAGAACAACCCCACTGCAAATATTTTTATCGCAATTCAATGACTTTTTAATAGCGATCCTTATTGTTGCCGCCATTGTTTCGGGGGTTATAGGGGTTGTTCAGGAAGGGGAAAGCGAAATCATAGAATCGCTCGCCATAGTTGTTATTGTAATATTCATCGCGGTGGTTGGCTTCATCCAGGAGTACAGGGCGGAGAAGGAGCTGGAGGCTTTGAAAAAAATGGTATCCCCTCATGCTGTTGTGATCAGGGAGGGGAAAGTTGAAAAAGTAGAGGCAAAATGGTTGGTTCCGGGGGATATAATCCTGCTGGACGCGGGGTATAAGGTTCCGGGTGATGCAAGGGTTATGGAAGCGATAAATTTAAAGGTAGATGAATCCCCCCTGACCGGGGAGTCCGTTCCCGCAGGGAAGAGTGTTTCTGCAGTGGAGGATAACGCGGCACTGGGGGACAGGAAAAATATGGTGTTCATGGGCACAAGTATAGCATACGGGAGGGGTAAAGCTGTGATCGTGAACACTGGGATGAAAACGGAGTTCGGAAAAATCGCAGGTGAAATACAGAAAATTGAAAAAGAACAGACGCCCCTGCAAAAAAGATTGGATGTGGTGGGGAAAAAGATCGGAGCAATCGTGCTGGTCTTATGTGCGGCAATATTCTTCTTTGGAATATGGGGGGGGATAGATCCCTTCATTATGTTTTTAGCTGCCGTGGCTCTGGCTGTTGCGGCGGTTCCGGAGGGCTTGCCGGCAGTCGTGACGGTAACCCTGGCAAGAGGAATGAGAAAGATGACCCACAGAAATGCCATAGTAAGGAGATTAACCGCGGTAGAGACTCTTGGCTGCACCAGCATAATCTGCTCGGATAAAACCGGAACCCTGACAAGAGATGAAATGACGGTCAGGAAAATTTATGCAAACAATAAGATCATAAAGGTGGGTGGAGAAGGATATAAACCGGAAGGGGAATTTTCCCATGAGGGTAAATCTTTTGATCCGGGGGAACTGGAATCGTTACTGAAAATATGCGTTCTTTGCAATAATGCTTCTTTAGAGAATGTTAACGGCGAGTGGAAAATAATTGGCGATCCAACCGAAGGCAGTTTACTGGTTCTCGGGGAAAAAGCGGGGGTAAAGCAAAAAGAGTTAGAGGGGGAATATCCGAGGATAGGGGAGATACCGTTCACTTCAGAAAGGAAGAGAATGACAACCGTCCATAAGATTGGAGACGAAAAATTTGCGTATGTTAAAGGGGCACCGGATGTGGTTCTGGGTCTGTGCGCCAGTATTTATGAGAATGGAAGGGAGAGGGCAATCAGCAGGATGGATGGGGTAAAAATCACTGCCGTGAATGAGAGATTTGCCGGGGGTGCTCTGAGGGTTATCGGAGCGGCTTATAAGAGGTTATCCCCGGATGAAGAGATCACGGAGGATGCGGAAAATGATCTGGTTTTTGTTGGCCTGGTTGGAATGATCGACCCCCCGAGAGAGGATGCTAAAATCGCGGTAAAGAAATGCAAAGAGGCGGGGATAGAATCGGTGATGATCACGGGAGACCATAAACTTACCGGGATGGCTATCGCAAGGGAGATGAACATGTTCAAGGAAGGTGATCTGGTGCTGACGGGAGCCGAGCTGGACGAAATGGGAGATAGACTTAATGATGTTGCAGAAAATGTCAGGGTCTATGCAAGGGTTTCGCCTGAGCATAAATTAAGGATCGTTAAGGCATTAAAGGAAAAAGGTCATGTGATAGCAATGACCGGGGACGGGGTTAACGATGCCCCCGCCCTGAAAAAATCCGATATCGGGGTGGCAATGGGAATAACGGGAACGGATGTGACTAAAGAAGCCGCAGACATGGTTCTGGAGGATGATAATTTTGCATCAATTGTTTCTGCGGTGGAGGAGGGGAGGAGCATTTACGATAACATAAGATTGTTCATCAGATACCTGCTTTCGTGCAACATAGGCGAGGTATTAACGGTTTTTATGGCCATGATGTCCCTTGCGAAATTACCTCTCCTCCCTTTACAGATTTTGTGGATGAATTTTTTGACGGATGCCGCCCCGGCGCTTGCACTTGGTTTTAACACACCGGACCCGGACGTTATGAAAAAAAAGCCCCGAGACCCCAGGGAGGGAATAATAACCAGAAAAACCCTGTCAAGTTTCATTTTCATAGGGGCATTAATGGGTCTCGGCACATTACTCTTATTTAACCATACTCTCCAGGCAGACGAGAGCAAAGCACAGACCATGGCGTTCACAACCCTCGTCATGTTCCAGATGTTCTATGTTTTAAGCTGCAGGTCGGAGAAATACACATTGTTTAAGGTCGGCGTGTTTTCAAATAAATATTTGATAATCGCCGTACTGTTTTCGATTTCTTTGCAGTTGATGGTGGTCTACATGCCGTTGCTGCAGGGGGTATTTAACACCGTTCCGCTGGAGATAGGGGATTGGCTGAAAATCCTTGTTGTCTCCTCCACGGGATTTTTAATCCCCGAGGCATTGAAATTGAGAAAGCAAGATTAGCCCTTAACCCCCGCGATTATGTCCTTTATTTTTTTGCAGTCATCTTCACTTAAGGTCCCGTTTACTATAACATCCGCTCCCGCATTTACTTTTTCCTTTGCCGTGGATGCATCCGTTATCCCCCCGCCGACAATAATCGGGATGTCTGTCGAATCCCTTACAGCGGAAATCATCTCATCCGGAACCGGCTTTTCTGCTCCGGAGCCCGCTTCAAGATAAACGCATGACATCCCCCATATATCCTGTGCAAATGCAGCGTAAGCCGCAGCCTTCTCAACATCATCGCATCCGATCCTCTCCAACTCCACAACCCTTTCTACCGTGGTTGGATTCTTTGAGGTGGAGACTACAATGTAGCCCATGGGGATCGGCTTTATCCCCCACCGCTTTACAAGTCTAAACCCCTTGATTTGCTCGCCGATCAGATACCTGTAATCCCTTGAATTCATAAGCGACATGAAGAAGATGTAATCGGCATACCTGGACACCGACTCTGCAGAGTTAGGGAAAAGAATCACCGGCAGATCAACTTCTTTTTTAATCTCCTTTATCGTATCATCCACCACCTGCCTGTTTTTTGTCGTCGATCCCCCGATCATTATTGCATCCGTGCCGTAGGATTTGCACAACTTTACCCTGCTGCGTGCTTCCCCCGGAGATTGATTCTCGGGGTCTATTAGAGTGAAATGCGCTTTCCCGTGACCAATTATCTCTTTCATAAAATTCATTCTTGTTGTAAACAATTTTTTCTAAAAAGTTTTTTATGATAACAAAAATAAAAACCCTTAAACCCTCTCCTTCCTGTAATCATCAACGATGTCCTTCAGCTGCCCCCCTGACCAATTTATCATATTCTTCCTTACTCAACCTGAACCCGGATGCAATTAAATTATCAAGAGAATCCTTTAAATTTATCTTATTATCTTTTGCGGCAAGCAATAACACACCAAGTGTTCCGGATATCTTTACTCCAAGACCTTCTGCAATCTCCCTTCCCTCTTTATCATCAATAAGCAGAAGATCCGCGTTATTTTCTTTGCCGAGAATTATCGCTTCTGCCTCCCCTCTATCAACACTCCGCATAAGTATCTCAACCCCGAGGTTGTCCTTGGTTTTCCCAATTTTTATCCAGCCGGCATCTTTGACTTCTTTTGCACCAGCTAAGTCCCCGCCATATTCAACAACTTCCCTGTAAACTTCCCGGGGGATATAAATCCCAGTAAAGTATTCTTTCAGAAGTCCCAATCTATTTATCCTTGAAAGTGCGATTAACGGTGTAGAGTTAGATACAATCATTCTCTTATTCTCTTTTTAACACATTTTTTAAAGTTTCAACATCTTTTTCTGCATCTTCAGCAGAATAGTCTATCGGAATACCTTTTCTGTCAAGTATCAAAAGCATCTCCCATTTATTTCTCGCTCCAGCTAACTCTTTTGCTTTCCCCAAGGATATTTTTCCTTCCCTGTAGAGTTCTGCTGCCAATGTTTCTCTAACAAACTTCCCTACATCCTTAACCTTCATTACAGAAAAAAAGGATTCAGGTAATTGAATTGTTGCAGTGGCGCTTTTCATTTTTATCTTTTATTATCATTTTAGAATATAAAACTAAAAACCCTGGTTCGGTTCTTTAAACCCTCTCCTTCCTGTAATCATTAACGATCTTTTTCAACCCGCCCACGCCGACCAGGTATTCTTTTTCAAATTTTTTTTCGAGAGCCTCGGCATCCCCCGCTTCAATGTAACCGCAGCCGGCAATTTCTTTAACCACTTTTGAATCTGCCGTCAAAACATCCTTTACCCTTCTCTTATCCACCCTTATCTTTTTATCCACCAATGCGATTCTAAAATTATTCAACAGATCATAGTCTCTTCTCCTTAGCCCCCGCCTTATCCATGTGATGCCGTTGACAGCCTCCGGGAATATCCCTATGCCAGCCACTTCCCCCCTCGCTAACCTGACCCACAATTTCGTTAACCCGTCAATGTCCTTCAACCTGCAGTTCAATTCTGTCTTTAGACTTCTCACGGAATTTTTAAGGCGGTTGATTGATTTATCCCTCTTCCTTATCTCAGGGTCCTTCCTGAGTTCAATGCCGTATTTTCTTTTCATTCTCGAGATCCTGATATTCAGGTCTTTGATTTCCTCTTCCCTTTTCTTTAACTCATCTTCTAAATTCTGCTTTCCAATATTTAATCTCTTTACCTGTTTTTTCAGCCTCTCCGCTTCCCCGTCCTTTACTTCCCCAGCGCCCGTATCCTTTTCCTCAACCTCGATTTTTTCTTCAACCACCTCCTTTTTTTCCAATGTCTCTTCGGCATGTGTTATCGAATAACCCCTAAGCACCAGGTGCTTGACCTCATCTGCCTTTTCCACACCCAGTGAGTCTATATGCTCGAATTTATTTTTCACGTGATTAAACGCGTTTATCGCTGATGCCAGCGCATCCCTCTGGTGAGCATTTTCAACCCCGTAGCCCGCAGTAAGATCAACTTTTTCTCTTACCGACAATGACTGTTTCGGCGAGAATACAACGGCATCCAGTGATGCCCCCAATTTAGATATAAACCCCGGAGTCGGACTCACGTCACCCGCTACCTCGGAGACGATTACATCCGGGCGGATATGCATCAGATATCTTACCGCGGCATTTAAACCCATGTCCCTGGAAGAATGCAAAGCGATTAACTCCCCGCGAAAATTTAACGCCGCTATTCCCAGAGTCGTCCCAGGGTCTATTCCAACAATCAGATACAATTTTCAAATATTTTTTAATTTTATAATTAATTTTATAATAAATATGATTTTGATAATAAATAATCGCGGACAGTATGTTCACCGCATCTGGAGGTCCATGAGGTATCTCGGCGCTGAAGCGGATATGGTCCCGGGTCCAACCCCTGTTCATGAAATATTGGGTAAAGAGCCGGATGGAATAATCTTAAGCGGGGGCCCTTATTCCGTCCATATGGGTGCAAGCGAGATAGGGAATTGCTATGAAATTTTGAGCAGGGTCGAAGTCCCGATCCTCGGCATCTGTCTGGGGCACCAGATAATCGCGAAGTTCTTTGGCGGGGAGGTTGAGAGGGGGGAGCGGGCAGAGTACGCCCAGGTTTCCATAAGAATCGAAAAGGAGGATGATCTGTTCAGGGGAATGGGAAACGAACTATTGGTCTGGGAGTCGCACAAGGATGAAGTTACCAGGATGCCGGAGGATTTTGAACGGCTGGCATACTCTGAAATCTGCGAGTTCGAGGCGATAAAGCATAAAGAAAAGCCGATTTATGGAGTTCAGTTCCACCCGGAAGTATATCACACCCAGCACGGCTCCGATATACTCAGGAACTTCCTGGAAGTTTGTGAAGGCGATGCATGATTTAAGAAAAACAGGTAAAATGCAGGTGTTGAAAAAATTAGCGTGCATGCAAAATAGAAGAGATGATACGCCGAACAGGGAATTGGCAAGAGAACTTGCTGAAGAAAACAATATTGAGGCGGTAAAAGAATTAGCTGAAAACCTGTACAATAAAGATAAAAAAATCCAGGGGGATTGCATAAGCGTTCTTTATTGGATCGGCACCGTAAAACCCGGATTAATTGAAGATCACGCTTCTGATTTTTTGAAACTGCTTCACAGTAAAAACAATCGACTTGTCTGGGGCAGCATGCTTGCTTTGTCGACTATCGCAGATAGAAAGCCCGGGGAGATATTCTATAACATGGATGACATGGTTAAGGCAATCGAGAGAGGTTCCGTGATTACCGTTGACAACGGAATAAAGACACTGGCAATAGTCGCATCCGTAAATGATGAATACAACCGGAAAATATTCCCGTTTTTAATCAACCATTTAAAGACCTGCCGCCCGAAAGAGGTACCCCAGCATTCAGAAAGTATTTTTGTTGCGGTTAATCCAAAAAACAGGAAGGAATACACGGATGTATTGTATAAGCGGCAGGATATATTGACGGCATCACAATCAGCCAGAATCAAAAGACTGTTGAAAAGGATTGAAGAAATATAAATGGTCTGCCCATAATAAAACAAGGAAAAATGTCCGCATCCATAAAATGGTTTCCACCCTCATGGCTTCAAATAAAAACAGCAGACAAAACAATATACATAGATACAGCCTACCTGGGGACATACTTCACGAATTATCCAAAAAAGATTGAATTTTCAAGGTGGCCGGATCCAATCGATGGTTTGCCGGAAAAGAACCCGGAAAAAGCTGATTTGATCCTGTTAACCCACCACCATAAGGACCATTGCAAGAGGGTCACGGTAAACAGACTAAAGGGTGCAGATACTTTAGTGGCAGCTCCCAGGCAATGCATCAAAGAGTTAGGCAAAGACATAAAAGTTATTGCACCATGGGAAGAAATAACTTCCGGGGATATAAGAATAAAGGCTGTGGACGCTTATAATACCATGGAGGTAAGTTCTACCAGAAAAGTCCATCATAAGGGATATGGAGTCGGCTACCTGATAACCCTGGAGGGTAAAACCATTTATCATGCCGGGGATACGGACTTTATACCGGAAATGAAAGAACCGGGAGATATGGATGCAGCGTTGCTTCCTATCGGCGGAACTTTTACAATGGATGCCCAGGAAGCTGTTAAAGCCGCAATAACAATTAAACCCGCGGTTGTCATTCCAATGCATATGAAAAAGGCGGATCCGCAAGAATTTAAGAAAAATGTGGAAGCCAGATCGAATATCAAGGTTGTGCCGCTGCAAATAGGTGAAATTTATAAATTAAAATAAAAAGCAACCTCAACAAACCCTGAGTTTTGTGAAAAACAAATTAATTACAATTTTTGTTAACATTTATATATTTTTGTTAACTAAAATAATAATAAAATGAAAATTGACTGGGATTTATTGAAGATTATCATTAATCAAGAAAAGATTGATTTTAGAGAATTGGTGGAAAAAAGTAAAAAAAGCAGGGTTAGTGTTTATCATTCTCTCAAGGAACTTGAAAGGTTATCCTTTATCAGGAGAGAAGGCAATTTCATTATCCTTCAGAAAAACCCATTAACTGCTGCAGCGGCAATATTGATCATAGAAAATTTTCCATTAGAGTATTTAAAAAGCAGGGGAATAGATATGTTGGTTTATCTTCTAAAAGAAAGAACTGTGAATGAGATTTCAAGGGGATTGAATATATCTTTTTCATCCACCTACCATAACCTCAGAGAACTTTCTCCTCTGGTCGCAAAAAAGAATAAAAAGTATAGGATAAATGAAAAAAATAAAAATCTGTTGGAGTTCCTGACACTCTTAAAAAAACAGATCGAAATCCAGACAAAGTATGTCATAGTCTGGTCTGAAGGGAGTGAAAAATTGATCAAAGCCCCTATGGATGAGAAACTTCCGGGCGCTTCCACAGCATTTTCATGTTTCAGCCAATTTGGCGTGAAATATATACCGTTATACAATTACTACTACCTGCCGAAAAGTGACCTTACTTTAGAAGAAATTTTCGTTCACTCCCTACTATGTGCCGAGGATAAGCACATGCTTGCTATAAGCGTGATCTTCTATCTAAAAAACAGGGATGTTATGGACATAAATAAGATAAGGAGTGAATCACGGAGATTGAATGTCCAGGATATATGGCTGGACGTCCAGAACTATCTTGAAGGTGCAGAGGTCAAAAGGAGTGATTTATTTCTGCCCGAAAATGAGTTCACGGAGAAAAGCAGGATGTATGGCGCATATTGTCTACCAAAGTATCCAAAAGAAACATGGCTTGAAGTTCTTGATGAAATAGCTCAGAGAATAAAAAAAGAAACAACGATTTACCTGATCGGCGGGGGAGCATTAATATTGGATGGGATAAAAGGAACAACAAAGGACATAGATTTGGTTTTGGATAGCAAAGAGGATTTTGATTTAGTGAAAAATGTACTGGAAAGCATTGGATTTAAGGGGGTTGGGGATGTGTCCCAGGGGTATAAGCAACTGCAAGCAAGCACGATAATGGATAGGGGGAATTCACCAAGAATTGATTTATTTACAAAAAAGGTGTGCGGAATTTTCCTTTCAGATGAGATGAAAAAAAGATCAATTGCATATAAAGAGATTGGCAATCTAAAAATAATGCGGGTCTCAGCAGCTGATATACTCCTTTTCAAAGCCCTCTCGTCCAGGGAGGGAGATATCGTGGATTGCGAGAGAATACTTTCAAAAAAGAAAGTTGATTGGGATGTTGTTCTCAAGGAATATATTGATCAAGAGAAATTGTCGGATGCTTTTCTTGGATTTGTCTTTTTGGACAACATTGAAATTCTGGAATCAAGATTGGGGGCGATCCCTATAAGAAAGAAAATTCTAAATATTTGCCTGGAGAGGGCAATTCTTGATATGGTGGAGAAACCAAGAACTGTCTCGGAGATAAAAAAATTTGTTGATTTCCCGGAATACGGGATAAGAAATGCACTGAACCGGCTTGTAAAGCAAAACAGGATAATAAAAAGGATGGACGAGAAGCCGATAAGGTTTTTAAAAAAATAACCGGATGATTTCCTGATATTTCTCGGGGTTTTTAATTTAAACCAAGTAATAATCAATAATCAAGATGGAAAACACTAAAGGCACAGGAATCTTGTCTGGAACAAAGGTCATAGTGGGGGACAGCGATACAAAGTCTCTTTTAAGGCAGAAGGGTTTCGGTGAGGACGCGGGCGCAAGACAGGATTTATCGTTAATTGAAGCTTTGTTTTTAGTCGAAACAAAGAATATAGGGGTCAGCGATGGTGAAAAAGAACTCGATTTCGATGATTTATTGAAACTTGGAAGTAAGGCGGAGGAGAATTTTTATGCAAAGTATATTGTCTATAAGGATCTGCGCAGCAGGGGTTTATTGGTCAGAACAGGATTGAAGTTCGGAACAGATTTCAGGGTTTATGAAAGAGGCAGTACCTTGAGCACGGGGCATTCTCGCTACCTTGTGCATGTTATCCCGGAAGAACACACGTGCTCGTTCCCCGAATTATCGAGGGCTGTTAGATTGGCAAAGGGGGTGCACAAGGACATTATATTTGCGATAGTTGATGAGGAGTGTGATGTGATATACTATCTGGTTGACAGGGTGAGGCTTTGATGCTGTTCTGGTTGCGGCAACTCCCGCACTAAATCATAGAATTATATAAATTTACTACGCCAACCGAGAGGAAAGTGACCGCAATAGCCCCCAACAACAATCCCATAACACGAGTTACAACCAAAGACCCTGTGAAACCCAATACTTTATTGATTTTATCCGCAAATCTGAAGACGATGTAGGATACAGCGAAGGTTAATAATATCGCCAATATCGTTATTATTTTCAAGTCCATGGTTTCGCCTGTTCTTATTACCACTATTACTGTTGTAATCGCACCCGGGCCGGTTAACAGGGGCATAGCGATTGGAAATACAGAAACATCCTCCCTTTCTGTAGCATCTTTTATCTCCTCGGTTGTTACGCTTTCGCGCGATACTCTTGCATGCAGCATATCTAACGCGATCAAGAAAAGTAATATTCCGCCCGCTACTCTTAAACTGTCCACCGTCACGCCAAAAAATTCCAATATCAACTCCCCGGATATAGCAAAAACGATTGCCAGAGCACATGCCACCATAACCGAACGTTTTGCCGTCTCTTTTCTTTCTGCTGCGCTCATCCCGGATGTTAACGCGATGAAAGTGATCAGCCCGCCGACCGGATTTACAATAACAAATATTGATACAAATGCGTAAATGAAGAAGGTTATCGCGTCCATATTTCTATATCGCTTTTTTGTTGTCTATTAGATGTAATTAATTTAGTTTTATATAAATGGTATGATGGGGATTTCTGATTAAACACGCTCTTGGATATGGAAGCATCATAAATTAAACTGGCACGAAAAATCGACAGCCGCTTTTTTTAATATTTATTTAAAAAAACGTAAATAATTAATGGGTAGTGGCTTTTGAGTTTCCCGGGGCAACCCGGAGGAAGTTCCATCCACTCACAAACCACGCGTAAGCCGGTGCGAAAGCACCGAGCGATGTCGCAGAGACGAGAAACTGCTTATTATGATGATACTTCGGTTGAAATTGTGGCTGACATTTCATGTCAGACACATACAAAACCCTTTGGGTTTTGAATATATAAGCAGTGGTGTGAAACGAACATCGCTGTGGGAGTGCAACGCTTTGCGGCTCAGATGAATGCTCAGCAGCCGACTGATCTTTTCCAGGATCGCTAAACGGCTGACAGAAGATGGACTACTGCCACTGCCCAAAATCAAGTAACAATGCTGGTAAACGAGATATTCTATTCGATACAGGGTGAAGGTGTATGGGTTGGAATTCCGATGGTTTTTGTCCGGCTGGCGGGATGTAATTTATCGTGCAGCTGGTGCGACACCCCTGATGCGAGAGATAGATATAAGGGGGTTGAAATTAGTGAGGGGGATATATTAAAGAAAGTAGATGGGTATGGCTGCGACTGGGTTTGCATTACCGGGGGCGAGCCTCTCGAGCAGGCAGGGGAGGTTGATGAGTTGATAAAGAGGTTGATAGAGGGGGGTTACGAGATCATAGTGGAGACCAACGGCTCACTGGAGATAAATAAGATAATAAGGGATGTCAGGGTTCATATAAGCATGGACTGGAAACTGCCCGGTTCTAAAATGGACAGCAGGATGCTAAAGGAAAATCTAAATCACCTGTCGGCAAATGATCAACTGAAATTTGTCGTTAAGGACAAGGAGGATTACAAGCATGCGAAAAATGTGCTGGAAAGAAACCCGATCAACTCCCAAGTTATATTCCAGCCTGTTGGGGGGATTGAAATTAAAGATTTAATTGAATGGGTCAGGGAGGATAAATTAAAGGTCAGATTACTTCCGCAGTTACATAAAATTTTAAATATTAAATAACGGAGGGGCAGATATACGAAGTTTTGCGATAGCAAAATTTCCCGCAAGGGGAGTGCCCGGATAAGCCTGCAAGTGCTTGCGGTTGAAAGTCCCGTCATGG
>SMTZ1_10009035_pt1 | contig 11561 bp, 7 predicted proteins | sample DeeMarSWOR136_30_FD_25667 | JGI IMG/M metagenome (IMG submission 25667)
AGCTGAACAAAATTCAGCCCACCGGTAGCGGCTGCTTGGTACAATGGCGTGCTGTTGTCGTTTGTCTTTGCATTAACGTCAGCGCCATTGGCAATAAGGAATTCAGCTACGTTCTCCTGACCGGTTGAGGCAGCCCAGTATAGAGGCGTCCAGCCAAGCTCGTCCTTTGTATCAACATTGGCTCCTTGTTCCACGAAAAGCTTCACACGAGCCAAATCACCCGTGCAGGCTGCCATGTGGAAACTCGAAACATCAGCGCCTTTTGCGATAAAAAACTCGACTATGTCTCGATTTCCTTGCGCTGCTGCGTAGCAGAAGGCCGTCCAGCCATCCTGGTCTTTCATGTCAAACTTGGCACCATTGGCGACGAGGAGTTTTACTGTATCTATGTCCTCATTCCATACCGCATAGTGAAGAGGCGGATAGTCCTTTTCTGGCTTGAGATTGACATCGGCGCCTTTCGTAATGAGAAGCTTTACGATGTCTTTGTTTTCATACCAAATGGCATAGTACAATGGCGTATAGCCCCATTTGTCTTTGCTATTGGTGTCTGCGCCTTTAGAGATTAATAGGTCGACGATATCGTTGTGACCGCGGCTGGCCGCGTGGTGAAGAGGAGTCAAACCTCTTTCGTCCCTGGCGTTGATCTCGGCGCCCTTTGAGAGGAGCGATTTAACCTGGGCAATGTTACCGTCAGCCGCGGCCTGGAGAAGTGATTTGCTAAATTCATTAATTTTTTCCGGTTGGCTCTTGAATCCGGCAGCGATAAACATCAATGGCAAAACCAAGCAGAGTAGTTTTAGTGGTTTCATTGTTGGTTACCTCCTATTCTTTTTCCCGAGAAGGGCCTGAACAGTGAACAGCATTTATCATTCCTTAACTCCATGCTTGCGTAAGAGTTCAGCCATTTCGCCCGGAATTTCCATATAAATGATTTGGCAACCCTATTAAGTCCTCTGATTTCATTAGACTACCAAATCCATATCAAATTTTCAACTGATTTCAGCTTCCTTTTGTCAGATATCCGGAAAATAAATTTCTTGACTAATGTGGAAATTGTTTGTAATGCTGTCCATATATAATACGCAAAAAGGATTTTGTGGTGTCGATAATGGAAACAGCCACCGACCAAAGAGCAGAGCAAAGATTGCATTATCGTTGGCCCGTTCGCTTCGCCGGGGACGCCAAGGAAAAACCCTCCCCGGGCCAGATTTTTGATGTCTCCAGCAAAGGTTTGGGCATCCTTTGTCACGCCGACAAAAACTGTCCCCATCCGGACCAAATGGTAACAGTTGACTTTGGTGTCCCTCACTTTGACTTGGCCGAATCCTTCGATACGGTAATGTTCAATCGCACCGGCCGTGTTTGTCGCGTTGATAACCTCAGCAACAAGGTAAATCGTGTTGCGCTCCAGTTCGCCGAACCACTGTTTTTCAAACCCGGCGAACAGGACATCAGTGAATCGGACGCCCAGCAAAGGCTCCAAACCAAAGCCCGCTCGATTACCAAAGCTGAAGAAAAAGCCAAGTTTTACAGTAAAGCCTTGGCCAGAGCCGAGCAAAAAACAATCTCCTACGCACAGGCCAAAGCCAAAGCAGAAGAGAAACTAAAGGCCGAGATTGAAGCAAGATACAAAACCGAAGCCAATTCAATAGCCCAGGCTGAACAAAGCGCCCAAGCCGAAGCCAGAGCTAAATCCGAAGCCGAATTGAGAGCAAAGGCAGAAGTCCAGGCCCAGAAAATAGCAAACCTCAAAGCCCAAATGCGGCAGAAGATTAAATCTTATACCGAGCAGATTGAAAATATCAAAGCTGAGCTTGAACAAAAGGCACAAGCCGAAGCCAAAGCGAAATCTCAGGTTATGCTAAGAGCAAAAGCCGAAAAGAAGGCCAGGGCCGAAGCACAAAAAAGGGCAGAACTCGAAGCACAAATGCAGCAGAAGATTAAATCTTATGCGGACCAAATAGAGCAAATCAAAGCCGAAGCCGCCGAGGCAATAGCCAAAACAAAGGCCCAAGCGGCAGATAAGGTAGCCAAAGTCAAGGCCAAATTCAAACAAAAGACAAAAGCATACGCTCAGGCAAAAATCAGGGCCGAAAAAAAAGCAACCGCCAAAGCCAAACAACCCGCAAAAACATCCCTGCTCAAAAAAGTGGACAAATTTATCACAGACAGGGACAGGATTTATTAATAAATTACCGTTAGAAAGCATCTCCCCCCTGCTTGAGGCAGTAAGCTCTGCCTAATCTCGGCCAGAGAGCCTGAAATCGCTTGAAAATTCCCGATGGATTTTGTAATCTAATGAAAACAGAAGTCCAGGCAGGTTGTTAAATTACGTATATGGGAAATTCCTGATAGGTTCTTTAACGGTGAAAATTTTCGCCCAGCTTATTCGTTTCGGCATAAAAAATGTACGCATCCGGTCTAATGGTTGCACCGTCGGCGAAGAGAAATCCAAAACGCCGGGCCGGGGCCGGACCAAACCGACTCGGACATCAGCGAGCTCAGTCGAGCCGCGACGCGGCAGGCGGCGCATCATTTTCTTTCACCTTACAGCCATGGTCGTTGTCCTCTCGCCGCTCGTGGTGGGCGAGCTGGTGCTCAGATTGTGCGTCCCTCCCCCCCCAATCAATCTGAATGACCCCTACGTCTCCTTCAGCGGTCTGCGCCCCCTCTTCGTCCTCGACTCAACTGGCACACGCTTCGAGACGGCCGAGGAACGCCTGACCTACTTCTGCCCACAATCTTTCGCTGCCACGAAGGGGCCGGACACTTTCCGGGTCTTCTGTCTCGGTGGCTCAACCGTACAGGGACGACCTTACTCTACGGAAACTTCGTTTACTACCTGGCTCAAGCTCAACTTGCGTGCCGCCCGACCCGAAACGAACTGGGAAGTAGTCAACTGTGGCGGGATTTCCTACGCCAGTTACCGTCTCGTGCCCATCATGCGGGAATTGCTCGAGCATGAGCCTGATTTATTCATCATCTACACGGGACACAACGAATTCCTCGAGGACAGGACATACCGGCGCCTAAAGAGAATGCCGCGTGCACTACTCCGGCTGCAACAGGTGATGCTCAACCTGCGCAGCTACTCTCTTGCACACCGGTTCCTCTCTGGTCGGCACGCCCAAAGCACGGACAACGGACGCCCATCGAAGCCTGTTCTGCCCATCGAAGTCCAGGCCAGGCTCGACTTCCGCGACGGGTTGGATTCCTACCATCGCGATGATGCGTGGCACCAAGTCACCATCGAACACTTCCGCCACAATCTTCAAACCATGGTCCGGATGTCCCACGGGGCGGGGATTCCCACTATCCTGGCCAATCCAGTCACCAGCTTGAAGGACTGTCCTCCTTTCAAGTCGGAGTTCCGAACCGACCTGCCCGAACGCCAGATGGAGCGTGTGGTCGAACTTTGGGAACAGGCCGGAAAACTGGACTGGGGCGATACCTACGGTAAGATCAGGCTCCTCGAACAGGCCGCCGCGCTCGACAACCGGCACGCCGGGCTCCTCTACTGGATCGGCAAGTGCTACGAGCACATAGGACGCTCCAATGAAGCAAAAAAATGGTTCGTACAGGCAAAGGAGCAGGACATCTGCCCACTGCGCATCCTGGAACCCATGCACGATGCAATCTTGGACGTCAGCGAGCGACATCGCGTACCTCTTGTGGATGTGAAGGTGCTCATCGAGGAACGTACCGAGGATGGCATCCCGGGCGACGAATGGCTGCTGGACCACGTGCATCCGAGCATCGAGGGCCATCAGCTCATCGCCGACTCGCTGTACCAGGCCATGGAGGACATGGAGCTGGTGCGCACTGGCCAGGACTGGCGGGCAACCCGGGACGAACTGCGGCAGCGCCACCTTTCTTCCCTGAACGATGCCTACTACGCGCATGGACACATCCAACTCAAGAGGCTGGGCAATTGGAGTCGCGGGCTCATCCCAAATCCACCTCCTCGCCCTTCCGACTCCACACAGGATTGACCTCTAAGAATTTAATGAAATCAGAGGGCTTAATGATTACTACACGCAATTATTGGACGAGCTATTCTATCATCTCCCTGCTCGGCTTGCCCTGTAGTATTGTCAAAGATTGACTTATGCTAAGAGGCCTGTGTGCGATGCTAAAAAAATCTTCTGCAAAATCGAGGTTAGGCATACTTTGAACAAGGAAAATTTGTCTTTTAATTTTTTCTTTTCAAACAATAACTTTTTGCCCGGCGAGCAGCTGTTTGATTATTTAAAAAAATCAAAAACCTGATTTTCTTAAATAATATATGCCCAACCTCAATTTTGCATAACTCTAAAAAGAAGGGAGACAGGCGCCCCCCAGTTGTAGCTTGGGCTTAATGAACCCGCCTGTCTCCCTCTGTGAAGGAAAGAGTATTATGCCTGTTTTAAGGTGCAAGGGCTTGTTTTACTTATGACCCCCAATATATAAAATATAACTTATTTATCTCGATGTGCAAAAAATAAATAAAGTTTTTGCTTTTTCGTTTATTATAGGTCCAATAATACCCCCAGCTTCCCTCATCCACCTCCTTCTTGCGGATTCCTGCAATTTATTTGATTATTGAGCCGAAAAAAGCTATAATCCTTTTGTGCAATCATAGGCGGTTCGATGCAGACACATCAAGACAATGCTAAGGACCAGTACGATGTAGCGGTGTCCTTATGAATAGAAAAAAAGGATTTACCCAATTAGATATTGAAATTCCCAATCGCCAAGGCGAAAGTTTTCTCCGAAAGGAGTCCTTAGAACTAACTTGCCCCGTTAGAAGGAAGATTTCTAATGGAGCGGGAATTACCCCGTTAGAAGTAAGACGTTGTTTTCTAACGGGATTTACCTTGATAGAGCTTTTGGTAGTGATTGCCATCATTGCGTTATTGATGGCGATATTGATCCCGGCTTTAACCAGGGCACGAGAACAAGGTAAACGGGCGGCTTGCAGCCATAATCTCAAAGGTTTAGTTTTAGCCTGGCTGATGTATATCGACGATAATGACGGCCACTTGGTAAAAGGCAACGCCGGAGATAATGGATGGGTAAAACTCCTGGGTTCATTACCAAATGAGGAGCCTGTCCAAGACCAGCTGGATGCCATAAGAAACGGCCTTTTGTTCGAATATGCCAAGATGACCAAGCTATACCGATGTCCGGTCGCCGAGAGAAATGAAATGCGGACTTACAGCACAGTTCATGCCATGAATGGAATTGAATTCACCGGAAGCGGTGACGTATATAAGAAACTATCTGAGATTAGGAGACCCGGTGAAAGACTGGTTTTTCTCGACGATTATGGTGAAGATTGGGATGCCTGCTGGGCCGTTTGGCATACACAGCCATCATGGTGGAATCCCATCCCAATGCGTCACCACGGGGGAACGACTTTGGCATTTGCGGAGGGACATTGTGAATGGTGGAACTGGAGGGACCAACGCACCATAGATTATGGTAATGAGCCATGGGCTATCTCAGAAGCCGGAGCAGGTATAGAGAAAAATCAACCCGGCAATGTCGATTTAATGAAATTGCAGAAAGCGGCATGGGGATCTTTAGGATACGAACCTTAAAGAGCATAGTCCCAGCAGGACTATACACCCAAAGAGTCTTCGGCTTCTTAATATTCGACATCGGCCAATAAAACAGGCCTATACCGCATATAAATCAAGCTCTCATAAATTTATTCGGCGAGAATCCATTAAAGCCGGTCGCAATCTTTGCCGATAAAAAGACCGATAAGATAGTAAAGGGACAGTTGGTCTAAAGCGATTACGCCGCTCGGTCGCTATAGCTTTGGAGCGTAGGTGACGCGACCGAGCTGGAGCATACCGAACAGCATGGAAAACGGACAACTAAAACTCATGGACGTGATAGAAGAGATGTGCCTGTCTCGGCTTGACTCCGCAAAGCGAGCCACGACGGGTACTGAGAAAGATGTCTGTTTTCAGCCTATGCGTGTTGCCCGGGACATTATGAATACCGATGTCAAGACACTGACCCTCGACCATACCGTAAGCCACTGCCTAAGGTTTATGAAGGGTCATAGGGTTCGGCACGCTCCTGTGGTGGACCTTCCAAGTGAAGGAGAGACAAAGCCGTACTTTGTTGGTGTCGTTTCAGAAAGAGATGTCTTGCGATTGAACGAACCGGACGTCGAAGTAATCAATAAGCAAAAGAAAGACCAAAGATCCCTGCGGCAGTTGCTGGTAAATATAGTTTCCAGAAAACCCAAGTCCGCCTCTCCTCAGACTCCGGTACAGGACGTCATTATGACCATGACCGGCAACCATATTGATATGGTGCCTGTTCTCGATGACGCTGATTTAGTGGGTATCATCACGACTACGGACCTGATAAAGCTCTTCTTCATACTCGATGAAGTGATACACGAGTTATGCCCGGAATTGAACAAAGGTGCCGCACCTGTTGATATGGCTTCTGAAAGCGCAGCTAAGGCCAATATTTTATCCTCATGGATTTCTCGACCCGTCCAAAAGATTATGACCGAACAGGTAATCTCTCTGGAGCCTCAGGACGACTTAGCAAGAGCGATCGAAGTCATGCAGACCGAAGAAATCAGACACGTCATTATAATGGATGAGCAGGAGAAATTTGTAGGCTTGGTCTCCGATAGGGATATTCTGAAGAATCTTCCTTATCCCGGAAGGCGACCGCCGTCACCGCCAAAGAGATTTCGAGAGCACCTGTTTGCAACCAACACATGGACAAAATGTCTCCTAATCCCCCTCGAGAGCATTATGGTGCGGAAGGTGCTGCATATCTCGCCCGGATGCAGCGTCTGCGAGGCTGCTGAAATCCTGTATAAAAAGAAAATAAGCTGTCTTCCCGTGATTGATGAGCAAGAAAAACTTCGAGGAATAGTTACTGTTACCGACCTGATGCGAGCGTTGCTTACCGCCTATGAGCCGGCCGAGAAAGCCGCCCTAATCACAAGCCAAAGCAGCATCCGCTGACTTTCAGCTTTATTTGACAATTCTGCCCTCAACGCTTCACGCTCTACGCTTCGGAATTTACCCCGTGAGATATTGTTTAATTATCTAAAAGGGTTGACTTTTACCTTCTTTTCCTCTATTCTTGTACTGTCAGAATAGGATGCACCCGGGAGCGATATACTTCCTCGAAATAAAACTAAGAAATCAGAGCCGCGCACGTAAGTAAGCGGCAAAAACAATCAGTCCCAAATGTTAGTATGGCCTCAACATTTTTGGGTAAGGAAGGAGATTGATTATGAAACTTAAATCAGGTTGGCTTAACGCAATTCTCATAGCTGTCGGTTTGTCCACGATACTAGTGGTCACAGGTCTTCCCCCTCAGGCTTCAGCTCAAGAGAGAAAAGTCTCTGTCCCGCCGTCGGAGCTGCCGGATGTCATAAGAAAGGCTATCGAGGAAGCCTTTCCGAACGGCCAGATCATAAGAATTCAAAAGGAGGTTGAAGGAGAGGACCCGGGACAATATGACGTGGATATACGTTCCGGCTCAAAAGAATACGAAGTTGAAATCTCCCCAGAAGGCAACGTCATTGAGAGCAAAGAGAGGGCGCCTGCAGAAACAGCTCCGGCCCCCGAGCAAGAAAAGAAATGGACGGATTCTTTCGCTCAGGAGAACTGCACCTTCTCTTCCATTGGCAGGAATCGCTTCTTTATTCTCGCTCCTGGTCATCAACTGGTACTGCAAAGTCGTACGGAAAAAGTGGTGATTACCGTCCTGGACAAAACCAGGAAGATAGGTGGTGTAAAAACGAGAGTTGTCGAAGAACGGGAAGAACAGAACGGAGAGCTGAAGGAGGTCTCGAGGAACTTTTTCGCCGTTTGTAGAGAGCACGGCGACGTATTCTATTTTGGTGAGGAGGTGGACATTTACGAGGACGACAGGATAGTCAAGCACTCGGGCCAGTGGCGAGCCGACGAGAAGAATTCCAGAGCGGGCATCATCATGCCCGGGACGATTCTCCTGGGGGCCAGACATTACCAGGAAATATCACCAAATGCGATGGACAGGGCCGAGATAATAAGTGATGACGTAACAATGAAGACGCCGGCGGGAACATTCAAAAACTGCATAAGAGTAGAAGAGACCTCCGGTATAGACCCCGACGAAAAATGCTACAAAACCTATGCACCGGGTCTGGGTCTCATCCAGGATGAAGACCTCGTGCTGACCGGATATAGTAAAGCTGAAGAAGAAACCGTTTCACTCAAAGATTTACCACGTGCGGTACGCGCTGCCATAAAGAAACATGCGACCGGAGGAAAAATCACAGAGATTGTAAAAGAGACAGTGAAAGGAATCCTGGTGTACGAGGCCGAGGTCCTCCTGAAAGGCAGGAAGCTCGACATCCTCGTCTCTGCTAAAGGTAAGTATCTCGGAACCGAAAAGGAAGAAGAAGCCAAGGCCCACCACGACGAAGACGACGACGATGACAACGAAGACATCGATGATGACGAAGACGACAATTGAACCTAACAATCACCCAGATTCATAGGATGGGCTTTAGCCCATGCGGTTTTCTAAGGAATTATGCTGCGAGGATGATTTTTCTCAACCATGTTGGTCAATTGGTAAGTGGAATAAGTCGAATTAACCAATTAACTCGAGTCACGAGCGACGACTCACTACCCACCACCCACCAATTAACTACTCACAATTCACTAATTATCCTTCTCTTTCTTATTTTCCAGATGCTGAGCTATTTGTTTCAACTGTTCATATATCTCTCTGTTCTGTTGAAGGAGGGCCTCAAGCTGTGAATGTATTGTTTTCGAGCCGAGGATGCTCTGGGCGAAGACTAAGAAAAACATCAGTGCCACCGCCCCGCCGATAGCGATAAAGCTCACGGCCCACAAAATCTTCTCTACAAGCTCGAGCAAACCGGCATCCATCCTACTGTAACCCTCGAATATAAAAAGCTACAAACACCCACCCGTCCTATGACCACCTACCTACAATACCCAAAACTCATCTACCCGTCAAACCAAAATTCATCTTGAGCAGAGCCGAAGGGCTTGTCCTTAGCCAAGCCTGCTCTGAGCGAAGCCGAATGGGTCGAAGGGGCAGCCGAAAGCCCGAAGGGAAACCACCACATTTTTAAATACTAAAAAAATCCTTGTCCTTTATACTTCAAGTGCTGTAATATACTCGATTCTGAAATTGTCCAAACTGGAACCTGCAAATAAGCTTTTTGGAGACTTAAAAAGTGGCTGATACCGGCGACATTCGCAATATTGTTCTTTTAGGGCACGGCGGAAGCGGCAAAACCTCACTCGCCGAGGCAATGCTCCACAAATCCGGCGCAACGAACCGGCTCGGAAGTGTTGACGACAAAACAAGCATCTGCGACTACTACGATGAGGAAAAAGAACATCAGCATTCAATTCAGTCAGCGCTCGTCCACATCAACCACGCCGACAAGCTAATAAACATTATTGATACGCCGGGCTATCCTGATTTTATCGGCCCGGCTATCAAAGCAATACCCGCCGCCGAGACAGCGGTCATCGTTATTAGCGCACCGGCCGGCATAGAAACCAACACCCGCAAAATGTTCCAATTAGCTGCAGAAGCTAACATGCCCCGCCTCATAGTCATAAATAAGATGGACGCCGAAAATGTTGCTTTCCCTGAGCTGATAAAAGGTATTCAGGAAACTTTCGGCTCGCAATGTCGCTGTGCTAACCTACCCGCTGCAGACAAAGCATCCATTATCGACTGTATCGAAAATGAAACCGGCGATTCACCGCTGATGGATGTGGCCCAGGCACATACCGAGCTAATCGAAAGCGTCATCGAGGCCGACGATGACCTAATGGAAAGCTACCTCGGCGGCGAAGAAATATCCACTGAAAAAATAGCTTCGGTATTCGTAGAGGCCTTAAAGGCTGGCACTCTTATCCCCATAGTTTTCACCGATGCCCGCAGAGAAATCGGCGTACAGGAGCTCCTGGATATTATCGTAAAATACACACCGTCACCTCGCCAGGTAAAGCCCGTTCAGCTCAAAGACGGCGACAGCTTAACGGAGCTGGCAGCCGACCCTGCCGGCCCATTGGCCGGATTAGTCTTTCGCGTCAGCTTCGACCAACGTTCAAATATGAAGTACTCTTCAATCCGCATCTTCAGCGGCACCATTACCTCAGAGACTAATCTGTTGCGCAACGACGAAAAGAAGGGCATTCGACCGGGACATACCTTGAAATCTCAGGGCGACGACAATAAAGAAATCAATGCCGGCGTGGCCGGTAACATCATAACTTTAGCCAAAGTTGAGGAGCTGAAAGTCGGCGACCTCATACACGACGGCAAAGCGGCCGGCAGATTCGAGCTGCCCCCGGTGCCCGAACCGATGTTTTCTTTAGCACTCGAGCCGGCCACAAGAGGGGACGAGCAGAAAATCAGTACCGCACTTGAAAAATTGTGTGAAGAAGACCCCTGCTTTAAGGTCAGCAGAGATATGCAGACAAAGGAGCTGGTTGCCAGCGGCCTTGGCGATTTGCATTTGCGGATAATTCTCGAGAAGATGAAGAACCGCTATAAGCTGTCGATAAAAACAAAGGAGCCGAAGATTCCTTACCGTGAGACAATCACCGCTAAAGCCGAGGGCCATTACCGCCATAAGAAGCAGACCGGCGGAGCGGGGCAATTCGGCGAAGTCTATCTTCGCATCGAGCCGGCCGAACGCAATTCCGACCCGCCCCTGCAATTTAGCTGGGATATTTTCGGTGCTTCAATTCCCGGCCAATTTGAGCCGGCGGTTGCTAAGGGCATTAATGAGGTAATGCAAAACGGCGTTGTAGCGGGATTTCCGTTACAGGACATTTCAGTTTCTGTTTACGACGGCAAACACCATCCCGTCGATTCAAAGGAAGTAGCGTTTCGCGCAGCGGGCAAGGGTGCATTTACCGACGCCGTTCAAAAAGCAAAACCCGTCTTACTTGAGCCGATAGTCAATATTGAAGTTACAGTCCCCGCCGAGAACATGGGCGATATCGCCGGCGACCTGGCCTCCAAACGTGGAAGGGTCCTTGGCCAGGATATGTTGGCCGGAAATTTCATCGTGATTAAAGCCCAAGTGCCCTTGGCGGAAGTTACGCAGTATAACAGCCAGCTCAAAAGCGTCACCGGCGGACGAGGCAGTTACTCGATGACACTCAGCCATTATGAAATAGTTCCCCCCAACGTCCAGCAGCAAATCGTCACCGCCTACACAAAACAAAAACAAAGCGACTAATTATTAGCCCAACGAAACGAAAGATTATTAGTATTCCTATCCAAATAATAATCTTACTTGATCTCTATCCACCAATCTCCCTACAGCCACTCCAACTTGTCTACCCAGCCGCAGTCGTCTCCTTCGCTTACACTATAATCCTTTACGTATCGCCATTCCAACGTATGCGAACCCGAAGCAGTAATCGTGTACGTCATCTGCTGCCAATCCTCTGACCCGCTGATTCGGTCCCACAATGAGCCGTCAATGTAAAACTCCAGATAGTCATAACCGCCCTCAGAAGATACCTTCCAATAGAAGC
>SMTZ1_10016412_pt1 | contig 11560 bp, 10 predicted proteins | sample DeeMarSWOR136_30_FD_25667 | JGI IMG/M metagenome (IMG submission 25667)
TCGGCTTCGTTCCAGCACCTGTTGGAGACATAAAACCTTTTGAGGTAAAAGCTGGGAAAGGAATCATTCTTCAGAAGTCTGCCTATGTAGCCTCCACAAAGGATATTCACTTGGACACTGAGTGGCAGGGATTCAAGAAGGGACTCTTTGGGCAAAGCCTGTTTATGCTTAAGGTTTCCGGAGAGGGCCAAATGTTCGTGAACGCCTTCGGAGCCATGGATCATCACAGCCTCAAAGGCGGAGAATCCCTAGTCGTAGACAACTATCATCTGGTAGCCTTCGACGACAGCTGCAGATATGATGTCAAGAAGTTCGGTGGACTAAAATCCACCATACTGGGAGGGGAAGGCTTAGTCACCGAAGTTTATGGACCAGGAGAAGTGTGGATTCAAACCAAGAATTTGCGAGAATTTACTGATTGGCTTTGGGAACTGCTGCACCAGAGGGTAGAAGACACCGCCAGAAGAATCGCTGATGAAAAAAGGAGCCAAGGCGGCGGATTCCAGTTCGGCAAAAAGTTCTAGATGTAACAAAAAGGGAACAGGAGGGAATACTAGAATATGATGAATTTAAGGTTAAAAATTGCGTTTCCTTTGGCGTGTGCTCTCTTGCTAGCAGCTTTCATTGCTCCCGTATCTGCTGCAACCTATAATCCTGGCGTTTCAGTTGGGCAATGGGTGAAATACGGCGATTACGTGGTGACCACTCCAGCAGAGACAGTGATCAGCCCTGACTGGAGCATGATAGAGGTGATTGGGGTTTCAGGAAAAGAAGTAACTCTGCGCCTAACTGGAGCTTACATGAATGGCACTGCTATTCCATCATCTGAGATAATAGCCAATATTGAAACATACAGGATCACTGAAGGTATGTTTGAATATCAAAACTACCTCTTAGCAGCAAACCTGAACCAAGGCGACAAAACACTCAATGTAGCAGATGCACCAACAATCAACAAAACAGAGACCAGAACGATTCTAGGCACCAGCAGAAGCGTCAACATCCTCAACTTCACTAACTCCTACCCCGGTCAAGCTATGAAAAGCGTTATCATATATGACAAGGCTTCTGGAATGTCCTTGGGAATGGAAATGGAGATAACCATAATTGAACCGGCAGTAACCTACACAAACTCATACACCATCATTGACACCAACATCTTCGACTGTCAACCAATCCCAGAGTTCCAATCATGGATGATTCTACCACTGTTCATGACAGCAACACTACTAGTAGTCATAATCCAAAAACGAAAACACACAACACAATAATAGTTGACTCTGTGGCAGTTCTAAACAACTTCTTTGGCTTCTAATCGCGCGCACGCAGACTTAGGATTCCGCCCTCATCAACACACTTAGCTGAACCCCACCCGATTTTTTGGGTATAAAATTTTTTTATGCAATAAAGCTCAACAATTCCAGCGGAGTTGCTTCACTACACCTGAGACACCTTTGGATAGATTAAGCATTTATTTACGAGTTGCCAAAGTGTGTCTGGTGTAAGGTTTGCAGTTTAAGGGACGCGACATAGTATCCATCAAAGATTTTACCAGAGAGGAAATCGATTATATTCTGAAAACCTCCGGTGACATGGAACCCATAGCCAAAAAAGGCTCGGACATGCTCCGCGGCAAAATATTGGCAACCCTCTTCTTTGAACCCAGCACAAGAACCCGCCTAAGCTTCGAAGCCGCCATGAACAAACTTGGAGGAACCTCCATAGGCTTCGCAGAACCTAAAGTGGCTGCAATCAAAAAAGGCGAAAACTTGGCAGACACTATCAGAGTTGTTGAAAACTACGCTGACGTCATGGTGCTGAGGCATCCGCTGGAGGGAGCGGCTAGATTAGCAGCCGAGTTTGCTCGGATACCGGTGATAAATGCTGGTTCCGGAGCTGAGGAGCATCCGACCCAAGCTTTGCTGGATTTGTACACCATACTGAAGGAGAAGGGGCGGATTGATGGGCTTAACATTACGTTGATGGGAGACCTGCGTTATGGACGTACGGTTCACTCCTTGGCTTATGCTCTGTCTCTTTATGATGTGAAGTTGTTTCTGGTTTCGCCGGAGCTTCTTCGCATGCGAAGGGAAGTTTCTGATGCGATAAAAAAGAAAATTGAGATAGTGGAGGACTCCGCGGTTGAGGATGTTTTGTCTGAAACGGATGTGCTTTATGTAACGCGGATTCAGGAGGAGAGATTTCCTGACCCAGCTGAATACGCCAAGGTCAGCGGAACCTACAAGATAGATGTTGAGATGCTGAAGGATGCGAGGGAGGATATGATTATTATGCATCCTTTGCCGAGGGTTGACGAGATAGATCACGAAGTGGACAATACGCCCCATGCCAGATACTTCCAGCAAGTATGGAACGGCATAGTCACCCGAACAGCTCTTCTAGCGCTTATACTGGGAGCAAAAGAATAGCCTGTGAACAGTTAAAGAAACGGCTACGCAAACAAAACGTTAAAGACTGCACAAGATGTAATATTTTATGTTTGGATTGTTTTTTGTAGAAAGGGGTTATTTGGAGAATTGGGTATGGTTTCAAGTATAGTGGAAGATGTGTTTTCAACCAAGTTTAAGAGCGTCAGCAAAGACGACACGCTTTCTGCATGTCTCTCTATCCTTAAAGAAGAATCGACGCCAGTATTGGTTGTCTTAAACAGCAAAGGAAAATATGCGGGCGTAATCGCCCACAGATGGATAGTTAGGTCACGGTATGATCCGGCTAGAACCAAAGTGGAGACTTTGATGCGTTCAGCACCCACAGTATCACCAGAGGATTCTCTTAGTAAGGTAGCGAGGCTAATGATAACCAGCGGCATCAATCAACTTCCGGTTTTCAGTCAAGAGAAACTTGTGGGGATTGTTACGGATGAGGCTGTTATTCAGGGGGCAGTGGTTGGGAAGTGGGGCAGCACCAAGGTTGAGGAAGTTATGACTAAGAAGCCGTTTCTTGTTGAAGAAGACGAGTCTGTGGGAGCCGTCCTGAGTCTGTTTAGAGAACACGGCATCTCTCATGCGCCTGTGGTTAGAGACGGCAACCTCGTGGGTATTGTAAGCATCAAGGACATTATCACAGGCATCTTTCAGCCAAGACAACGCCAAACAGTAGGAGAGATAGCAGGAGAGAAAGTTCAAGTTCTAAGCATATCAGCGAAGGGGATAATGACGAAGCCAGTCATCACAGTCTTGCCAGAAACCACACTGAAGGACGCTGTGGAGAAGATGCAGAAATCCAACATTTCTTCTTTGGTTGTTGTCAGTAAAGGAAGGCCTGCAGGAATTCTGACAAAAAGAGACCTTCTTGAGCCCCTAGCTAAAATGGAAATGCCAAAACAAAGAATTACACTCCAGTTTTCAGTTAAGGGCGTAGAAGTAGGTGATATTCAACGCGGTTTCATAATGGATGATTTCGAGTCCTTTGCACGCAGATACCAAAAAACGCTACAAACGGGCACACTTTTCGTGTACATGAAAACTCATGGCACAAACTACAAGGGACAGCAACTAGTACACTGTCGCCTTCAATTTAGAACATGGAAAGGTTCCTTCTTCAGCTCCAGCGAAGGCTACGGAGTTGAAGCAACATTTCGCACAGCATTGGATCGGCTTGATAGGCAGCTTCTAAGAAGCCAAGAGCTTGCACATGAACCAGAATACGTTAGAAAGTACCTGAAACAGACTGAATTTCCCTCAACAGAACTCTAAACCGTACCAAAATGGGGAGGTGAAAAGTTGACACAAGAGGGAGAAATGTATGCCTGCAAAATCTGCGGCAATGTGGTGGAAGTTATCGCATCCGGTAACGGAATCCTTGTCTGCTGCGGACAACCCATGCAATTAGTGGAAGAAGAAGACTAGTAAGCGCGTGCATGCACAGTTATTAATGAGAGTTTTGCCAAACTATTTTGTAATGAAGAATATACACATCCATTCAAGGGTCACCCATAATGGGGTGGACATTCGTTTTCGCAAAAAATCCTACCCAATAGTATATCCAGCGCATGTTTGGGAAGCAACACCCAAAGAGACAAAAACAGCACTAAAAGACAACCTTGCACTAGCCACCACCATGCATCTGCCACTCGTACTAGACGTACCCACTATCATCTACCATTCAGGATGCCCTCTTCTGGAACCCTACTTTGTCCAAAACTTTTTGAAAGACATCCCCTCCTGCACAGAGGTTGATGGAACCAGCACCGACGAGACAGTTCGAAAATTCTTCAATATAGAGTATCAGTTTTTAGACCCAGACATAGCATATCCCTCCCAGCAGCCTGTAGATTCGCCATCCGGCGCCCTTGTTGGAACAAGCTTCGGAAAGGACAGCCTCCTCACCTATGCAGTTGCAGACGAAATCGGTCTTGAACCCGATCTACATTATAGAGGAGAGCATGACCTACGAACAGAAACACAAAACCGAGCTGGCGAGACGCTTCAAAAACGAATTCGGCAAACAACTGAACATTCTGAAACATGAAACCGGCAAGTTCAGGGACTATCCCTATCTGGGGGTGCCCTTCACAGAGATGGGCTGGGGACTGCAAACCACAGAGTATGCGCTGGAGCTGATACCGTTCGCGTATGCTCTCAAAGCCAAATATCTGCTGTTCGGCAACGAGCAAACCGCCGCCGCAACATACAAGGACGCTGAAGGCAGATGGACAGTTCATCCCTGCTATGATCAGTCTCACCGCTGGACCGTGCACATTGACCAGATCACGCAGACATTCTCGGGACGCTCAGTTAACACTGGAAGCCTGATAGAGCCACTTATGGACATGATGATCCAGTACATTCTGGCGCATCGTTATCCAGAGATGGCGAAGTATCAGATGAGCTGCTTCACGGAAACAGAGGCAGGACGAAACTATCACTGGTGCCACAACTGTTCGATCTGCGCTAAGATGTATTTGATGTGTGTTGGAAGCGGAATCGACCCAGAAAAGATTGGGCTACGAGAGAACATGCTGGCGCGTGAGTATAAACGGTTTTTTACTTTGTTTGGCGGAAAATCGATCACGATGACGTATGCCCACACTAAGGTGGGAAGAGATGAACAACTTTTTGCGTTCTATCTTGCAGCCAAGAGGGGGGCTAAGGGAGAGCTGATTGAGGAGTTCAAGGGAAGCTCACTGTATCAGGAAGCAAAAGATAGGGAAGAGGAGCTGTGGAAAACGTTCTGCACTTTACATACTTCAATATCTGTGCCTAAAGAATTGAGGAACAGGGTGAATTCAATCTATAAAGAGGAGCTGGCTTCATTCCAGATTTAACAGAACAAATGTTAGAGTTAAGATTTTATTTATGTTAGATTTCCATGTAAAGAAGGATGACCATAATGAAAATAGCGTTAGTTTTGAATACTCGCCACGCAGAAACCGAGTTCGAGGTCGAGTACGATCCACCTCACACTATTGAACTCATAAAACATGGCATCGATGCCACTGGACACGAGTACGTCTTTGTTGAAGCTGACGAAAACTTTTCTGAAAACATCAAAAAGGCAAAGCCGGACCTTGTCTTTAACAGGGCAGAGGGGCTAAGAGGCGACAGCCGCGAATCGCATGTGCCCGCCATACTTGAAATGCTTGACATACCCTACGTTGGCTCTAACGTGCTGACCACAGCGATTTGCCTCAACAAAGCATGGACAAAAAAGGCTCTCCGTTATCACGGCATTTCGACGCCAAACTTTTTTGTATGCCAAAACATTCAAGAAACAGAGAAAATCAACGAAGGCTTCCCCTACCTCCTGAAACCCAACGAAGAGGGCTCCTCGATTGGAATCACCGAAGAAAACCTGGTACAAAACAAAACACAACTGCAAACAAAACTAAAGCAGATGCTCAGAGAGTATCAGCAGCCAATACTGATTGAACAGTTTATTGAGGGCAGAGAATTCAGCACCGGACTACTAGGACGGCCAGACCAAAATCCAGAGCTTCTTTCGATTCTGGAAATCGATTTCTCCAAGTTCCCTGAAGTAGGCGGCGTATATGGGCAACGAGCCAAAACCGTCCTAGACTCGCTGGACCACTACATTTGTCCCGCACAAATCCCAGAAAAACTGAAGAACAGACTTGAGCGGCTTTCATTGGATATCTGGTATGCTTTGGAGGCTAAAGATTTTGCGAGAATCGACTTTCGAATGAACAGCGAAGGAAAACTGTTTTTCTTGGAAATTAATCCTCTGCCGGGCATGGACTTCGACACTGAAGAAAACGATCTCTCATTCTATCCATACATGGCAATGAAGTCAGGCTACACCTATGATGAGCTTGTCCGCAGACTTCTCGAATCTTCATGCAGCCGTTATGGTCTAAAACTATAGAGAAGATTTAGAACTAAGGTTAGTCAATGAACAGTCTTGGTGGAGAAAATAAACGGTGAGCAAAACAAAACCGATACTCCAACCAGAAAAAGATAACCCATTTTGGCGGCAGCTTTTACGCGAACTAGCCAAGATGTTCAAAGGAGAACTGGACATAGTTTTTCCAACAGAGTGGAACAGACATTACTTCTCCTGGTTTCACAGTATAGAGGAGGAGGGCTTCAGGCGGGAGTTACAGTATTCCTTTGAAGAAGTAACCAAGAATCTTGAAAAACCAGAACTGGTTTTCTGGTTCATCACAGTTGATGGTGAGCCCCAAGTTCTTCTTCTTGGCTACTCGATTCCAGATGAAAAGGCGAAATCCTTCTATCTGGACACTTTCGCTGTCAAACGCAGAGGCGAAGGCATCGGAAACATTGTCATGGAGTTTCTGATTCGCTGGGCACAAACAAAACAGTATCAAGCAATAGTTTTGGACACCGAATTAAAGAATGAGAAAGGATTTCCTCTACAGCAATTCTATGCAAAACATGGTTTTGAGACAGTCTCTATTTCTGAAAACGGAGATCTCATCATGAAACGCATGCTATAGTTAAAAATTTGGGCTGTTCAGATAGGTCTTAGTCGAAGTCTCTGCCAGTCAGGATTGCCACGAATGTTCCCTTTACAATGAAACCTTCTCTGCCAAGACTTTGCATGACAGCAAGGGTGCTGGCAGCTGCGGGAAGAACGCTTAGTCCTTCTTCTGAGCGGATCAGCTTTGAGAACTCCATCATTTTTGTGTCTGAGGCGTATTCTGCGAAGCCTCCCGATTCATGAATTGCGTCTAGGGCAAGCTGTCCATCGAATGCATGCCAGTTAGTTAGGGGCTCATTGACTTTGCTCTCTTTGATTTCTTCAGGTTGTAAATCAATTATTGTTCGTTTGTTTTCTTTGAAGGCTTTTATGACAGGATTACCTCGCCGTGTACTGGTAGCAACCATCTTCGGAACAGTCATAGTCTTACCGGACAGGTACAATTTTTTGAAGCCGGCGTATATGCCCGCAAGGCTTGTGCCGTTTCCAACAGGACAGAAGATATAGTTAGGAACCCGTCTTAAATCGCGATAAATCTCAAACGAAATTTCCCCATAAGCGGCTAAAGATAATTCAGGAACCTCGTTTACTCCAGGATTAGCATCGAACCAATGGTGCTCTATCGCCTGCTGGGAAGAGTAAACCACTGCATCCTCATAATAACCATCCACAAAATGTACCTTTGCCCCAAAATTTTCCATACGTTTCAGCCGATCCTTTGGCACCTCATATTTTTTGGGAATATAGATGTTGGCAGCTAAATCATAATGGCGCGCAGCATATGCGACAGCCACACCAAAGTTGCCGCAGGTTGCTGTTGTAATTCCTTCTAGCCCTGACGTAATCGCTTGATCAGCAAGTACCATGGCGATGCGGTCTTTCTGCGTTCCAGTAGGATTGCTTCCTTCAAATTTTAGATAAACGCGTTCACATCCCAGAATAGGAGCCAAGTTTCTTGCTTCAAGAAATATTGTGTTGCCAACCATGACTTGCCATGACTGACGTTTCAGTTTCAGTTGGCGTTCACGACTGTCACCCCAGCCGGTTGGTCGTAAATCAGATAACCCAGGGGTTGGACTTTTGCAGATTCCGTTATTTCGGGCTTTTGCCATTTTTCAGTTTTGACACTCCAAATAGAATTCAGAGAATTCTGCGCAATGATTCACAAAGCCGCTATTTTAAATTTACTGTTTAAGGGCCAAAAAGAGGCAGATTTGGGGATTATGTTGTGTTCCCGTAACATTTGCGAGGGCTTTTACATTCCAGTTCTGTATCTGTCCATGAGTTCCTGTTTTTTGCCTTTGTTCCATCCGCTCACTGCTTGGTAATAGCCTGTTACTCTGGACCACCATTCTACTTTGTTGGAGCCACAGTATGGGCACTGCTCAAAAATGGGCGAAGTAACTTTTCCACAGTCGCTGCAGACAGTCAAGTCCTTAGTGTATGCGTAATAGCCAATGTTGCTTTTAGTAGTGATTCTCTTAGTCAGTTTATAGAGGGCTTCAGGGTCTGGAGAAGCGTCTCCCAACCAGACATGGAACATGTTTCCTCCGTTCAAAAGTGGGAAGAACTTCTGCTCAATATCCATCCGATCAAACAACCCTATCTTGGCGCTCACATCAAGGTGAGTTCCATTGCTATAATAGACGGGAACATCCTTCCTCTTGTTAGCAAGCAGAAACTTGGCTTGCTCCACATCCCCTCTAACAAGCTTCTCCGCATTGTCCCGATAGCCATTCGTGATGAGGTCAGCTATGGCGAATCTCTGTGCCGTGGACTCAGCCGGAGTTCGGGCCAAGGCGATTTTGTAGCCGCTCTGTTTCTCCAGCACTTTCTTGTGTTTTTGCATCTCCAATATCAGCTTGACCAGAATCTTGACTGCCTCAGGATTTTCGTGCAGTTGATAGCCCGTGTGGTACTGAGCCATCTCGTTTCCGCCCACAAGACCGATCGTGAAGGTCAGTTGATCAAAGTCTACAGCCTGAGTTCCCTTCTCTCTAGTTCTTGGATCCAAGGGTCTCTGGGTGGCGAAGGGTATTCTGTCGTGCTTCAAGGCAAGGTCCATCCATTTCTTCTTTGCTTTGAAGACTTCAAGAGCTAAATCCATTAGTCTGCGGCTCTCCGCGAAGAGCTTCTGATCGTCTCTGTTGGCGTTGTAAGCCATTCTTGGAAGATTCAGACTCACAACTTGCCAGCTTCCCATGGTGAAATGTTTTCCATTGTTGAAGTAGAGCTTATCCGTGAAGTCTGGGCTGTCTTCTGGAGTTTCAACAAAACAGTATGCGCAGCACTGGTAACAGGAGACTCCTTTGCCGTAGCCTCTGTATGCAGGCATCAAGTTGTCAAAGTAGGGCAATCCAAACTTGGCTACAACCTTGTGGACGTCAAGCCACACATCGTCATATTCAGGCTTGAAAAACTCTGGGCTCAGAGAGTTCTCAAGTTTCGGAAAGTTGAATGGTTTTCCCCAGTAATCGCCTTTGCCAGCCACATCGTAAAGGGCGCGGAAGAGGAGGCGAACTTCATCCTCGTAAGTTCCGTAGACGTCCGGTCCAACATGTCCATGCTTCACAATAGGAACATTTCTCCAAAGCTCAGGAACCCCAGGCTGCACCTGAATATTACTGAAAACCAGCTGCCCTCCCCTAGCAACATAAGCCTGAGTGTACTCAAAGAACATCATCTGCATAAGCTGCCGGACCCGCTCGTAGCTCAAACCTCTAACGTATGGGGCAAGGAAAACCAGAAAGTTGTAGAAGCCCTCGCCGCCAGCAAAGTTTGTCTGAGCAGAAGCCAATATCTTGGCTGTGTGCAGAATCGCCACTTCTGGATGCTTAGCTGGACCAGCGATGCTTGTTCTGGTGCCAAGTCCGTCAGGCATCAAGCCGTAATAGAGGAAATAGCGTAGGTCCCAATCTTGACAGAAAGGTCTAGTTCCGAAATACTCCAAGTCATGTATGTGAAGGTCTCCAGCCAGATGAGCATCAGCGATCTTCGGAGGCATCAGCAGCAGATATTCTTCTCCTGAAACCCAGTCTGCCTTCCTTTTGTGGGAAGTCTCGGGGTTAGGTTGAAGATTTGCATTTTCCTTTGCTTTAAAACCCTGCCCCATATCCATAAGGTAGGCGTTGTAGACGGGTGCGCCTACTCGAGTCAAAATGTTCCGGTAAAGGGCAAACTCGGGTTTCTGTCCAGATTTTGCTAGAAGGACGTTGTTTACCAGTTCCCGTATTAGGGGTCCGCTGATGAACTTAAGATTCAGGTCAAAAATCTTGTTTTCTACCTCAAACGCTATTTCTTCAGCCTCTTGCTGGCTTATGGCTCTTGTTTCATAGAATTCTTCTGCTAGTTTTGTTTCAGTTAGAAGCTGGTCCACAATTTCGTTTCGATCCCACGGTACAATGAAACCGTCGGTTCCTCTAACCATTGGTCGAAGCTTTTGGATTATCTCGGTCATTTACATGACCTCGAAGATTTTTGAGAAATTTTGGTTGATCAATCCGTTGCTCTCGAATATCTGGTTCTCTGTGTAAACTACTCCTTTGATTTCGATGGCTGGCGCCGCCAAGACCACGAAGTTTCTCATTACTAGATCGGTCATAACGTCTAAGTCTTCTAGATTTTTTTCTTCAAAATCTGTGTTTTTGTTCTTTAGCCATTTTTTCAGCATGTCACATCTAGTGCATCCGCTGGTTGTGTAAACAACCACTCCGTTTTCTGAGGGATGCTCAGGGGTGCTGCCGAAATCTTTTGAAAAGCCCATGAAAACTACCTCTTTTACTGGCGAGATAACATCTTAGGTATATTTGTGTTTATTTATTTTTTTAGAACAAATGGTATAAATTTCTGTATAAAACACTAGGCTGAAATGACATTTAGCTATCCGTGGACACCATGACGACATGGTGGAATCGGGAAAACTTATTGACTTACATGAGTTTTTTGGTTATATACGACTGAAGGACTGGAGCATACTAACGGATCCACACGCGGGGCACTTCATCAATTTGCCATAAAAGGTCTTCTGGCAACTCGCACAATGGGCAAGGTTCCGATTGAAAACATAGAACCCAACCCCGTAGTTACCAGCAACATCTCTGGTGACAGCCAACAAATCATCAGGGTCTTGCTCCACATCAGCAAGCGACACAAAGGCCAAGTGACCGCCCGGAGTCAAACGGTGAAACTGCTCCTCAACCCTGAATCTTTCTTTCCAAGACATGTTGACGCTTAATGGCAAAGCAACCAAGCTAGTGTAGAACGGTTTCTCTCGCGTGCCTTGAGCGCGAACCTTTGCCCACCCATACTTTTCTGCATCAAGCTCTGCCAGTCTTTTCGCAGCATCGGCAGCAGGCACCATAGCTAAGGAGGCACGAGTTTCAGGCCTCTTCGAATACCTCTCAACGTCACTAGATAGATAGGACACTATTTTCTTAGCAAAATCTAGAGTCTCGCCTTCCTGTTTCAGCGGTTTATCGAAGAAAACTTGGATGGTTTCGTTCAAGCCGACGAAGCTGATTAGGCGGACGGCATTTTCGATTCTGAAGTATTGGTCACCGTCAGTCTTCTGCATCAGGAAAGGGAGCAGGTGTTCACTTGCCCGTTGTTTAATGGTGCGGTATTTTATCTCCAGAGCCCG
>SMTZ1_10006740_pt1 | contig 11559 bp, 8 predicted proteins | sample DeeMarSWOR136_30_FD_25667 | JGI IMG/M metagenome (IMG submission 25667)
CGGTCGTGGTAACAGTCTGTCTGGGTGCGGTGCTCCTGGTCGCCAACCTGGTGCGGTATCCGCACGGTCACTGGGACGCGTGGGCCATCTGGAATCTTCGCGCCCGCTTCCTGTTCCGCGCCGCCGAGCACTGGACCGATAGTTTCTCGTCTCTCCTGTTCTGGTCGAGCCCGGACTACCCGCTCTGTCTCCCGGCCTTTATTGCCGGGGCGTGGAAGTACATGGGCTACGAATCGGTCTTAGCGCCGATGCTGGTCGCGGCCGTTTTCTTTGCGGCCACCCTGGCCCTGCTGTACTCGGCCGTGAAGGGACTGAGCGGACGGATTCCGGCTGCTGTGGTCACAGTGGCGCTGGCCGGCACTCCCCTGTTCGTATCGCACGGTGCGTCGCAATATGCCGACGTGCCGCTCGGCTTCTTCTTTCTGGCGACCGTGGTGTTCATGGCCCGGCACGACTACGGTGCGGAACATTCCGGCCGATGGCTGATACTCGCGGGTCTGGCGGCGTCGCTGGCCGCCTGGACCAAGAACGAGGGGCTTCTTTTTCTAACGGCCGTGTTCGTGTCGCGAATGGTGGTGGCGGTATGGTCGCGGGGTAGAGCTCGCCCGGTACGCGATGCGGCTCGGCTTCTGGTCGGAGCTTTTCCGGTGCTGGTCATACTGGCGGGGTTCAAGCTGTTTCTTGCACCGCCGAGCGGTTTCTTTGCGATCCTCAACCTGGACCAGGTTCTCGAGAAGCTCGCCGACCCGGCCCGCTACTGGACCGTGCTCAAGGCGTTCTTCAACCAGATGAGTTTATTCGGTAATGGCACCGCGCCGGCTCTGCTGGTCGCGGGGGTGGTGGTCGGCTTTCGGCGCACCGCGTGGCGGACTTCCGGGTTGAGGTCCGGGCTGGCTGTGCTTGCATTGATGCTGGTTGGCTACTTTTTCGTTTATGTCGTCACGCCTCAGAACCTGGAATGGCATCTGAGGACGTCGATCGCGCGCCTGCTCCTTCAGTTATGGCCGATGACTCTCTTCCTGTTTGCTCTGTGTCTCGGCCCGTCCGACGAATCGGGCCGCTCGGGTGCCGGCCCTTGGGGTGAGGTGATATCGTGGCCCATCATTAGCAGTCAGTGACAGCAATGAAGAATCAGCGGAAGTAGGTCAGGAGGCCTGTCCTCCTGACATCTTCAGGCCACAGTGCTTTTGTTGAACCAAACGATATCTTTGAGTATGTCCGTACTTCGTCGCTTTGCCGGTTCACAGAACACCTCGTTCATTACCTGTGTATCCTTTGAGCGTCGGCCGATTCTCATTGAACACGTTGACCTGTTCTGGGAGGCCATCGACAGCGTCCGCAAACGAACCGATTTCGACATCTTGGCTTTTGTCGTCCTGCCCGACCACTTTCATTTCATCGTCGACCCGCACAGAGGGGATTTCACAGCTATAATGCAGCGCGTCAAGATGAGCTTCGGCATGAATTATCGGAAGCGCCTAGCGCAGGCTTCGGGCCGGGTATGGCAACATCGATACTGGGATCATGTGATCCGCGACCAGGCGGACATGAACCGGCACATCGACTACATACACTATAATCCAGTGAAGCACGGGCTTGTGCGGAGCCCGTTCGATTGGGAGCATTCATCGGCGCGGGCGTTTTTGGAGAGTGGGCTTTATCAGTTAGATTGGGGGCGGGAAGAGCCGTTTCGGTTCGAGGGTGAATTCGGCGAGTGAATGAGTTGTCAGGAGGGCAGGCCTCCTGACCTACAAGACTGTTCCTTTGCCATCCATCGGTACATCACCCCCGCTTGACTAATCAATCTCCCGTAACTAATCTTGGGTCGCCGATGAAACCGCTACCGCGCAGCCTGCCCGAATCCGCCCACGGCCCGGCCTCCCTCCGCCGCGATCCGATGTACCGCTATCTCATGGTCCTCACCATCGCGGCCACCATGGGACTCCAGGCCTGGCGCACCCTGTTCGACAACTTCTCGGTCAACGTGGTCGGCATCGACGGCGACCAGATGGGGGTGATCCAGTCGGTGCGCGAGATCCCCGGCTTCCTGGCGGCGCTGGTGGTGTTTGTCATGCTGCTGCTCAAGGAGCATCGCATCTCCGCGCTGTCGGTCCTGACCCTCGCGCTCGGCCTGGGCGCGACCGGCCTGTTTCCGTCGTTCGGCGGTCTGATCGCCACCACGGTCGTCATGAGCCTCGGCTTCCACTACTACGAGACGACCAACCAGTCGCTGACCCTCCAGTACTTTGACAAGAAGACCGCTCCCTTAGTGTTCGGCCGGTTGCGCGGCATCGCGGCGGGATCCAACATCGCGATCGGCGTGATGATCTTCTTTCTCGTGCCGTACTTTTCTTTCACCGAACTCTACCTCCTGCTGGGGGCCATGATTGCAGCTATGGGGCTCTGGGGACTGAGCCGGAATCCGTCCCGCGATGACGTCCCCGTGCAGCGCAAGAAGATGATCGTCCGCAAGCGCTACTGGCTCTACTACCTTTTGACTTTTCTGGCCGGGGCGCGGCGGCAGATCTTTGTCGCGTTCGCGGTCTTCCTGCTGGTCAAGAAATTCGGCTACACCGTACAGGAAATCACGACCCTGTTCGTCATCAACAATGTCATCAATTACTTTCTGAGTCCCATGATCGGCCGGGCGATCGTGCGGTTCGGCGAGCGGAAACTCCTCTCGGTCGAGTACTTCTCGCTGATCTTCGTGTTCCTGGCCTACGCCGTGGTTGAATCCAAGTTACTGCTGGCGGTGTTGTATATCGCCGATCACATCTTCTTCAACTTCGCGGTGGCGATTCGGACGTTCTTCCAGAAGATCGGCGACCCCGGCGATATCGCGCCCAGCATGGCGGTCGGGTTTACGATCAACCACATCGGTGCGGTCGTCTTCCCGGTGATGGGCGGACTGATGTGGATGGTGGACTACCGGATACCGTTCGTCCTGGCCGCAATCCTCGCCCTGATGTCACTGGTGTTTGTTCAGATGATTACCGGCCAGGTTCGTCGGGCGAGTGAAGCCACTTCTCATAGTATATAAGCCGCTTATCGCCTTCGCCCTCCTCGTGGGTCCGGGTATAGCCGTGCCGGGAGTAGAATTTCATGGCGCCGTGCAGCAGTACGCTGGTATCGAGCGCCAACCGCGAGATACCAAGAGCCAGCGCCTGCGCTTCCAGATGTCTGAGAATCTCTTCACCGAAACCTCGTCGTTGATAGTCCGGGTGAACCCGCATCCGCCTCACTTTGGCGGTGGCCGCGTCGATCTTCTTAAGACCGCCCATCGCGACAATACGTCCGTCGTATTCGCCGACCAGAAACTCACCGCCGCTGTCGATGTACTCGGATTCGATGTTATCGAGATCGGAGTCCCACGGTCCGTCTTCGACATAGCCGCCGGCCGCGTCGAGAGCCAGTCGGTGGAGTTCCATGACTGCCCGATGATCACCCGGAACGTAGCGGCGGATCGTCATGGTCGGTTGACCCTTGCGGTCTGTGTTCCTGCGGCTGGACATCTTCTCGTGCCTCGGAAGCGGCAGGTGATTAAACCGCGGTCATAGTCGCCGATGCTTTCGCGGCGAGCTTCTCCCCCGTCTGATCCACTGCGTAGATGTCGGCTTCCGTGAAGTAAATCTTCCGGCCGGCTTTGACTACCCGTCCGTCGGCGCGCAGCTTCTCCCCTTTTGCCGGACGCATGAGCGACAGGTTGATGTTGATCGAGACCACGGAGCGGCCCTCGTCCATCAGCGAGTAGGCCGCCAGCCCACAGACCACGTCGGCCAGGGTGGCTATGGTTCCGGCGTGGGCGTAGCCGTGTTGCTGGGTGAATTCCGGTTTCAGGATCATCTCGGCGGTCACGCCGCCCGGCTCGACCCGGACAAGCGTTACCCCCATATCAATGGCCAGAGGTGTTGTCTTGTGCAGGTTGCGGACGGCCTCGGCGAAATCCGGTCGCGCCGGATGGAATTCAGTCATAGACAGCTCCGGTCAGGTCGCGGTTACGAGGGTGCGGCGACGCTATAGCTCTTTTGTTGATTATTGATACCGCCGCGCGGATCATTTGGCAATGGTTACTTCGACCGGCAAGTTTGCGCTGATTGCGCTCTTTACGCTGCTGTTGATCGCCCTGGTCAATGCGGTCTGGTGGTTCAACTACCAGCGCACCGAGCAGATGCTCGACGACCAGCTGGGGCGACGGCTGGCGGCGGTGGCGCTCAGTGCGGCCGTCAATTTCTCGCCGTCCGAGGTCGACAGTCTGCGCTACGGCAGCATCGATGCTTACCTTGAGGCCATATCAATTCTCGAACGGGTGCGACAGTCGGATTCACTCTCGGAAGTGTTCGTTCTCGACGAGAATTACTTCTACCTGGCCACGACTCTTCTGGAGTGGGACTCGGTATACTTCCTGGCCGACGTCAACTCGCCCCAGGTCGATTCGGTGCTGCTGGGGCTGGCGCCGATGGCCTGCCTTACGCCCACCTATCGTACCGGCAGCCTGTACCTGAAGACCGCGTTTACTCCCCTGTTTGCAAGCGACGGCCTGGCGCGTGCGGTTCTTGGAGTCGAGGCCAGTGTCGACTATTTCGACGCCCTGACCGAACTGCGCCGCAACCTGTACTATGCTTCGGGGCTGTCGCTGCTGGCCGGTCTGGTGTTGGGTGGCCTGTTCCTCTGGTGGCAGCGGCGCATGCAACTGGCGGAGCAGAAGCTGTTCCTGGGTGAGACGCACGCCCATCTCGGCCGCATGGTGGCGGTCGTAGCGCACGAGTTGCGCAACCCGCTCATGATTATCCGGGGCTCGGCCGAACGGCTGGTCAAGAAAAGCGGCCAGGAGGAGGCCCGGTTCGTGGTCGAAGAAGTCGACCGGCTGAACCAGATCGTCACCGGTTACCTTGATTTCGCCCGCTCCGGCGGCTCACTGCTGAAGTCCGAGCAAGCGGCCCAAATTGATCTGGCCGGGCTGGTCGCCGGTACGCGAAAGCATGTCTCCGAAAAGTACTCGGAGCACAAAATCACGTGGCTGGACGAGCCGCCACCGGTGGGACTGTCGCTGGTGGGCTATGAGCGCTCGCTCAGGCAGGTTCTGCTCAATCTTCTGTTCAACGGTGTGGAGTCATGCCTCGCGGCGGGCAAGCCGGTGGAGGTAGGGATCAGGGTCGCTGCCCGCGACAGCTCGGTCAGCCTGGCGGTGATCGACCACGGCGGGGGCCTGTCGCGCCGGGAGCAGCGCCGGGTTTTCACCCCGTTTTATACCACCAAGCAGTCAGGATCGGGGCTCGGACTCTATTTGAGCCGCATAATTGTCGGCGAGATGAGTGGCAGTCTGACGCTCAAGTCGACGCCGGGTCAGGGGTCCGAGGTCTTGATCCAACTGCCCGGAGAACCGAAGAGGTAGGGTATGGCGACCATACTGGTAGTGGACGACGAACCCAAGATGACTTCGCTCATATGCGGGACGCTTGAAGACGAGGGTCACCGGGTGACCACTACGGTCGATCCCCGGGAGGCGCTTGGCCTGATCGACAAGCACGCTTTTGATCTGGTCATTACGGACCTGGCCATGCCGGACGTCTCCGGAATGGACGTCCTCGACCGGGCTCTGGCCAGGGGTGACTGTGATGTCATCATGATGACCGCCTATGCGACCGCCGAAACAGCGGTCGAGGCGATGAAGAAGGGCGCCGCCGACTACCTGATAAAGCCGTTTTCGCTCGATGAACTGGCCATTCTCGTCAAGCGGCTGACCGAGAAACGCCGGGTGGCGTCGCTGGCCGAGCATTTCCAGCAGGTCGAGAAAACCGGCCGGTCCGGCGAACTCGTCGGATCGTCACCGGCGGCGGCGGAGGTTCGCCGCCTGATCGAGCAGGTCGCGCCGAGTGAAGCAACCGTCCTGTTAACCGGGCGGTCGGGGACCGGCAAGGAGCTGGCGGCTCGGATGATCCACGAACTGTCAACCAGGCGGGATGGAGCCTTCATAGCGGTCAACGCCGCCGCTCTCCCTGAGACCCTCCTCGAATCGGAGCTTTTTGGTTACGAGCGAGGAGCGTTTACCGGCGCCACCGCCCGCAAACCGGGCCGGTTCGAGCTGGCCCATAAGGGGACTATCTTTCTGGACGAAATCGGAGAAATCCCCCCGGCGCTGCAGGCCAAACTCCTGCGAGTGCTGGAGGAACACCGGTTGGTGCGGCTCGGCGGTGTCGACACGGTCGATATCGACGTCCGGGTGGTGGTGGCCACCAACAAGAACCTGAAGGACGAGATGCGCAGTGGGCGATTCCGGGAGGATCTTTATTTTCGCCTCAACGTCTTTCCGGTCGACCTGCCGCCGCTGGCCGAGCGCGGCCGCGATGTAGTGGAGTTGGCCGAGTTCTTCCTGCGTTCCCAGGGTTTTCACCATCCGATTCTGGACGATTCGGTACGCAAGCTGTTTCTGGCGTACGATTGGCCCGGCAACATAAGGGAACTCAAGAACGTGCTGGAGCGAGCAATCATTCTTTCCGGTGATGAGCCATTGACGATGGAGGATTTCTCGCTGGAGGTCGATTCCGGACCGCTTGCTAATGGTGCCGGCGCGGGCGGGTCCGGGGCCGGTCTGGATCGGACCGAACGAGAGATGATTTTAAGTGCTTTGGAAAAGGCCTGCGGCAACAAGACCGAGGCCGCCCGGCTTCTGAAGATAACCCGGCGGCGACTGTACAGCCGGATGAAAGCGCACGGCCTCAAGTCATGAAAAGATCTGCCTGTCCCCGGATCCGGGAGCATATAGATATGCTCCCGAACTTCATGGGAGCACGAAGACGGAACGGCGACATGGCGGCTGGCTGCAAGTGTGGGCCAAACGGGGCGACGGCTGTACCAGAGGGTACAGCCAGCAAGGGGCCTCAAGCTGAGCTGGTTTGACAAGGTTATGAATGTCAATGCCTTACACAGAACATCGTCACTGGCACCAGGTTTGATTGGCTGAATGTCAGAAAGAGGTGCCGAATATGAATAGAAATCTCATCATTCTGTTGGTAGCTGCTCTGACCTTTATGGTCGGCGCATTTCGGGACGCGGTTGCCCAAACAGGGCCCGGTCCCAACCGAGAACAATGCCGATACGAACTCGGCCGGACCGACGAGTTGATCAATCAGGCCAGGGAAGCGGTTCGGAACTCGGGCAGCGCTATTGCAGCGCAGGCTCTGGAACGGGCCGAGAAGCTGCAGAGCGGGGCGCACCAGGCGTTTGAAGGTCAGGCCTACGTTATGGCACTGTCCCTGACCAGAAAGGCCCGGGAGCAGGCCAGTCTGGCTATCTCGAACAGTCGAATGGCGGAGCAACTCGAAGGTGTAGTCCATGGTCGCTTGGAACGAGCGCGCGAGATGCTCGATCGCATTCGCGATGAGTGGCCGACTCCCCCGGAGCCGGCTATGGTTACGCTCATGGAGCAGGCCCGGAATTATCTGGCGCAGGCCTGGGAATTCTACCGCCAGCGGCAGTTCAGAGCGGCGGCCAAGCTGGTCGAACAGGTCGAGCAGGCCGCTCGTCGGCTGAGGAACATGGCCCAGCTTGGTCAACAGGCGGGGGAAATGTTCCAGCGGCGACTGGAGAATGCAGAGAAGGTCATGGAGTACGCGCGGGAACTTCTGGCCGAATGTGAGTCGGAAGCCGGCCGCCGGCAGCTTGAGCAGGCCGAGCGGGCGCTCGAAATGGCGCGCGAGTTCCATCACCAGCAGCAATATAGAGCGGCTTTTGCCGCCCTGGGGCAGGCTCGTGAGACCGCCCGGCGTGCCGCCGGGGAGTGCCGCGACGGGAATCATCTGGAAGAACGGTATATCCGCCTGAGGGGAGAGCTTGATCGTGCCCGGCAGCGTCTGGGCGAGAGTCGCCCTGACGAGAGCATGGGCACGGCTGTTTCGGGCCTCCTCAATCAGGCCAGGGAACAGTTGGAGCTGGCGAGGCGCAACCTGTCCGAGGGGCAGATCGAATCGGCCCAGATCGCGCTCCAGGCGGCCCAGATGGCCCTGCGCCAGGCGCAGCGTCATCTGGGTGGAGAACGTTGATTGACCTGGAGTGAATTTGCGTAGGGCGGTCTCGGTAGCGATCTTGAGCTTCTGCGTGCTCCTTGGGAGCACCGGGAGCACGCCGGCCGAGACCGGCCTGAGGCTGACCGCCGGGGTCGGATACGACTATCTCTCACAAGACTTCTACCTTGACAGTCTGGCGCGAACCGGGTCGGACTCTCTTGATATAATTGCCTCTCTTAAAACAACTTACCTGAACGATTTCAAAGGCAGACTGGCTCTTGATTTCGTTCCGTACGATGACTACCGACTCGACATGAAGGGGGTATTCGAGGGGGCGAAAGATACCTATCGATTCAGGTTTTTCTCGAACTGGAGGCCCTCAATACGGTCGCTCCGGTTCGATTGGAGTTCCGAAATCGACTGGCGGGACGGCCCGGTCGACGTGGAAGAAGGGGATCCAGGCTATCTCTCCGGCAACGGCCGGCTTCGTCTTTCTCTGCCGATTTCTCGGAGCGTCTCTCTGTGGAGCCGCGCGAAGGGTGACTTTGTCGTGTTCGACTCAGCCGGCCTCGAAGTATATGATTACTATCGACTTGGCGGGGAGGCCGGGATGTCTCATGTCTTCGGTGGCTTTTCTTCGCTGTCGGTATCGACCTTTTTCATGAGACGTCGGGTTTCCGACGCTCCGGATCAGGACTATTCCAGCATCGGCTTTGACGGGTCTCTCCTGGCCTTCTATGCCCGGGGCGAAATCGACGTTTTATCTCATTACGAATCAAGAGATTACAACCGACCGGACGGACTCGATGACTACTCGAGGCTGGAACTTGATGTTCGCAACCGGCATACTCTGGGAAGGGCTTTCTTTGCCCGCGAGGAGCTTGAGCTGGAGGCCATTTTCTTCGACACAACCGATTATTTTACAAGCGATTACCGGAGGTTCAACGTAGTCATGCTGGCCGGACTGAGTCGGGCCGGCTGGGCGGTGGCGGCCGGGCCCTGTCTGGAGATACTCTCGGCAGAGCAGACTGATGATTTTGTGATCGGGGAAGGATACTCCGAGGCCGGCTTGAGGCTTCAGTTTGATCTGATTCTGCCCGGCCGGCTTTTTGGCTCCCTGGAATCGACGTCCGGGCGTCGGGATCTCAAAGATGAAGGTAGTATTGAGGCTGATCAGTCCGACTTTGCGTTCGAGCGCCTTAACGTTCTGGCCGACTGGACCATTGCCCGAGGCCTGAGCCTGAACTTTCTGGCTTCGGCCGACTGGGAGCGGCACGATAATCCGGACGAAAACAGTCGGCTCGCCCTCCTCTCCGCCGGCATCAACTACGCGTTTTGACGATCAGCGGGAACCGGCGACCAGAATTGCAGAACACCTCCCACAAGTACACGGTCGCAGCATTCTTCACCTGAGTATTGTTACTATAGTGTATAGTAATTGCGGTTTTGCGATAAAAACTAAAAAAAAGTCTTGACAAAAAGGGAGAACTGGCTTATTATGTTGCCGTCTAGGGAAATAGTTGTGTGATAAGCGCTTCTGTTTTGAGACCTCAGCACCTTCGGTAACGTTAAGTTAATCTTAGGGTTGCCAGAACTCAAGCCCATTATCAGGTTGTTTCAACAGATTATGAAACTGTGAGGGGTTTAGTTTACCCATCGCGGTTTTGATAATTTCATACGTCTTTCTCTAAGCCAGTTCCACCGGGAGCATGAGGGATGCGGACCTTCAACCAAAGGGTCTTATATCTCCTCGGATCTCTCGCGGAATCGGCTACCGAATCCCGATGACAACGGGTTATCGGTATTCAGACGGCAATTGGGCACTTCGCATCATGTGCCAAGCAATTGCCGGTAACACTAAGTTTAGTTGAGTATTAAAGGAGCATTAAATGATGCATAAAAGAACGCTTCATTCTTTGCTGATAGTCTCCTTTATAGTGGCATTTGCGGCTTCGATGTCATTTGCTGCCGACGAGGTCATCGTTCAGTCGAAGGCCGGGTTGCAGCGCTGCGTAGACCAGGAAGTGACTGTCACGGCGAACGTTGATGCGCCTATTAGCGCCATCGAGGTTGTGCTGGACGTCACGGGCGTGGACTGCGGCAGCCTTAGTGACGTCGACGTAGAGTGGGACCTCGCAGGCGATGTTCTGACCGATCGGTACATGGACCTGACTGGCTACCCGCTGATCCGCTTTGCCGCTATGAGCACCGGCCCGGAGCCGGAAAACCTGGGTGCCGGAGCCGGTCAGGCGATCGCCACGATCAGCTTCCACACCGGTGACTGCTGCGCTGGCTCGGTTGAAATCGCCGGTGGCGTCTGGCCCAGCCAGGAGCCATTCGGCCCCATCGTGACTCAGTTTGTCGATGCGGCCACCGGCGGGCTTCGCCAGGTCGCGGTGACGACCGGCGTCATTGGCATCGAGAACGACGCCCCGTCGATTGATGATGTTCCAGGCGGTCCGATCACGATCCTTCATGGTGAGCTCTTCGAGGTTACCCTGAACGCCACCGACCCGGATATGGCCAACGGCTGCGAGACTCTGACCTACTTCGTTCAGAGCGGTCCGGACGGCATGGCCATTACGGGCGGCAACAAGCTGACCTGGCAGACTGACGGCGACGATGTCTGTGAATTCGAGGGCGATGTTATCGTCGGTGTCCGCGACAAGTGCCAGGCCGAGGACCTGGCTGAGGCTTTCCAGATCTGTGTCACCAACAACCCGCCGGAGTTCACCACCTATCCGACCGAGCTGGTTGAGATCGCCTGGGGTATGACCTACAATACTACCCTGTTGGCGGTTGACCCGGATCCGGGTCCGTACGGACCACACTATAACCTCATTGACTGGGGTTATGCGGCGACCCCGCCGGTGGTCAACGCGGCGACTGGTGAATTCACTTGGGTGACCGAATATGAGCCCGAGTTCACCGGCCTGTTTGACATCTATGTCACGGCCAACGACGGTGCCGCGCTGTGCGACTGCGCGCTGAACAACGCCGACACCGTTCACTTCCAGATCCGTGTGGTGCCGTTCCAGCTGACGATCGAGAAGGTTGAGGGTGCCTATCTGGGTCAGCCCGTGGAAGTTTCCATCACCATGCTTGACGACCAATATGTCAACAAGGAAATCGGTGGTTTTGACTTCCTGATCCAGTATGACGCCTCGGCCATGATGTTCATGTATGCCTCGGAAGGTCAGTTCCTGATTGACTGCGAGTGGGAGTACTTCACTTATCGCTATGGCCCGAACGGCAACTGCGGCCCGGGCGCCTGCCCGAGCGGCGTGCTGCGCGTGGTGGCCATGGGTGAAACCACTGGCGGCAACCTGGCTCACCATCCGACCTGCTGGACCAACGAGGGCGGCGCTTCCAACGAGCTGGTCAAGCTGCACTTCCTGCTCTCGAATGACGCCAACTTGGAGTGCCAGTTCGCCGCGATCCGCTGGGTCTGGTACGATTGCGGTGACAACGGCGTGTCGAGCCGCGACGGTCAGTACCTGTTCATCTCTGAATTCGTGTACGACTTCGCCGGCTTTGACGAGTTTGACGATCCGAT
>SMTZ1_10023286_pt1 | contig 11559 bp, 11 predicted proteins | sample DeeMarSWOR136_30_FD_25667 | JGI IMG/M metagenome (IMG submission 25667)
CAAGTGTTCCGGCAGACAATTCGACCCCAATTTGATCACGATATTCTTAGGTGTTTTGAAAGAGATGGAGGAGGTCTTTCTTGTAAAAAATCCTCAAAACCTCCTTACGGCTTAGCCGAAAAGGAACAGGAGCGTTCCATGAATCAGCTCGTCCATTGCATCAATTGTCATGAGATTTATTTCCGAACTCCTTTTGATCAAATGCCTGAATATGAGTGGGAATTGTTGACGTCGTCCGACGAATCCTTAGAAATCGAGAAAGATGATTTTCAAGATTTTTTAAATAGTCATCGGGGGCACCAACTGGAGGAGTTGAAAATCATTGAGGATTCCTTCGTAAGCGAAAAACCTTACGCCGAGCCCGTAAAGATCTCTTACTTCAAGGCTACCAATGGAAAAGAGAATTTTGTCATTAAGAAGTTCAGAGAAAGGATTGAGGAACCCTTGAAATATCAACTGATCCGAGGAGATTATCTTCTGAAATGTATTGACCTCCAAATTCAAACGGAGGGAATTCGGAAGCAACTAGAGAAAGAATTTCACCCCCCCCTTCCCCAAACTCAGGTCGATGCCTTTCTACAGTTGTATCAGCGCATTGTTAAGAAAATTGATGTAAATCATTTGGAAAGAGTCGCCGAGGAATCTTCCTACCCCTTAGAAACCTATTGCAGAATGGACGATCTAAGCCTGATGTATCTCCTCCGAAATTGCCACAGTCTCTTCAAAGGAAAGGCCTATTCAAAGGTAGAAGAGTTCATTCACCGCCACAAGGACGATGGGGTGCTCCTGTTAAAGGCCATCTATAAAATTGAAATTGTCGAAAGACGCAAATCGAAGAAACAGGAAGTTAGTCTCATCTCCGAGGAAAAGAAAAAGATCGTGGAAAAAGCTTAACATTGGCTCTCTCCCCTTTGACTTCTTAATAATTGACATCTTTCATTAAGTCTGTTATTTCTTAACCATAAATAATATGTATTCATGGGGTGAATCGATGAACCTCCCTTTTTCAAGCCAGACTTTTTTCAATATCTCCATGGCGGTCTATCTCATCAGTTCGTTAGGCTATCTCATCTTTGCGGCCTCCCGGAGTAAAAGGATCGGGGTTTTCTGTACGTATCTGTTACTCCTTGGGTTCCTCCTCCATTCCGGGGGATTGGTCTTTCGATGGATTGAGACCCATCAGACAGGATACGGATACGTTCCGTTGTCCAACATGTATGAATCTCTCATCTTCTTCTCATGGACGATCATTCTGGTCTATCTGATTCTCGAATTCAAATACCAACAGAAGATTATCGGCGTTTTCGTCACCCCTTTTGCCTTTCTTGCCATCGCCCTCACCTCGATCATCCCGGGCGTCGATGCAAAGATCACCCCTCTCGTGCCAGCTCTTCAAAGCAATTGGCTAGCCATTCATGTCATCACTTGCTTTATCGGCTATGCTTCCTTTGCCGTATCCTTTGGAATCAGTGTCCTCTATTTGATCCAGGATAAAAGGGGCGCGGAGAAAGAGGGGGGATCGAAATGGTTGCCTTCCCCTTCCATCCTTGACGAAATTAACTATAAATCCATTGTGATCGGGTTCCCGATGTTGACTTTAGGAATTGTCACCGGGGCGGCATGGGCGAATTATGCTTGGGGGGGCTACTGGAGTTGGGATCCAAAAGAGACCTGGTCTCTCATTACTTGGTTCCTTTATGCCGCTTTTCTTCACGCTCGGTTTACAAGGGATTGGAGGGGAAGGAAGGCTGCCATTCTCTCGATTGTTGGTTTTTCTGCTGTTCTCTTTACCTATTTCGGCGTCAATTATCTCATTTCTGGGTTACACAGTTATCTCTAAAATTCGTTCAACGGCCACGGTAACGATACCCCTATCGTTGAAAGGGGACGTCTGTATCGTCTCTTCTCAAACTTGCTTTTTAATTTCTTTTTTACCGTAACCGTTACCCGGTGACGAAACGCCTGCCTGCCGGCAGGTAGGGGCTTCGTAACCTTAACCTTTCATCCTTTTAGAGGGTATAGAGCTCTTCATCGTACATATGAACCCAGTTTTTCTTTAAAACGTGGATCGCTTCCTCCATCTTGTCGACACCCACGATGAGGACCGTCCTCTCTCCTGTTCCGAGACAGGTATAGAGGTAATTAACATTGATAGAAACCTCTTTGAGGGGTTTTAGAATGGCGTTCAGTCCTCCAGGATGATTGGGAGCTTCCACAGCCAAGACATCGGTCGTCTTGATCGAGTACCCATGGCTCTTTAGAACATTGATGGCCTTTTCAGGGTCGTTGGCCACAAACCTCACCGCACTGATATCGGCAGTATCGGCCACGCTTAATCCAATAATATTGATCCCGTTTTCGCCCAAATACTCGCTCACTTCCGAAAGCTTTCCAGGAACATTTTCCAGGCTGACAGAAATCTGTTTGACCGGCATCGCCCCTTCCCCCTTTATTCCAGATAGTTGTAGCCCAATAATAAAGCGGATTTATTCAATTTTAAGATGGCTGGACTGCGGTTGCCAAAGGTATCCTTGAGAACATGGTTCATCGTTTCCAAAGAGACGACTCCAGTCTTCTTGATGAACGCCCCCAGCATGATCATGTTAATCACTCTGTCCGCCTTCAGTTGCCTGGCAAGATCATTGACCGGGATTTCGAAAATTTCTAGATCGCCGCGAATGGGCCTTGACTCGATCAAGCTTGAATTTAAGAAGATGCTTCCTCCAGATTGAACCTGATTCTGGAAACGATACAGAGAGGGATTGTTCATCAGAATGGCGAATTCAGGTTCTGATGCGACCGGAGAGGCAATCTCTTCTGTGGATATGACCACGGTGCAGTTTGCCGTTCCTCCTCGCACTTCCGCCCCATAAGAAGGCAGACAGGTGACATTCTTTCCCTCGTACATTCCTCCTGTCGCAAGGAGGTAGCCCATCATGATCACTCCCTGTCCACCGAATCCTGAGAAAATGGTTTTAATGAGCATCCCTCTTTACTCCAGTGAGATCTTTTAAGACACCAAGCGGAAAATGGATAGCCATTACCTCGTCAATCCATTTACAAGACGCTAGGGTGTCCATCTTCCAGTTGGTAGGACAGGGGGAAAGGACCTCGACCAAAGAAAACCCCAATCCTTCCAGCTGGGTACGAAAAGCCTTCGCAACGGCCTTTTTCGTCTTTAAGATATTCGCAGGGGTATTCACAGCCGTCCTCTCGATGTATACGCTACCTCTAGCAACGGCGAGCATTTCGCTCAAATTGATGGGAAACCCATCCCGAGTCTCCTTTCTTCCTCCAGGAGAGGTGGTCGTGTTCTGACCGAGGATCGTCGTTGGAGCCATCTGGCCCCCTGTCATACCATAGACGCCGTTGTTGACAAAGATGGTGGTGATATTCTCTCCTCGGGCTGCAGCATGAATGGTCTCAGCCGTTCCGATCGCCGCAATATCTCCATCTCCCTGATACGTGAAGACGACTCGATCCGGCAGGGCCCTCTTCATTCCTGTAGCCAGTGCCGCCGCCCTCCCATGGGATGCCTCGCCCATGTCGATATCAAAATAGTTGTACGCCAAAACAGCACAACCGGCAGGAGGAACGCCAATGATTCTGTCTTGAAGGTCCATCTCATCAATGACCTCTCCGATGATTCGGTGCAAGAGGCTATGCCCACATCCCGGGCAGTAATGAAAAGGAGTTTTTTTGATCGATTTTGGCCTGGAAAATACCTTTCTCATCGTTCCCCATCACAATCTTTTTTGATAGTAGTAACTGGAGATAACCCTCGAAATCTCTAAAGGAGTGAGAATCACTCCCCCGGGTCTCCCATAAAAATGGACTTCTCCGCTTCCGTCAATGGCCAATCTCACATCTTCCACCATCTGTCCCATATTCATCTCAAATACAAAAAGATGTTTAACCTTTTTGGTCAGTTCCTTGAGGGGCTTTCCGGGAAAAGGCCAAAGGGTAATAGGTCGGAAGAGTCCCACCTTAAGGCCCTCTTCTCTCACCCTTTTGATGGCGCCTTTGGCGATTCTGGCTGCGATTCCAAAGGCAACAACAATCAGTTTCGCATCCTCCACAGAAATGGCCTCCCATCTGACTTCATCTTTTATGATTTTTTCGTATTTCCTCATCAACTTCCAGTTATGTTCCTCCTCCTCCATAGGATCCAAAATGAGGGAACGGATGAATCGACTCGGCCTTCCCTTCGCCCCTGTTAAGGTCCAATCCTTATGAGGAAGTTTTTTGATCTGAACCTCTGAAGGGAGGTGAACAGGCTCCATCATCTGGCCAAGCATCCCGTCTCCAAGGATGACCACAGGAATTCGGTATTTATCGGCTAAGTCGAAAGCTTCATAGGTCAAATCGGCGAGTTCCTGTACCGAGTTGGGTCCCAGGACGATGTTCCGATAGTCTCCATGGCCTCCCCCTCGAGTTGCTTGGAAATAGTCAGACTGAGCCGGAGCAATGTTGCCCAGCCCCGGGCCTCCTCGGGTCATATTGACAATGACAGCAGGTAACTCGAGCGCGGATAAGAAGGAAATACCCTCTTGCTTCAGGCTGATCCCAGGCCCAGAGGAGGAGGTCATCACCCTTCCTCCTGCCATACTGGCGCCGATGACCATGTGGATGGATGCAACTTCGCTTTCCGCCTGGACAAATACCCCACCCTCAACGTTAGAAAGCCTTTCCGACATATATTCGGGGACTTCATTTTGGGGGGTGATGGGATATCCGAAATAGAAGCGACATCCTGCACGGACCGCTGCTTCTGCGACAACATGATTCCCTCGCATTAATACTTTATGCACGATGGACCTCAATCGCGATTTCTGGACAGGCTATTGCGCAAAGGGAGCATCCGGTACATTTTCTCTCTTCTTTCTTGTAATGTTTTTCAATATAATGGGCAGAATAATAACCCTTTTGATTCATCTGGTCAGAGGTCTCGATCAGGCGGTGAGGGCAGACAGAAATACATAATTTACATCACGATCGATTTCAATAAAGCCCGTTGCCAAGGCTTTCCTCCTAAAAAACTTGACCTTACAAATTTAATATTATAAATTCTACTATCTATAAAATCAAATCATTCGGGGTTAAAGCTTGGAACCTTCTCTCATTCGACTCGATAAGGAGCCGAAACGCCTCATCATGATCGGTGGGAAGGGAGGCGTTGGAAAGACGACTTGTGCCTCTGCCATCGCGCTCCATTTCTCCCTCCAGGGCAAGAAGACGCTGGTGATTTCGAGCGACCCTACGCCATCGCTCTCGGACATTTTTGAAATGGAGATTGGCGACCGGGAAACTGCGATCGAAAATGTGAAAAATCTCTTCGGGATTGAGATCAGTTCGGAGGTGGTATTAAAGAAATGGAAAGAGCGATTTGGGACGGAAATCTATGAAGTCGTCTCATCGTTTGCATCCGTGGATTATGATTTTGTTGAGTATATTGGAGGGGCCCCGGGCATTGAAGAAGAGTACATGCTCAATTATATACTGGAATTGGTTGAAAGCGGACAGTATGATTTAGTCGTTTGGGATACGGCCCCAGCAGGCCACACCCTGAGGCTCCTTCATCTGCCCCAGATCTTTCTGAAGCATCTTGAGGCCGCAACAAAATTCTATATGAATTTATATAGTTATCTAGAGAAGCTAAAGGAAACTGTTAAGTTAAAAAAAGGGAAAAGATCCCTGTTAGAGATCATCAGCCATTTTATTCGCGATCCTCAAACGTCTGAGTTTATCATTGTCACCATCCCCGAGGCTTTGGGAGTGAAGCAAACGGAAAGGATCATTAAAGACTTTGATGAGTACCAATTGAAGGTGAACTATTTAATTGTCAATTATGTCATTCAAAAGGCAGATTGTGAATTTCATAGAATGCGAAGTGAAATGCAGCAGGGTTATATTAAACTGTTGGGAGATCTATATTCTGGAAGGATTCAATTGATCCAAACCCCTCTCTTTCCTCATGAAATCAAGGGGGTGGAAAAGATTCAAAGGATTTCAGATATCCTTTTTCAATCCTAATTTTTTAAGGAGAATGAAAAATGTCTATCCTATCCAGTCGTGCAAAGAGCTTGAAACCCTCCCCCACTCTCGCCATTAACGCCAAGGCAAAGGCCATGCAGGCTCAGGGGATTCGAGTGGTGAGTTTTGGGGCGGGAGAACCGGATTTCGATACCCCAGCGAATATAAAAAGGTTTGCCATCAAGGCCATTGAAGACGGCTTCACCAAATATACGGCGGTGGGTGGCATCGACGAACTGAAGGATGCGGTCATCCAAAAATTCCAGAGAGATAATCAATTAAGTTATAAGCGCTCTCAAATTTTGGTTTCCTGCGGAGGCAAGCATTCCTTCTATAATTTGGCCCAGGCCCTTTTCGATCGAGGGGATGATGTGATTATTCCCGCGCCTTATTGGGTCTCCTACCCTCCCATGGTCGCCCTGGCAGAGGCTACACCCGTTATTTTGGAAACCAAAGAAGAGAATGGATTCAAGATCACACCAGGAGATCTAAAACGGGTGCTCACCCCAAGGACGAAAGCCTTGATCATCAATAGTCCTTCTAATCCTACAGGGACGGCCTATACGAAGGGTGAACTGGAGAAGATTGCAGAAATGGCGATTTCCCATGGTTTTTTCGTCATCTCCGACGAGATCTATGAGAAAATCGTCTACGATGGGTTCGAATGCAGAAGCATCGCCTCCCTGGGCGAGGAGATCAAGAGCCGAACCATTATCGTTCATGGAGTCGCCAAGACCTATGCCATGACTGGGTGGAGGATTGGTTATGCGGCAGGACCTGAAGAGGTCATCTCAGCCATGAGCAACATCCAAAGCCAGAGCACTTCTAACCCTACCTCTATTTCTCAGAAGGCATCGGTGGAGGCCCTCATCGGACCCCAGGAGGAAGTGAACAAGATGGTGTCAGCCTTTGCTCAGAGACGGAATTACATCGTGGACCGCCTTAATGAGATGCCAGGGGTTTCCTGTTTCAAACCAATCGGAGCCTTCTATGTCTTTCCAAATTTCTCGGAGTATTATGGAAAGTCCTTTCAGGGGAAGAAAATCAGCAACTCTACTGAACTCGCTGACTACTTTTTAGATATAGCAAAGGTTGCCGTCGTCCCGGGAGTCGAGTTTGGAGCTGATCCCTTTGAGAGACTTTCCTATGCCACCTCCATGGAAGATATCCGAGAGGGAGTTGATCGAATAGAGGAGTCGCTTAGAAAGCTCGGTTAGCAAGAACGCTAGGGTGCGTTCCCCCTGCCTGCCGGCAGGCAGGGACATCAGCCCCCACAGGTTCCTACGAATCATTTGACTTGAAATAATCCATTAAGATGGTGCGATGGTCGAATGCGATCTCATCCGGCAGGTTCGATGCTGTGAAGATCCCGATTTCGATGGCATCGTCTTTCGCCTGAGGCCTCCCTCTTCCCCTTCCCGTAAAGACCGTTGATATACTGTGATGTCTTGGATCTCTATTGGGATCGGAATAGGTATGGAATTGTCTCAATGATTCTACCTCTAAGTTGGTCTCCTCTTTTGCTTCTCTGAGAGCCGCTTCCTCGAGGGATTCCCCGTAGTCCACGAAACCTCCTGGCAGGGCCCAGCCATAGGGAGGATTCTTCCGCTTGATAAGGACAATCCCTTTAGAATCGACCTCGACGATAATATCGACAGTGGGAACGGGATTCCGAAAAACCTCAAAGTCTTTTTTACAATGGGGGCACTGAATAAGTTTCTTAGTCATCTTATGTCTCCCATCATCCCAGGATTAATGAGAATGACAAATGACAAGGTTCAAATGTCAAATCAAATCCTAAGCTCAAAGTAATGCCTCACTGAAGCGTGGGTCAATGGGTAGGGGAGGCTTTAGCCTCCCTATTCAGAACGCGGCTAAAGTCGCCCCTACCCCGTTTAGGTGAGACATTATAGCTCAAATGGCAAGAATTTCTAAAATTTGGACTTTGACATTCATTTGGCATTTGGCATTTGGATTTTGGCATTTGGAATTAAGGGCTTTGCTTGGCGAGGTATTTTCTCAGCATGTCGAGAGCAATAATGGACGCTCTCTCCCGAACTGTCCAAAGTTCGCCTCCTAGGGGATACTCCTGGCTTTCCACTCCATTGGGGGTCGAGAGAGCGTAGTAAGTTTCGATCCTGTACTCTCCCCTCTTTTGCTCTTCTCCAATCTTCCCAACCATAGCGAGTCCGAGGCTTGATCCGAATTCGATTCTACCCTTTTCAGCTAGCGAATCAACAAATTTCAAGGGGTCCTCTTTGAGAGAATCAAATTCTTTGACAGAGTGACCGAGAAACTGCCTCTGGGAAGTTTCAGATGGAAGGACAATCCCCTGAAGGAAGGAGGGGTTCGAAGTTCCCGCCAATTTCTGAGAGATGTTGCCTCCAGTGAAAGTCTCGACAACGGATAGGGTAAGTCCTAATTTCTCCATATCCTTTGTCACATTGGCCTGAAGGGTTTCCTCGTCCACCCCATAGATCAAGCTGCCCAGACGGTTTCGAATCTCTTCTTCCACTCTCTTGATCATCGCCGTGGCTTCCTCGGGATGACTCGCTTTGGCTGTGACCCTGATCTTGATGTCTCCTAAGGAGGCAAGGGTTCCCACGGAGGGATTATTTCCTTCCTTCATTAGATCTTTTATTTGACCGCCTATCGCACTCTCTCCCAGTCCGCAGGCTCGGAGCACTTTGTACTGGATGACGTCATGCTTGAGGTCGAATCGTTTTCTAATATAAGGGATGACAGTCTGTTCCATTAGGTATTCCATCTCGAACGGAACACCAGGGATGGAAATGATGGATCCTTTGGGATACTCCATGATGAATCCTGGAGCTGTCCCTTTAGGGTTTTCGATGGGAATGGCCCCTTCAGGGATATACGCCTGTTTTCGATTATTCTCTGCCATTCGAAACCCGCGCCTTTTGAACATGGCTTCAATCTGTTCCATGAGATGGGGTTGAAAGACGAGAGGCCGTTCGAAAACTTTCGCAACACCTTCGCGGGTGAGATCATCTTCAGTGGGCCCCAACCCACCGGTGGTGATGACAATGGAGGATCGTTGGATAGTCTCTTGGAGGACTTCTTCGATTCGTTGAAGGTCATCCCCAACCGTCGTGGTCTGAATGAGTTCGATCCCATGCTCGGCCAGGCGTTTCGCGATGTATGAGGAGTTCGTATCTACGAGTTGTCCAAGGAGAAGTTCGGAGCCGATAGCGATGATTTCCGCCTTCATGGTGTGGTCTCAATAAAAAGAAACGCCCATGCCTTGAATCGACACATGCATAGGCATGAGGAACAAATTTCGAGACCTCGAGTCATTCCAATAAGTTATCAAGGTCCTGAGTCTAATAAATGTTAAAAATCATGTTACTACAAAAGATACATGCTTTTCAAGTGAACGAAGCAAGAATGGACGTGCGAAGAAGCCTATTACAGAAGGGACAAAGAAGGGAAACGGGATTGCTCATCAACCTCAAGGATGACTCCCTTTTTTTCAAAAGCTTCAATAACAGCATCCTTCACAAGGGTCAACGATTGGAAGTCCCAGTGAATTGGCGTGTCTGCTCCTATCTCTGCAAGGAAAGAAAAAATCTCTCTGTCGAAGTTCTCTGACCTTATAATGATTTTTCGATTCATATTTCTCTCCACTGCGCCTTGATATTCCCTCACCTTGTTCTGACGATCTGACAAAGCGCCCGATCGGAATTCCTTGGGGAATCTCCGATCGGGCATTGAGGAGGAAAAAGATGCGTGTTTACTTTGGTGTCACAGCCGCAAAAAGATTATTTTGTCCCCTCTGAAGGAAAAGGAGGATATTCTCCTTATCCTTGGCCTTCTCAATTTTCTGAACGAAATCGTCCACGTCTTTGACCGGTTTGCGGTCGACCTCTCGAATGACATCGCCCGCCTGGACTCCGGCATTGGCTGCAGGACTCCCCGGTTCTACCCGGGTCACCACCACGCCCGTGTCTTTTTTCAGGCCGAGCCCCTTTGCGATTTCGGGCGTTAAGTTCTGTACGGTGATTCCCAGAGGTTTATGGGAGGTGAGTCTTTTCGCCACTTCTACTTTCTCTTCCATCTCACCTACCTTCACTTGTCGGTCAAGAATTTTTCCGTCCCTGGACAGCTTAACGGTGACGGCTTTCCCAACCGGAGTCGATGCGACAATACGAGGTAGGTCCTTCGAATCCGAAACTTCTTTACCGTCAAACTCAACGATGATGTCTCCCTGCTCAATCCCTGCCTTTTCTGCCGGGCTTCCTGAGACCACCTGGGCTACCAGAGCCCCTTTCTTCTCCTTGAGCCCAAAGGACTTTGCAAGTTCTGGAGTGACTTCTTGAATACTTACACCGAGCCATCCACGGGTAACATGCCCCTTCTCTTGGAGCTGAGGAGTAATCTCTTTGGCCATGTTGATGGGGATCGCAAATCCAATCCCCTGACCTGAAGCGATGATGGCTGTGTTAATGCCTACTACTTCGCCTTTCATGTTGATCAGGGGTCCCCCACTGTTGCCCGGGTTGATCGAGGCATCGGTTTGAATAAAATTGTCATACGGTCCGGAGCCAATGACTCTTCCCTTGGCGCTGACGATGCCCGCCGTCACGGTCTGTTCCAATCCGAATGGGCTCCCGACGGCTACGACCCAGCTGCCGACCTTCAGGTCATCAGAGTCACCCAGTGTGAGGGGTTGTAGGTTCGACGCCCCATCAATCTTTAGCAGAGCCAGATCGGTCTTAGGGTCTCGACCCACTACCTTAGCGTCGTATTCTTTGCCGTTGGCCAACTTGACCTTAATCTGGTCGGCTTGTTCGACCACATGGTTGTTCGTCAGAATAGTGCCATCACGACTCACGATGAAACCAGATCCCACCCCCTTCTGCTCGTAACTCCGGGGCATGTCCCCTCCGAAGTAACGTTCAAAGAAATCCCCGAAGGGATTCTGCTCACCAAAGGGATTCCCTGGGAATTGATGAGCGCTGATGTTCTTGACCGTGTTCACCACTTGGATGTTCACCACGCCGGCCTTTACCTTGTCGGCTAGCTCGCTGAAGCTGGCAGGGACCATGGACGCCTCTGGAAGCATTGAGGGTGTCGCTGCGGTCGGATCCGGGGCCTTCACTGCCGTTGAAATTCCATACCCGGCCCCAACCAAGAGCCCTACCATGAACAAGGCCACCACCCATCTTTTGAAGTTTCTCTTCTTTTCCATAATTTAAAACCTCCTTTTTTCTATTTGATCTCATCTGGATCGACATCTTTGACTCCATTCTAAGACCTGAACCTGACGGGAACATGACAGAGACATTACAAGTTGGTAATCTTTGAAGCGTGCTCATGTACCTCGGGAGGTACATTCAATATGTGTCGTATTCGTGATGAATAGGGAGGGTGAAAATTCCATAAGGCGGGATAAGCTGTGAAAGAATTAGACTTTTTGGGAAAAAGATCATTCGCCCGCAAGGACGGAGAAAAGACCAGACCTATTTTTTCACAGTTTCTAAGTTGTTAAGGGTAAGAGGTAAA
>SMTZ1_10007160_pt1 | contig 11557 bp, 8 predicted proteins | sample DeeMarSWOR136_30_FD_25667 | JGI IMG/M metagenome (IMG submission 25667)
CCGATAGGCCCCTAAGGGGACTTAACGCGGTTTATTGGCCCCAGGGTGTGGAGCGGCCTAAAGAAAAGCCCCCGCCTGATGTGTGAATATATCTGGGACGGTGCGATTGGTCCGGTGCGCGAGGTCCACGTATGGACCGATAGGCCCCTAAGGGGACTTAACGCGGTTTATTGGCCCCAGGGTGTGGAGCGGCCTAAAGAAAAGCCCCCGGTGCCGGAGACGCTGGACTGGGACCTGTGGCTCGGCCCGTCACCCTGGCGACCTTACCATCCCGCCTATTTACCGTTTACTTGGCGCGGCTGGTGGGATTTCGGAACCGGAGCGCTGGGTGATATCGGCTGTCATGCCCTGTCCCCGGTTTTTAAGGCCTTGAAGCTCGGACACCCCACGAGCGTGGATGCCGCATGTACATTAGTTAATACTGAAACATATCCAGTGGCCTCGGTTGTAAATTACCAGTTCCCCGCTCGTGGTGATATGCCGCCAGTTAAGTTAAGCTGGTATGACGGGGGGATGAGGCCTCGGCGACCGGACGAACTGGAAGGTCAGATAGGCACAAACGGTGCACTGTTTATTGGTGACAAAGGCAAGATGTTAGGCGAGAGGTTGATACCCGAGGCCAAGAGGAAAGAATACGGAAAACCACCAAAGATTTTGCCTCGCTCACCGGGACATCATCAGGAATGGATTGAGGCCTGCAAGGGCGGTCAACCGGCTGGCTCGAATTTCCCGGACCACGCCGGGATACTTGCCGAAGCGGTTCTCCTGGGCAATGTAGCGCTGCGTCCGGAATTACAAGAAGCAATGAATCAAACGAAGCTGTTGTGGGACGGGCCGAATTTGAAGATTACCAATATTCCTGAAGCCAATGAATTCCTCCGCCGCGAGTACCGCCAGGGCTGGACATTGTAAAGGGTACCCCAAGTAAATGGGAATCCGAATAGTAACATATTTAATTGAGGCTTAGCTTTGCAGGAGCCCTCACAGGAGAAAAAGAAATGAACAAAGAGGCAAAATTTATTATTGTTTTGTTGATGGCTGTTTGTTGTATCTGCTGCTTACCCAGGCCGGACGCAGCCTATGGTGGTCAGGAAAACTGGCGGCTGGGGATGCAGGCGTACACGTTTAATCGCTTCACGTTTTACGAGGCGGTGGACAAGACGGCGGCGCTTGGCCTGCGCTACATCGAGGCTTATCCGGGCCAGCGACTCAGCAAGGAAAAACCTGACATCAGTACCAATCACGATATGCCGTCCCTCGAGAAGAAGGAGATGCTGCAAAAACTTCGAGAGGCGGGCGTGAAACTGGTGAACTACGGTGTGGTAGGTCTGCCAAACAACGAGGCCGAGTGCCGAAAGGTATTCGACTTTGCTCGCCAGATGGGAATTGAGACGATAGTGTCGGAGCCGCCGGAGGATGCGTTTGATTTGATAGACAAGCTCTGCCAGGAGTACAATATCAACGTAGCCATTCACAATCATCCCAAGCCGTCGCATTACTGGAATTCTGAGACCGTGCTTAAGGTCTGCCGTGGACGCAGCGAGCGAATCGGAGCCTGCGCGGATACGGGGCACTGGATGCGCTCAGGTCTCAATCCGATTGAGGAGCTGAAAAAGCTCAAAGGCCATATTATCAGCCTGCATTTCAAGGACCTCGATGGCGGACACGATGTGATATGGGGGACAGGAAGATGTAATGTAAAGGCGATGCTGGCAGAGCTTGCACAGCAGAATTTCAAGGGCGTCTTTTCGATTGAGTATGAACACAACTGGCTGAATTCGATGCCCGAAATCGCCGAATGTGTTCCATACTTTGAGCGGACTGCGTCCGAATTGGGCCAGACCGACTGGCAATGGATATTCAATGGTAAAGATTTGACCGGCTGGGACGGCGACCCGCGCCTCTGGTCGGTCAAGGATGGCGCAATTCGGGGCGAGACCACAAAGGAAAATCCCGCTCGCGGCAACACGTTCATTGTCTGGCGGGGCGGCAAGCTAAAAGACTTCGAGCTGAAGATAAAATTCCGCATCCAGAACGGCAATTCCGGCATCCAGTACCGCAGTAAAGAGTTCGACAAGTGGCGTATTTCCGGCTATCAGGCCGAGGTCGAGAACAACCCGGGCAAGGTCGGATTTCTCTACCACGAGGCCGGGAGGGGCTGGCTTGTCAACGTCGGCGACAAAATGGTAATTGACAAGAACGGCAAAAAGGATGTCATCGGCAAGGTCTCTGATGTCGAGGCCCTAAAGAAGGCCGACTATTACAAGATGAAAGACTGGAACGAATACATCATCATCGCCGAGGGTAACCACCTGAAGCATTACCTCAACGGCTATCCGATGATAGAGTTGATAGACAACGACCGCGTGACCGACCCGACCGACCCGAGAGACCGCAATGGCGCCGCAAGGGAAGGCGTGCTTGCGCTTCAGATTCACGCCGGCCCGCCAATGGTCGTTGAGTTCAAGGACATAAGAATAAGAGAGCTGAAGCCGAAACACGACGACGGTGTTGTGCTCTTCAACGGCAAAGACCTCGACGGCTGGGAAGCCAGGGGCGACAAGAGCAACAGTAAGTGGGAGGTCGGTGTCGCAGCGATGTCAACCGAGAATCCGGAGAGACTGGTCGCCAAAGAGGGCATCGGCGAAATGATTTGCCATGGCAGCGGTCTCGATTTGTATTCTAAAGAAAAGTTCGGTAATTGCCGCATCGAACTGGAGGTGATGGTGCCCAAGGGTTCCAATTCCGGCATCTATTTGATGGGTGAATATGAGATACAGGTGCTGGACAGTTGGGGAAGGGTAAGGATGGGCAGCAGCGATATGGGCGCGATTTACGGTGCCTCTCCGCCCCCTGTCAATGCCTGCAAGAAGCCCGGCGAATGGCAGAAGTACGTGATTGAGTTCCAGGCTCCGACATTCGGCGGCGGGAAAAAGATTAAGAACGCTAAATTCCTCAAAGTGGAGCTCAACGGGCAGGTGCTGCACGAAAACCTCGAAATGACCAGAGGCCCGACGGGCGGCGCCCTGACCGGCAGGGAATCACCTACAGGCCCGCTTATGTTCCAGGGCAACCACGGCCCCGTGGCATATCGCAACATAATAGTAAAACCTCTGGCAAAATAGCCATATATCGTCAGCGAAGGCATTTTGACGGAGGAAAATCTGATATGTCCCCCTGGCGAGTTTGACAATGGAGTCAAAATGTGGGATAATATAGAAGTGCCGGGACCGATGGGTACGGCCGGTGGAAAAAATGTAACCTGAGCCGGCGGTATTTCCTTGTAGGACGACGACAATGGCGTATAATACCCCAACATTTGGGCTTGCCCCGTTAGAAACTTGTCTGACGACAGTCAAGATTCCAGCGGGGCAAACAAGAATATGATACAAAAAAAGAGTATTTGGTTCCCTCAGGCCGGAGTCCCTCTAACGGGGCTGGGTGGTTGCGTAAAAAGGTCTAAAAAGATTTTGTTAAATTTATGGAGTTCACGGTAGCAATGAGTAAACAGAAAATACAAAAAGGAATAAACAGACGTAGTTTCCTGCGTTCCACTGCTGCGGCCGGGGCGGGATTGGTATTGTCACCGATGGTTTCAGGACAAAAAGCCAGCGGCAAAAAAGTAGATGATATAAACGTGGCACTGCTCGGAGCGGGAACTCAGGGCCAGGTCTTAATTACCGCCTGTCTGAAGATACCCGGAATTCGTTTTAAGGCGGTCTGCGACATCTGGACGGATTTTAATCAAAGACGAGTTTCGCGACTGCTGGACAGATATGGGCACGAGCTGAATACTTATGAGGACTACCAGGAAATGCTCGATAAGGAAAAGGACCTCGACGCAGCGATAGTTGCCACGCCTGATTTCTGGCACGCTGACCACGCTGTTGGGTGTCTGAAAGCGGGATTGCACGTCTATTGCGAAAAAGAGATGTCCAATACTCTCGAAGGTGCCAGGAGAATAGTGCAGGCAGTGAAGGAAGCCGACAAGCTGCTGCAGATTGGCCATCAGCGCCGCAGCAATCCGCGGTATATACACTGCTACGAGAAGCTTATAAGCGAAGCGAAGCTCCTGGGCAGAATTACCACGATAAACGGACAGTGGAACCGCAGCAAGGCGGCGTGCCAAGACCTGCTCTGGCCGGAAAAAGTCCCTATTGACCAGGCCACTCTTGAAAAGTACGGTTTCAAGTCAATGGAGCAGTTCAGGAACTGGCGATGGTATAAGGGACTGGGAGGCGGCCCCATCGTGGACCTCGGCTCGCACCAGATTGATATATATAGCTGGTTCCTCGACGCAAATCCCAAATCCATTATGGCCAGCGGCGGTATCGACTACTGGAAGGAACACGAGTGGTATGACAACGTTATGGCCATTTATGAGTATGAAACCAAGCAGGGAACTGTAAGAGCATTTTATCAAACGATAACCACCAACAGCAGCCAGGGATATTATGAAACTTTTATGGGTGATGAGGGTACGCTGGTCATATCGGAAGCCTCCGGCAGAAGCAGTGTCTATCGCGAACCATCGGTGCCCGAGTGGGACAAATGGGTCAAACTGAAATACCTGAGCGAATCTGCCAAGAAGGAAGAGGCGTCCAAAAGCGGGGCGGTTCTGGATGTGCGCGAAACGGTGCCGGTGGCGAAGTATGACTTGCCGGTGAGAATGGACAAGCCGTACCATCAGCCGCACCTGGAGAACTTTTTTGACGCCATTCGCGGCAAGGCGGAACTGGCCTGCCCCGCCGAAGTCGGATACGAAACGGCTGTTACCGTATTAAAAGCCAACGAAGCGGTGGAAGCAGCCCGGAAGCTCGACTTTAAGTCCGAGGACTTTAAGGTTTAGATTAGTCTGCCCGCCGCCCCGTCTCGCGTCGGGAGACGCGGGGGCAGGCAAAAGCAAAAAATAAGTGGATAGGCTCGTGACTAATAACAAAGAAGATACTGGAAGCTCGGTTAACGGCATAGACAGGCGTGAATTCTTACAATCGACTGCAACGGTGGGAGCGAGTCTGGTACTGAATCCGGCAGTTTTTAGCCAGACCGGCGGAGGCAAGGCCGACGACATCAACGTGGCCCTCATCGGCCTGGGGGAACAGTGCGGCCGATTGATCGAAGCCATTCTCGGTAAGAAGACAGACCATCAGAAAGGCATCGAAGGCATTCGGCTCAAGGCGGTATGCGATATCTTTCCATATCGCCTGAAATACCTTTCAAGGCAGCTCCAGAGAGGTTACAAACATGATGCCAATCCATACGAAAGCTACGAGGAAATGCTTGCCAAAGAGAAGGACCTTGATGCAGCCATCATCGTCACGCCGGACTGGATGCACGCCCCGATGACGATTGCCTGCCTCAAAGCGGGGCTGCACGTATATTGCGAAAAGGAGATGTCGAATAATCTCGAAGAGGCCGGGAAGATGGTGCAGACGGCCCAGCAGACGGGTAAGCTCCTGCAGATAGGCCACCAGCGCAGGAGCAATCCACGGTACCAGGTCGCCGAGAAACTCATACGCGAGCACAAACTTTTAGGCAAGGTCACGAACATTAACGCCCAGTGGAACCGCAGCGTGGAGAAACATAAGGTCCCTCTACCAGCCGAGAAGATATGGATGGATAAAGCGGCGTTAAGCAAATACGGTTACGGCTCAATGGATGAGCTGAAGAATTGGCGGTGGTATAAGAAGTACGGCGGCGGCCCGCTGGGTGACCTGGGCTCGCATCAGATAGATGTCTTCAGTTGGTTTCTCGGTGATGTGAAGCCGAAGTCGGTCTTGGCCAGCGGCGGCAACGATTACTACAAATACGAACACAATGAGAACGTGATGGCAATCTATGATTATCAAACTGAGGAAGGCAGCGTGCGTGCATTTTACCAGGTTCTCAACACAACCGGCTGGGGTACTTACGGCACATACTATGAAACCTTTATGGGCGATGTCGGCACGCTGTTGATATCAGAGAGCGTTTGGGGTGAGGACAATAATATCGGCTGGGCTTTTTTGGAGCACTATATCAAAGAGACCGACAATGCGGAGCTCAAAAACGCTGTGTTAAAAAGATGGAATGATTGTATCAGGAATAAATTAATCGGCGGCGAATATGAGATGTCAAAAGAGGTGAGTGACGGAAGTATTCTGAAAATTGGTGCCTCTATCCCGGGTCGTAAAGCATTCCATTATCATCCGCTTCTGCGCAAACTTACCAGGTCGGTTCATCAGCCCCACCTGGAAAACTTCTTTGATGCCATTCGTGGCAAGGCCAAGCTGAACTGCCCCGGTGAAGTCGGATATGAGACGGCGGTTGCGGTGCTTAAGGCCAACGAAGCAATAGAGGAGGGTAAGAAACTTAATTTCAAGCCGGAGGATTTTAACCCACCTAAGGCGGGTTAAGGTTTAGATTCTGCACGATGTCTTTGTTTAATATTCATACGTAGATAAAAGGATTGATAGAACGTTGCGAAAAGGATTGATAGTAATAGCTATCTGCTGTTTGCTGGTATCGGCCTTGCCCGTTCATACTGCGGGGAAACTGCTGGGCGACGGCGACGATGGCAACCGGACAAATCCGGTACATTTAATTCCGCTGTATGACAGAGACGGAATAAAAATAAAGGCCGGCGATGATAAGCCGCAGCCTTTTTCTCTTCGCCAAACCTGCGGCAAGTGTCATACCTACAAAACTATTAGTGGGGGCTGGCATTTTAATTCCGCAGACCCGAATGTTCCTGCAGGACGCCCGGGTGAGCCCTGGGTCCTGGTTGATTTTGAGACACGCATACAGATACCCATTTCGGGTCGTGGCTGGCCGCGTACATTCAGGCCGGCAGAGCTGGGTATTACCTCCTGGCCGTTTCTAAAACATTTCAGCACCCATCTGCCCGGCGGCGACTACGGCGAAATACCCGATACTGAAGATATGCAGGCAATTCTCAAAGGGCAGGTTGCCGGCAGATATGAAATCAACTGCCTGACCTGCCATAACGCCGACCGCAGCCAGGACCAAAGCGACGCCGCACTGCAGGCGGTCCGGCAAAACTACAAATGGGTGCCCACCGGAAGCTGCGGCTTTGCTGAGGTAAAAGGAGCCGTCGCAAGCCTGCCGGAAATCTTTGACCCTGAATTTGATGAAGTCCCAATAACTGTCAGCTACGATAAGAGCAGGTTTAATCAAGCCGATGAAGTATTCATCGATATCGTCCGCAGGCCGCCGGCCAACCGGTGTTATTTTTGTCATTCCACGCAGGACACAGCAAGGGCCGGTCAGTTGGAGTGGACTCGCGATGAAGATGTGCACCTGGCCGCCGGACTGACCTGTGTCGATTGCCACCGTCATGGCCTCAACCACAATATCACCCGCGGATATGAAGGCGAAGCCTGGCAGACGGAGTGCCAGGACTCAACAAACGGGTCAGCAGCTACCCTGTCCTGCAAAGACTGTCATATGACGGGACGTTTGGGCGCGCCTGTACCGAAACATCCGGGCATTCCGCTGGTGCACTTCGAGAAGCTGACGTGTACGGCGTGTCATTCAGGGAACTGGCCGGAGAACAAAACAGGCCTGGTCAAGACCGCAAGAATTCATAAGCTCGGCCTCCACGATATACATCACGTTGATTTAGAACTGCCGCACATAGCGTCGCCGGTCTTTGTGAAGGGCCAGGACGGCAAAATAGCCCCGCATAAGCTGCTCTGGCCTGCCTTCTGGGGCCGGATGAAGGATAAGACCGTTACGCCACTTATGCCGGCGGTAGTAAGAGAAGCTGCTGTTGATGCTCTCGAACTGGACGTGGAAAGTACCGAGACTGTAAACGGTTGGAGGCCGCTCAAACCAGAGCAAATACTACAGGTTCTGAAACTGCTGACCGAACAACAAGCCGAGCAGGGCGAAGCAATATATATTTGCGGCGGTAAATTGTATCGCATAACCGAAGAAGGTAAACTCGAAGCATCCGAGCACGAGGCGGCGAGACCTTACTCCTGGGCGATAGCACACGATGTTCGCCCGGCTGCGCAGTCATTGGGCGTCCGCCGCTGTGAGGACTGCCATTCGACAGATGGACCGTTCTTTTTCGGCGAAGTGGCCGTCGACTCTCCTATTGTCTCCGAACAGGATTCCATTAAGAAGATGGTCGAATTCCAGGACATTGATGCTGTTTATGCCTGGGTATTTGCCTTTTCATTCGTATTTCGTCCGTGGCTGAAAGTAGTTGCCCTCGGCTCGTGCGGACTTCTGGGTGTTATTTTGTTGTTATATGGCCTTAAAGCATTGGCCTGTGTTGTGAAGGTACTGGCAGTGGAAAAGTAGGCGAAAAAGCTGAGAATGTAATATGTTTCGTATGATTTCAATAATCGGATTTGTGGTTACTTTTGTGGGTATTGCCGTATGCTGTATAGCTTTTCCCTGCTGCAAGGAATGTGGGGCCAGGCCCGGGCAGATTTTGAGAAGATTAGTTCGTCTTTGTACATTGCTCTTGTTAGAGCAGAAGTTAAGTCTCCTGTGTGTTTTCAAGAAGCTGGTTTATCTGATTGCGTTACTGTGCTTTGTGATATTGGCAGTTAATGGATTTTTTGCAGTGGTGGTTTTAGAAAGGTCTATTTCCGGTTATTGGATAATGCTGCAGACTACCGCCGGCGGAGTCTTCGCAGTCTGCGTGGCGATTCTAACTGTGATGTGGGCGCGCCGTCATCGTTTTAATAAAAGCGATTGGCCGGGGCTTCGGCGTATCCTTGAGCGTATCACTCTGGTCAAAAGCGCCGACGAAGAACTGCTTAATAGAAACCAGGTAGACGCAGTGCCGGGCCTCGGGCAAAAAATAACTTTCTGGCTGATTGTCGTGCTGGCATTGCCGTTAATCTTATCGATGGTTTCGAGTATGTTCCCGCTTTTCGGAACCTATTGGCAGGAACTGCTTTTAGAAGTGCACCGCTACAGCGCATTACTGTTTGCTTTGGTTGCAATTGTACATATTTACCTGGTAATCCGAACTCAAATGAGTTCGTAGTTCGTTGTTCATTGTTCGTAGTTGCCCATCTATGAACTATGAACTCATAACTACCAACGGGCAGGAAAGGAGAAAGAGCCGATGCAAAAGGTAAAAGTAGCTGTGGTCGGGCTCGGTTTCGGAGCCGAGTTCATTCCTCTTTATCAAAGACATCCTGACGCTGAATGTTATGCTATTTGCCAGAGGACCGAAGACCACCTGAATGAAATAGGCGACCAGTTCGGTGTTGAAAGACGGTTTACAAAATTCGAAGACCTTTTAAGCATTGACGAGCTGGACGCCATCCACGTCGTTTCGCCCATAGCCGACCATGCCTGGATGACACTTGCCTCTCTAAAAGCAGGCAAGCATACGGCAAGCACGGTTCCAATGGCTACGACCGTGAAAGACTGTCTCGCGATTGCAGAGGCAAGGAAAAAAGCCGGCAAAGTGTATATGATGATGGAGACAGCCGTATATACGCGAGAGTTTCTTTACGCAAAGGAGCTTGTAGAATCGGGCAATCTGGGCAAGATTCAGTTTTTAAGGGGTTCGCATCAGCAAAATATGGGATTGCCGGGCTGGCCGGATTACTGGTATGGTTTCCCGCCGATGCACTATGCAACCCACGCTGTCAGTCCGCTGCTCTGCCTTGCGAAAAAGCCGGTGGAATCGGTCGTCTGTTATGGTTCAGGCGTAATTGCAGAAGATTATATCAAGCGCTACAATTCGCCTTTTGCAATTGAAACCGCTATCCTGAAACTCAGGGATTCCGACCTTGTCTGCGAGGTAACCAGGTCGCTCTTTGATACAATTCGACAGTACAGAGAGAGCTTTGATGTATATGGCACGAAACTTTCATTTGAATGGGAGCAGGTTGCCGGCGATGGGCCGGTGATTTATTCCGGCTATGAAGATGCCAAGCGGGTAGAGGTCCCCGATTATGGGCGCTTGCTGCCAAAGGAGATAGCACCATTCACAGGGGCAGGTGTCTATGATGAAGAGCATGAACATACTTCGTTTATTCAAGGAGCCGGACACGGCGGCTCCCATCCCCATCTGGCTCACGAGTTTATTCGTGCGATTATCGAAAACCGAGCCTCCGCGGTCGATGCAAAAACTGCCGCAAACTGGACGATGGCAGGGATATGCGCACACGAATCGGCAATGAATGATGGCAGGAGAATCGAAATCCCTCAGGCAGACTAATTTTTAAGTATATCGACATATTAAGCGGAGATGTTATACTGAGTAGATACCCGGCAAGGTGCCGGGGAAAGGTAAGTTACGGTATTTTAATTAGGAGAACAAATTATGAGTAATGGAGTGCTGCCAGATTATGTAAGTATGGCCAAGCCAAATCCGCTGGAGAATCGGGCACCCTGGTACAAGAACACGGCACCGACGTATGCGGGTATTTTCCTGTGGTTTGTCTTTTGGAACAAGATGGCCAGCGGGGGAACGGACACGCCGGGGGGGGTGCTGGGCCAGGGTCTTGGCACAGCCATCCTTGGGCTGATTGTTGCCGCCCTGCTATGCCACTTCCTGTTCTATCTGGTTCCCGGTCTTTTCGGGATGAAGACGGGTCTGCCGCTGTATGTCGTTGGAACCTCGACGTATGGCGTGCAAGGCGGTTTTTTGATGCCGGGCTTTCTGATGGGAGTGCTACAATTCGGGTGGCTCGGGGTGAATTCCTATTTCTCATCATTGGCCCTTGCACCGCTTTTTGGGGGTAGTCAGGCAGCCCAGATAATCATCGCCATCGTTTGGGCCGCCGTGGCAGCGTTTGTAGGATTAAAAGGCATCCAATACGTTGCCAAAGTAGCTACTTTTCTTCCTCTAATACCCTTAGTCATATTGGTGATAATGATAGCGAAAACTATTGGTGGGATAGGTGGCTTTGAGGCGGAGAAGTTAGTTGCAGCCGGCGCCGCGGAGGGTAGTGAAGCGATTGGGCTGAGTTTCTTCGGGGTAATAGCCCTGTGCATCACGTATGTCGTGGGATTCTTTGCCACAGCCGGAGCAGCGGGTGTGGACTTCGGGATGAACAACAAGGATGAGAAAAACGTCCAGATGGGCGGCCTGATTGGCATCGCTCTGGCGGCTATCATTGCGGGCGGTGCGGCAATCCTGATCGCAGCGGGTGCGTTTGGTGCCAGCGGGAAGTATGGTCTCATTACGGCAGACGTTGATTTTATGAGTAGGGTTTCAAGACGACCTTGCCTAAGGTGAATCCCTTCATCTCGGTCGGCGTCGGAACTGCTGTAAGTATTCTGCTTGCCGTAACTGGTTGGGCAGGAGACGTCGAGAGTGTTTTCTTCGTCATTGGTGCGGCCTTTGGGCCGGTTTGTGGTGCAATGATGGTTGACTACCTACTGTCCGGCAAGAAATGGGCAGGTCCTCGGGCCGGTTGGAACCTGGCCGGGTGGATTTCCTGGGTTGTTGGCTTTATCGTTGGAATGGCCCCGTTGGTCGGCCTTGCCAACATCCCGGCAGCACCGCTGGTGGCCTTCTTTGTCGGCGCAGTGCTCTACTTCATCCTTGCCAAGGCGGGACTCGAGTCGAAGGTCG